>OHWU01000438.1_pt1 | contig 19547 bp, 14 predicted proteins | sample 1579821 | NCBI WGS metagenome assembly OHWU01 (sample SAMEA3882548, study PRJEB24775) | human gut metagenome | biome: human-associated habitat; feature: intestine environment; material: feces | place: Netherlands | collected 2009/2010 | reverse complement strand
CGGCAGCTCGCTCGTGGTGAACGCTATGGCCGACGCCCTGGCCTGCGCTGCCGAAATCGCCGACGCACTGGAGCTGTAAGGCGGCTGTCCACAGCTGAATCGTCAAGGGCTGTCCCCAACGGCCGGCCCAAAAGGAACGTCCCCAAGTGCCGGCAGCTGGGGACGTTCCTTATGTGCCGGCATTCGGGGACACTCCTTGCGGGTTTGCGACCGATTTGTTCGTTTGCCGACGTACGGGTGTTCATTTGTCGACTTCTTGGGCTGTGGTCACCTGTTGTTTCTGTGGTGGCTACGGGCATCTGGCTCAAAAGAGCGGGTTGGCCGTCTATGTTTACCTGCGGTTTTGTTGCGGTGCGCATTTTCGGTCAAGCATCCCGTCAAGTGTTTGGTCAGCAGTTAGTTTGCAGCCGGAGGCCTATTTTGTCCGTGCTGACAGTGGCTGCCCACCCTCCTCGTAAGCTCAAATTGAGGTTCATCAGTTTGAGGAGGATGCCGTGACTGACCACGTTTTAGACCGAGCGCAGCTGGCCGAAGCCGTCGGCAACGATATTGCCGACATGGCCCATTTTTGGATGCTGCGGAAGTTTCAGTTTTTGGAGCCGGCGCGCGAGCAGTTCGAGATCATTGTCGACCCGTGGCTCGGCTATTGCACCGAGCCTTCCCAAAACGAAATCATGGCCTACAACATGGCATTTACCGATTGGCTGCTCTTCGAGCGCCCCTATCGCCATGGCAAGACGCTGCTCGAGCTGTATGTTGATGAGCCGCCGGCATCGCTTTCGCCTGCCTCGCTCAAGCGGCTCGAGCAGGTGCGCGACACACAGTATTTCTCGCGCTTTGGCATTTTGGGCAAGGATCCTGCGAACGGCACGGTTGCGCTGAAGGATACGCGCACCGACCGTCGCTTTGATGTCTACGACCCGCATATCGTGCAAAAGGAGCATTGGAGCGACGGTGCGATTGCGGTGCGCCTCGCCTGCGTCGACGATGTCTGGCTGACGGCGGGGCAGCTCTACCTCTACGACATAGCGCGCTTGAGCGATACGGCGATCGACGGGCCCGGCGCCGTCCATCCGGAAGACCTAGAAGATGGCTTCGACACCTCGCGTATCAGCTTCTTTTTGCGCCTGGTCCGCGACATCATGGGCGCCCAGGGGCGCTACGTAAAGTCCCTCAACATCTACGAACAAGAATGGGAGTAGGGGATGTGACTGGTGTCGCCCTGCTGCCCTGACTCTGTCTCAATCTGTAACGTTTGGCGGCTGTTTGAGCCCGTAACTGTTACAGATTGAGACGGAAGGTTGGCGGCTGCCGAAAGATCTTGTTCTGTAACAACTAGAGGCTCAAAGACTGTCTTCCTGTTACAGATCAAGACATTTGTCAGCGGAGGCAACGGTGACGATGGTCCATTTGTCTGACGTGGTGGTGATGAAAGTGTCTAATACCGATTTTAAACACAAGCATGCAACACGTAACACCTTGGCGCGGAATAGGATGCTTGCCAGGCTCACGGAGGCGGCTGAACAAGGCGTGCTGCTTGTGACGCACGACAATGCCGAGCTCATGTGGCTGCGGCGCCATGTGGGCACAGACGATATTACGGAGCCCGAATCGCACCTATTCTGTTTTCAGCATGATTGGGATTCGCTGACGCCGTCGGAGCGGGCGCGGTGGACCATCAAGGGGCTTGCGGAGTTTCATCCCGATTGGGCGTTTTGGGGGCATGACGCCGCGCTGATATGGGGTCTGGAGGTGCCGAATGATCTGCTCGGGCCGCGTTATCTTGTTAAGACGGGTTGTTCGGTGACGTTGAGCAGCGGGTGCAGGTTGTTGCGTCCTCAGATGGCGGGAGCGCTTGAGCGCGTCGACGGCGTGCGGGTGACGTCGTTTTGGCGCACGGTGGAGGATTGCTTGCTGCGTGCGCCGTTCTCCTACGGGTTGGCGATCGCCGATTCTGCATTGCGGGCGAAGAGCATGTCGCGCGATGACCTCTGCGAACGGCTTCAGGCCGATTGCGAGGGCAGGCGAGGGTATCGCAGAGCTCAGGTGATTGCGTCGCATGCGGACGGGCTGTCCGAGAACGGCGGCGAGTCTCGCTTTCGGGCGTTCTTTATTGCATACGGCTTTCCGGTTCCGGAGTTGCAGGTGGAGTTTCGCGATCCGCTCGATTCGAGCCAGGTGTTTCGGGTCGATTATTTCTGGAGACTCGAGGACGGGACGTGCGTGATTGGCGAGCTCGACGGAAAGGGGAAGTATACCTTGCAGAACGGCGAGGGTCGGGAGTCGGTCGACCCATTCGTGGCAGAGCGTCAGCGGGAATCTCATCTGACAATGCTTGGGCATAAGGTGCTTCGGTTTACGTTTAACGAACTCAAAGACCCGGGGAAGCTGGTCGAGAAAATGAGGTTGGCGGGTATTCCGCGACGGCCCGATTTGGCTGAGCAATGGAGGCGCCAGTGGTATGGGCACTGAAGCGGACTGTCTCAATCTGTAACAACAGGGGACCGTTTGGCCTCATAACTGTTACAGACCAAGACAAAAGGTTGGCTACCGCAAAAAGATCTCAATCTGTAACATCTAGAGGCCGAAACCTGTCTACTTGTTACAGATCAAGACGTTTTACTGGAACGACCGACGCATCGCTGCGCTGGTCTGTTCATCCTCACGCCCTTTTCTTCCTCCCGTTAGCCGATATGTCCGCAGCAACCTTGCCGCGCTGGATAATAATGGACAAATGTTCAAGTTAATTGTGAGGGAGGAGCTCGATATGGCGACTGCCGATCGTTCCACGTTGTTCATCAATGCGACCGTCCTGGATGGTTCGGAACATATGGAGCCGCAGCCCGATATGGCCGTGGCTGTTGAGCGCGGTGTCATCACGTGGATGGGGCCGAGTGCTGTGGCGCAGGCGCCTGCAGGTGCCGAGGTCATCGATCTGGCAGGGGCGTATCTCATGCCAGGCCTCATCAATATGCATGTGCATCTGTGCGGTTCGGGCAAGCCGGTTTCGGCGGGCGATGCAGGCGCGCTGATGAAGAAGCTCGATAATCCCGTGGGGCGCGCCATCGTGCGCCATATTCTTAAGGGCAGCGCCCAACAACAACTGGCAAGTGGCGTGACCACGGTGCGCGGCGCGGGCGATCCGCTGTTTGCCGATCTGGCCGTGCGCGATGCTATCGATGCCGGCAAGTATCAAGGTCCTCGCCTGGTGGCGCCGGGAACGGGCGTCACGGTGCCGGGCGGCCATGGTGCGGGACTGTTCGCCCAGGTGGCCAACAGTCCCGCCGAGGCAGCCGAACAGGTGCGCGACCTGTATGCGCGCGGTGCCGACGTCATTAAGCTGTTCGTAACGGGCGGTGTGTTCGACGCGACCGAGGTGGGCGAGCCGGGCGTGCTGCGTATGCCGGTGGAGGTTGCCGCGGCGGCGTGCAAGGCGGCGCACGAGGTTGGCCTTCCTGTCATGGCTCATGTCGAGAGCACCGAAGGTGTGAAGGCCGCGCTTCAGGCCGGCGTTGACACGATTGAGCACGGCGCTCCGTTGACGCCCGAGATCCTGGAACTGTACCGCGGCGCCGCGGGTGCGCAGCTCGAGGGACGTGCGCCGAGTGTGACCTGCACTATCAGCCCCGCGCTGCCGTTTGTGCTGCTCGATCCGGAGAAGACCCATTCGACCGACACGCAAAAGAAGAACGGCGACATCGTGTGCTCAGGCATTATCGAGAGTGCTCGTGCGGCGCTGAAAGCCGGTATCAAGGTAGGCCTGGGCACGGACTCGAGCTGCCCGTTTGTGACGCAGTACGACATGTGGCGTGAGGTGGCCTATTTTGCCAAGTATGTCGGCGTGAGCAACGCCTTCGCGCTGCATACGGCCACGCAGGTCAATGCCGAGCTGCTGGGACTGGGTGGCGAGACCGGCACAATCGAGTGCGGCAAGGCCGCCGATATCCTGATGACGCGCGAGAACCCGCTCGATGACCTGCGCGCTCTGCGAGAGCCGATGCACGTGATGTGTCGTGGCGATCTGATGCGCAAGCTCAAGGTGAAGCATATTCCCGAGGTGGACGCCGAGCTCGACACGATTATGGCCATGCCGTCCGAGGCGCTGGCCGAGGAGCTCGCCCGCGACGGCGTGGCGTAAGCGCGCGATATGGCGATGCGACAAAGGGACAATCCTTTTGTCATAATCAAAAAAGCCGAGGTCCCAGTGCGAGGCCTCGGCTTTTATTTGTCCCATGGTATGGCGGCTATGAGCGTGTCTCCATCTTGGCGTGGCACTTGGGGCAGGTGACGCGGATCTTGCCCTTGCCCTTGGGGACGGAGAGCATCTGGCCGCAGTTGGGGCACTTGAGATATGCCGTGGTCTTGCGGCCCTTCCACATCTTCTTGGCCGTACGCTTGGCACGCTCAAAGTCTTCCTTGCTGGTACCAGCGGCATGCGAAGCGTTTGCGGCCGCAGTCCCGCCGCCCAAGCTGGCGACGAATTTGCCCAGGCAGGGGACGTTGGCAGTCGCGGCAACGAAGGAATCATTTTCCTTGCGGCGGGCGTCGATGTTTTTGGACAGGCCACGCAGCACGCCGAGTACGATTACGGCGATGGCGATCCAGCTGAGCCACTGGTGATGGGCCATCGATCCGACCATCGCGAAAATAATTCCTATGAAGCCCAGCACGATGGTGAGCTCGTCGGCGCCGTTGCGACCCTTCATAAAGTCATTCATGCGAATTGCCTTTCGTTCGATATGCTGCACGCCTTTATACCCCTTTTGGTGTAAGGGGGACAGGTACGTTTGCACCAATTACTTGGCGAGCTTGTCGACGACGCGCTCTATCTCGGCGAGCTTGGCGGCTTTGAGCTCCTCGTCGCCCGATTCGATGGCCGAGGCGACGCAGCCCTCGATGTGTGCCTTCAACACATCGGCGTTGATGCGGGCGATGAGCGCCTGCGTGGCCATGAGCTGCGTGGAGATGTCGACGCAGTAACGGTCCTCCTCCACCATCCGCAGGATGCCGTCGATTTGCCCGCGTGCCGTCTTGAGCATGCGGGTCACCGATTTATGGTCTGCCATCATGGCGGGTCCTCGTTTCTGGTCAATCCTTCAAATACCTCGCCCTCAGTTGCGGTGAAATAGTTCTTGATTGAGGGCTTGGAGCGCTAAAACAGGAACTATTTCACCGCAACTTCTGAAGGGCTGGTTGAGCGGTGGTTGCTGGGCGGCTATGTCGGCCGACAGCGGTGCCTGCTGGTGCGGTGGCAGCTAGGCTGCGGTCACCGAAAGGGCGTGGAGCTTCTCGCCGGCGCCCTCGACGGCGGCGGCGAGCTGCTCGGCGGTCACGGTGTCGGCGCACTCCACCTGTACGGTCTGGGTCTCGTGGTCGGCGTCGGCGTCGGTCACGCCGGTCACGTTGAGCAGTGCCGTTTCGACGGTGGCGTCGCAGTGGCCGCACATAAGGCCGGAAGTCTTGATTGTGTAACGCATGGGTATTCCTCTCTGTTGTGTCGGCTTTCCCAGGCACCCGACCTTGACCTTCAAGCCGTCGCTCGCGTACCAAAGTACGCGTCGCTCCTCTTTCAGGTCAATCTCGGGCACCTGGAAAACCCATTCTAAATGGACGTAATAGTGAGCTTATTTTGCCACTTTTGGCTTAAAGGTTCGCAGGCGCAGGGCATTGCTTACGACGCAGACGCTCGACAGGCTCATGGCCGCGGCGCCAAACATCGGCGAGAGCTGCCATCCGGTGAGCGGGAAGAACACGCCCGCGGCGAGCGGAATGCCGATGCCGTTGTAGAACAGCGCCCAGAACAGGTCCTGCTTGATGTTGCGGATCGTCGCGCGCGAAAGTTCGATGGCCCGCGCAACATCCATAAGGTCGCTGCGCATGAGCACCACATCCGCCCCCTCCTTGGCGATGTCGGCGCCGGTGCCGATCGCAAGGCCCACGTCGGCGCGCGCTAGGGCGGGGGAGTCGTTGATGCCGTCGCCCACCATGGCGACCATGCTGCCCGCATCCTGCAGCTCGCGCACGTGGCGCTCCTTGTCGGCGGGGAGGACGTCGGCGATGACCTGCTTGCTGTTCAGTCCCACGCGGCGGGCGATGGCCTCGGCCGTCACGCGGTTGTCGCCGGTGAGCATGCGCACGTCGACGCCGAGCTTGCGGAGCGCGGCGATGGCCTCGGCACTCGTCTCTTTGACCTCGTCAGCCACGGCGATGGTGCCGACGAGCTCGCCGTTCTTGGCAAAGAACAGCGGTGTTTTGCCCTCGGTGGCGAACTGTTCGGCAAGGCCGGCGGGCACCTTCGCGCCCAGCTCGTCCATCAGACGTACGTTGCCGGCTGCAATGACGTTTTGCCCCTCGCGCGCCGTAACGCCTCGCCCGGGCGCGGCGGCAAAGTCCTCGACGGTGCGGGCGACAATTCCGCGCGTCTCGCACTCGGCCATAATCGCCTCGGCCAGCGGGTGCTCGCTTGAGCGCTCCAACGCGGCGGCCAGCTTGAGCAGCGCCTTTTCTCTCATGGCGGGCGAGCCGTCAGTGCGCGTGGCTACCACGATATCGGTCACGGCAGGCTTGCCGCGGGTGACCGTGCCCGTCTTATCGAGCACCACAGTGCCCACGCTGCGCAGGTTCTCCAGTGCCTCGGCGCTCTTAAACAGAATGCCCATCTCGGCGCCCTTGCCGGTGCCCACCATAATGGCGACGGGCGTGGCCAGACCCAGTGCGCACGGGCAGCTGATTACCAGCACGGCCACGGCGGAGGTGAGCGCCTCATTAATGCTGCCGGTCAGTGCCATCCACGCTATAAAAGTCACGGCCGAGATCACAAACACCACGGGCACGAACATACCGGCGACCTTGTCGGCCAGGCGGGCGATAGGCGCCTTGGTGGCATTGGCGTCCTCGACGAGCTGGATGATCTTGGCAAGCGACGTGTCGGCGCCCACCCGCGTGGCGCGGAAGGTAAACGAGCCCGTGCGGTTGACCGTGGCCGCATTGACAGTGTCGCCGGCGGTCTTCTCCACGGGAATGGATTCGCCGGTGAGCGCGCTTTCGTCCACGGCCGAGCTGCCCTCGAGCACCACGCCATCGACGGGGATGGACTCTCCGGGGCGCACGCGCAGGACCTGGCCGGGAAGGATGCTGTCGACGTCGACGGTGGTCTCGGTGCCGTCGTCGGCAACGACGGTCGCGGTCTTGGGTGCTAAGTCGATGAGCGCCTCGATAGCGCCGCCGGTCTTGGACTTGCTGCGCGTCTCGAGGTATTTGCCCACGGTGACGAGCGATAAGATCGTACCTGCGCTCTCAAAATACAGGTTGTCCATGCTCGTCATCATGGCCTCGTGGACCTGACCTGTGGCCAGCTGGTCGGCCATGATGAACATGGCGTAGAGCGACCAGGCGACGGAAGCGGTCGCTCCCACGGCAATAAGGGCGTCCATGGTGGGCGCGCCGTGCGCGAGCGATTTAAACCCGTTGATAAAGTACGCGTCGTTGACATAGACGATGGGGATGAGCAGGACGAGCTCGGTGAGGGCGAGCGTCATGCTATGGGTATGGTCGGTGAAAATGCCGGGCAGCGGCCAGCCGAGCATGTGCCCCATGCCTATGTAGAACAGTGGGATGAGGAATACGATCGAGATGATGAGGCGGGTGCGCATGGCAGAGGCGGCGGCCTCCAACTTTTTGGTCGGCGACTCCATATGGGTGACGCCAGACCTGGCCTGCGAGCTGCCGCTTGAGCCGGCGGCACCGGTGCCTGCGTCGACGGGTGAGGCCGAGTAGCCCGCGTGGTCGACGGCGGTGCAGATATCGTCGGGGGAGACCTGCGCGGGGTCGTAGTCGACCATCATGGAACCGGCGAGTAGGTTGACGGCGACGCTTTGGACGCCGTCGAGCTTGCTCACGGCACGGTCCACGTGCGCCTGGCAGGCGGCGCATGTCATGCCGCCTACGTCGAACTTATCTTGAGCCATGGCTTCTCCTTTCTGTGGTTCGGTGTTGGAATTGTTAACCTGCTGATACTATACACCCATACCCCCTGGGGGTGTCCAGTACAGAAAGAAATGTATGACATTTCGTTACAGATGAGGGTGGTTGGTTGGCCGATGGACCGTCTCAACCAATCATCTCAATCTGTAACGTCTAGCAGGGAAAATGACCTCTAACTGTTACAGATCGAGACATTACATCGAGCCACAACTTAACGTCTCAATCTGTAACATCTGGGGACCGTTTTGCCTGCTAGATATTACAGATCGAGACAAACCATTCGAGGGTAACCTGAACATCTCGATCTGTAACAGCAAGACCGATATTTGGGTCCTAGTTGTTACAGATTGAGATGTTGTCTCGCGGGGTTGGGGTTTGTCTCGATCTGTAACATTTAGACCCGTATCTGCCGAGCTAGTGTTACAGATCGAGACAATTGCCGGGGTGGGGTCCCGTCACGGCAAGACGCCCGCTGCCTAGATGCAGAACCCGGGGATCACACAGGTTCGCTTGTTTGGCTTTTCCGCAGGCGTTGCGTACGTAAAGACGTCGCCGTCGTGTCCCACGCGATTCATATAGAGTGTGCCTTCGCTCTCCGATGTGTCGGGACTCGCCGTTCGTTCCCACCAACAGGTGTCCTTGCCCTTCCACTGGCGAACCAACATCTCGTTCGTGGTATACGGACTCACCTTAAGCTCGCGGAACAGCTGGTACTCCTTGCCCTCGCCGTTATAGATGTCGGCCAGGTAGTGAAAGTCCTCGACAAATGACTCGGGCGGTTGCGTACCGCACAGCTCGACCATGGCGGGCAGCCAAAGGGTTGCGGGCAACTCGCTCAGACACGATGCACTGTTGGCGGCGCCCACATTGTTCGAGACCTTCTTGACCCCTTTAATGAGCGCGCGCAACTCGTTGGGTAGCAGCTTAAGGCCGTCGCCGTTGAGCCATCCCCGCAGCTCGCAATCTGCCCAGCCGGCGCTCGACGGTTCAGCCGCAGCGTTGCGCTCGGCAATACCCGCGTCGAACATAAACGTCAGCCCGGCCTTGCCCGTACCGTCTAGAAGCTCGTCGTGACGGATGCCCACAAGCTGCGCGCCGACGTGCAGCCCGTTGGTGAGCCTCACGCGCTTGGTGCACGGATAGGGGATGTGCCCATCGGCATCGAGCAGATGGTAGCGCTTTGCAATCTCGCGTGCCTCGCTACGGGTCTCGGCGGCCTTAATCTTGAGCGAAATCTCCTGCAGCTGGTCCCAAGTGTAGTCGTCAAGCGAACCGCGGATGCCGTCCAGGTAGTCGGGGATGCCAAAGCCATGGGTTGCCGCCCCGATAACGCCGAGCCCCGCAACGGCTGCGACAACGCCACCGATAATAAAGCGGCGGCGGGTCATGGCATCGTGCCGGGCCTGCTCCAGGATCTCTCGCGCGCGCTCGCCGGCGACGTCGACCTTAAGGTGCGTGCCAGAATCGATATCAATCGCGGCCTCGTCCTCTGCGCCTTCGCGGCCCTCGGATTCGGCATCGGTGAGGTATGCCGAGAGCACCTCGAGCATCTGCTGCTCGGTGGGACGATCGCACTGCTCGATTGAAATGCCTTTCATGATGATCTGGACGAGTGCCTCGTCGTCATTGCATCGCGGCTCGAGCGGTGCCGGCTTGGTCTTGGTCTTTATGAGGTAGAACGAGCCGGTTGCCGCGGCACCCGTCGACTCGACATCGAACGGCTTGCGACCGCTGTAGAGCTGGTACAGAATGCTCGAAAGCGCGTAGACGTCGATTGCGGGCGAGCGGCGAAGGGCCGCGATGCCTTCGATATCCTGCGTGAGCATTTCGGGCGCGGCGTATGCGGGCGTGGCAAAGCGCCAGATGTCGGCGCGCCGGGTGATCGTGTCATCGCCGAGGGCCATGGTCGCGGAGCCCATGTCGATGAGGCAGGGGTCAAAGGAGCAATCGACGATCTGCTGCTCGAGCGTTCGACTGGTGGTACGGAACATGATATTGGCGGGCGACAGGTCGCGATGGACGACCGGATTAACGAGACCCTTGGTCATCAGGAGTGCGCGAAGCACGGCGTTTCCAACGGCGGCCACCATCTGGGTGGTTAGCCCGCCCGAGGCATCGTGCGGAAGCAAAGGCAGCGCCTGCTTGAGCGATGTTCCCTCGACCCACTCCATGAGGATGAGCGGGTCGTCCTCGCACGATCCATAGCCATAGACGCGCGGAAATCCGCGCAGGTGCGAGACGGTACACAGATGACGGTACTCCTCGAACAGTGCGGCGGTGTTGGCCAGGTGCGCGGCCGATTGCTCGGCGGAGCGGTCGGGGGCTTGGCCGGAAAGGATGGCGTTGTCCTTGAGCAGCTTGACGGCAAAGACCTCGCCGCTCGTGTTGGTCGCGCGCAGCACGTGCCCGATATTGCCGCCGTCGCGGTATGCCGTCTGAAGAATAAGCGTCATAAACCGTCGCTTGGCATCATCCTCGGCGCTGGGGTCGACTGCCACGGCGGTGTCGAACGTGTCGAGACGGATGAGTTTGTCGCCAGGGGCGGTGTTGGTGGTATCCAAGACGTTCCTTCATTTGGTGGGGCCGCGTGCTCACGCCGAGAACGCGATTATCGATTAAAGCCCATGATAGACGTGTTCGCCGATAAGCTGACTCGTATTGCTATTTATAGTGCAGCGCGCAACGTAAATGATATAAGACGAGTGACACCTGTTTCCCACGTCTCTACGCGCTAGTCCACAATAACGAGAAACGTTGTATAGAGACCCAAATGAAGTCTGTCACTGTTAGCGATTTCCACGGGGGGATAGACTTTGCCGGGCTCTCGTTGGTCACGGGGCGGCTCGATTACGGTATCGCCGTCGCCTGCACCCGATTCGAGCACCGTGCCGTTGGTCGATCCAAGGCCCTGGGCGTACCAGTGCTCACCCTCAAGCCAAATGCGAAGATGCTCACGCGATGCGTCGGCGCCCACATCGGTGATGCTGGGCGAGGTTTTGGGCAAAGAACCAATCACGGTGCCGCGTGGATCGCGTGTGAGGGGATGGATTTGCATGTCGACGCAGTTGTCGGCATGTGTCCTGAGCAGACCGAGGTTGGGGGCGACGGTGCGCGGCTGCTCCAGACTGCCCATAAAGCCACGTCCGACGGTAGTTTCGGTGGTACCAAAGTGCCCGCCCGTCTTGCTGTCGCAAAAGCGCTCGACGGTGGCCACGCCTTGAACGGGATCGGCAAGTGCGCCCGTCGCCACAAAGAGCATCAAGAAGAGCGTGCTTTTTTCGCGGGGGCTGTGGTCATCGGAGCTGTTGATACGCCCCAAGGCATTGGCGTAGAGGCGGTCGTCGAGGTCATAATCGGCGAGAACCGACATCATGCCTTGGGCCGCCGGGCCGCTGTAATGCTCGGATATTTCCCGATAGGCGCGATCGCCTCCGCCGAGTTTGCTGCTAATGGCGGCGGCAAGGTTAAGCGTGGAGACGGTAAGGTCATTGTAGATACCTGGCGCACACTGATCGGGCTCGCGGTGGACGATGTAGCGAGTGAGGTACGAGCGGTTGGTAGAGCATTTGTCGAGCAGGGTACTGCCTGCATACGAATTGCCGTTAATGAGCATTCGCGCAATCTCGAGATGCTTGAGACCGCCGAACGATCGGATGTCGTTGTAGAGGACCGAGCACGGTGTTTCCGCCGCCATGGCTGCCTCCCCAGATAACTTTAATGACGTACTGCAAACATGATAGGAAATGGCTACGCTCAAAGCGTACCGACTCGAAAAATGTTGCGCAACGCTTTGCATAACTATTGAGACATTATAGGGCAGATACGCCAAGTTGCAGGATGGCTGCAAACGACACATTTTGAGAGGTCGTGCCCTATGGAATGCCCTTATTGCGGTGCATTGTTGCCCGATGACGCTAGTTTTTGCTCTGAGTGTGGATCGCCTCTTGCCGCGCCCTCGTCGACTGCGCCCGTTTCCGAAGATCCCTATACTACGCCCCAGACCGTGTCACAGAGCCCTGCCTTTTCTTGGCGCGACGGCGAGGCCGCTACGGCGGCAACGGTGGAGTTGCCTAAGGCGGATGCTGCCTCGAAAGCAGACGAGCAGCCGGTGGCGGCACCCGGCGCGTTTGAGCCCGCTGTGCCCGAATCCGATTCGGACGCCACGCGTGTAGTCGATCCCTTGTCAGACTTTGGCACTACGATCGAGGACGTGGAAACTGAGCCTGCCTGCCATGCCGATTTTGGTTCTACGCCGCTCAGTGAGGAAGAGCAGCTCGAGCAGGACCGCGAGAGCCTCAAGACGGCCAAGGCCGAGTACAAGTTGGCACGCAAGCGCCTGGGCAAGTCGTATGCGCCCGCCATCGCCGCCGGCATTATTGTCGTTGCCGCCTTGTGCGCGGGAACCGGCTGGGCGGGCTACTCATATGGTTTGGCTCATCCGCAAAATACGGAGCAGATTCAAAAGCTCAAGAAGCAGCTTGAATCTTCCAAGGACGAACTCACAAAAACGCAAGACGAGCTCGATCAGACAAAGTCCGACCTTAAGGACGCTAAGGCGGAGCTCAAGACCGCAAGCAAGAACGCCGAGGGCTCTTCCACGACGGGCAATGCGACCTCGTCGACCACTACGACCTCCGGTAGCACGGCGAAGCTCAACATCGATAAGCCCACGAGCTTCGCCAACACCACGTGGCGCGGATCACTTAAGGAGACGGGCAACTCTTGGGGCCATACTTGCTACGGCGCGAGCAAAAACGACCTTGTGATTGTGTTTAAGAGCATCAGCGATTCCGGCGAAGTGGTTGCAGACATCTCGGCCACGCTGCATGCCCACGATACCTACAACGCCGAAAAAACCGTCGCGCAATCCGATGGTGACGACTATCGCACCTACACGGATGTCACCGGTTCGTTTGTTAGGAACAAGGGTTTTGAGTTTTCGCTTCCCGTCGAGGAGGACGGCTGCGACCTTACGGTTACGGGTGTACCTAAAAAGAAGAACGGCAAGTACTACCTGAATACCACAGTCGAATCGGGAGACGGCGCCGTTAATATGGGAACGCGCATCACGGATTCCTTCGAGCTTATGATTTCCTAGTGCCGCCTGTATGCGATGCGTGAAGCGGTGACGGGTGCGGCTTTATCGAGAGCTGTGTTCGTCACCGTTATTTGTATAGGGTCTATGAGCTGACCTTGGCATCGCCGCCGGCTAAAGCATGCCGGCAGATGCGAGGACGAGTATGACCACGATTGCTACCAGGGCAACAATCACCATCGTGAGTGCCATCGAGCGTTGACGTTTGACGGCAAGGCGTGCGCGACGCATGGACTCGGCGCTGCGGATGGTCTCGGTGGATGGGGTTGGCCGAGACGCGGGCTGCGCCTGTGCAGCCGTGCGGGTGGGGACGGTGGCGTCCACCAAGGCGGCAGTGCTGCCGCGATCCGCCACAGGCCGGCGCTTTCGCGGAGCACCCGTACGGGCGAAAGGCTCAAGGCGCGCCGCGAGTTCATTTGCCGAAGGGCGTGCGTCTTGCGAGACTGCCAAACAAGCCATAATCGCGTTGACCAAGCCCTGTTCGCGGGGAGTTGCGGGCGCAAGGGGTTGCGGTTGCACGGTGCGCTTGAGGCGCGCGTGATCTCCAGAGCGCCTGAGCTCTGCCTCAAAGGGCGCGTGTCCGCAATAAAGCTCGTAGAGGATGCTTCCCAGCGCATAGATGTCGACGGCGGGATTGTCACGCGCACCGGGGTCGGCCTTAAACCGCTCCAGCATTTCGGGTGCTGCGTATGCCGGCGTGGCACCGCGAAAAGCGTTGACGTCGACGGTAAAGGAAAAGTCCGGCTTAACGAGCTTGGCACTGCCCATATCGATCAGGCAGATGTCAAAATAGCCACTCGAGACCTGCTCCTCGAGCGGGATGCGATCGTGACGCAGCATGATGTTGCGCATGGAGAGGTCGCGGTGAACAAAGGGCGTGTCGAGCGATTGCGTGGACAAGATGATCTTGAGTACGCTCAGACCCAGCGCGGCGACGATATCGCCGGGGCAGGTTTCAGCGCCATCGCTCAGAGCTGGCCGTGCATCAAGAAGCGAGACGCCGTCAACCCATTCCATGAGCAGCGCCGGGGTTCCGTCTGCCGTGTAGCCAAAACCGTAGACATCGGGGAAACCCCTTAGGTTGGATACGACGGAGAGCGTACGGTACTCCTCTTCCAAAGTTTCTCGGTTGAGCTGTTCTTGCTCGGGTTGGGCATCGGGGCGCGGCATCTTAAGCGCGAGCTCAAAAGCGCGATCGCCGCTCTGGACGCGGCGGACATAGGCGTTGCCGCCAAAGCCGCCCTTTTGCGGCGGAACGAGAAGCGTGCAGAAGCGACGCCGTGCCGCAGCCTGCTCGCGCTCGGTGAGCAGTGCTGGCGTATGAAACTTGACGAGTCGAACTTCTTCGTAGGAACCGGTCATGGCGCGCTTTCATCCTTTCTTCCATTAGCAGGATATGCGCTAGCCGCCGCCTTCTGTTGCGCAACATCGACAAATCTGCCGCTCGCCAATGTTGCGCAACAGAATCGCGCAGAGCGGCGGTAGAAATGAGGCAGTAAAAACGCTTGATGACCGGGATGGCCCCGTTATCCATGAAGAAGGGAACGTGATAATGAGCGGCTCGGTGGGAGATAATTTTGTAGTCGCTGCCGGAATAGTCACTTCACCGCTGGCAGTGCCATTGGCCCCCGCTGCAATTGTTGCCGGGGCAGCGGCGTTGCGCATAGAGGCGGAGAAGGCCGAGGCAGAAAATGCCGTTAAGGACTATAGGCATGGGCTATTGGACATCAAGTCGCAGATGCTCCTTGAGTTTCCCGATATGGATGAGTCGACACGCGCCGCGTTGGATAGCGTGATTGACGAATATTCGAGGAAAAACGTGACAGGACCGCTTGTGGGCGAAGAGGTCGTCATGGGTCGGGATACGGTGACGCGGATTCGAACTGAGGCGGCATTGGCACAGCTTGCGGCGACGCTTCACACTTTGATCCCGACGCTAACCTTCGATGCCCATGCCCAGCGCAGGGTCGAGATGAGCCAGAGCCGCATCGATGCCGCACAGACGTCCGAAAAGCTCAGGGCCCAAGGATTGCTAAAGGCAATCGATTACGACATTGCTCGCGACGGTTCCATCGATCTTGAGAAAGCGCTCCTACATATCGCGGATACCGCCGCAAACTCCTCGACGGGTTCCTTTGAGGACGCAGCTCGCGCGTTTGAGGAGTGGACGGCGCGCATCATCCCGCTTATGCAGGATGAGGTGCTCGACATAGCACTGCGAAATCGCCTGGGTGCAAAATTCGAGACCGCCCGCGCCTCGTTTAACGCGCTTGGTCCAGATTCGAGCGAGGAGCAACGCCTTGCCGCCATGAAGATTCTCAAGGACTTCGAGCATGTGATGAAGAGTGCCCAGCATGAGTCGAACGAGCTTCATGAGCAGTATGAAGCATACCGACTGCGCGTTGACCTTCTTAATGAACGCTACCATCGTCCGACGGTGCTCAGACGGCCTCATGAGATTGAGGATTTGTACGCTGCCGTGGATGCCGCAGACGCTGCGCTTGCCTCGGCGGCTAAAGACGAATACATCGAGCGCTGTGTTAATGAGGTTATGGCCGAACACGGGGCTGACGTTGTCCGTTATGCGGTTATGGATGGGTCTGGCAAGCCATGGCGCCTTATCTTCGACACGAACAAGCGCAAGGCGGTTGCCGTCCTTAAAGGGTCGCACGAACAGCAGCTTGTGATGCGAGTTGTCGAGGCCGATCCATCCGAGTTTTCGGAAGATCCGGTTAATCCCACCGTCATCAAAGATATGAAGGCCCAAGATCAAGCGACGGTCGACAAAGTCGTTCAGGACCAAGTTGAGTTCTGCGATTTTTACCTGCAGTTTAAGGAAGACCTTAAAGAACGCGGCGTTGTTGTCGCATCCGACGCCCCCGGCCATTTTGTTCGACCCGCTGATCCTCAGACCGCCGTCGAGATTCACCCGCACGATTACGTGCCGCCCACACCTTCCGCAGATGCGGAACGTCGTCTGCGTAATCGCCGTCAAGCAAGTCAACTCAAGCAGAGGGAAATGAGGTAAACCATGACATGGGAATGCCCTATCTGTGGTCTTATGAACGATGATGCCCGCGATATGTGCGAGGACTGTGGGACGCCGCGTCCCGCTGGTGCGGCCCCCGCGCCTTCGGCCCCTGCGCCCGCGGTCTCGGCACCCGAGGCGCCAGTCGCCTCAGCGTCCGGCTTTGCCGCCGCGGTCGCTGAGCGTCCGGCTCCCGCCGTCTACCCTGCAACATCATCGATGGACAGTGCTTCGCGGCCTCAGCGTCCCGCACCCCAGCAGGCACATCAGGCTGCTCCTGCTCCCACGCCGCAGCCTACCCCCATGCCCGTTCCGCAACCTGCTCCGGTTCCTGCGCCGCAGCCGACGCCTGCGCCGATGCCACGGCCGACGCCTGCGCCAATGCCGCAGCCCGCGCCGCAACCCATGGCGAATGCTGCAGCTACTCCCGCGGCTCCCGCGCTTACGCTTGCCGATCCAGTAATGGGTGAGCAGCTTCGTCTCACGGACGCTGCCGTGCTTGGACGCAACGCGTTTCCTTCTATGGCTTCGAACTTTGCCATGTCCCGGCAGCATGCCAGCGTTCGTTTTGAGCGGGGCACGTGGATGGTTGCCGATGAGGGGTCCAATAACGGAACGGCTCTTATGCGTGGCGGCCAGATCCTCAACTTGGTTCCCGGCGTGGCCCAGCCGATTCATACCGGCGATACGCTGCTCATTCCGGCTGCGTCTGGCGAATTTGCCCAATTGCGTCTGACGGTTACTGTGGAGCAACCGCCTGCAGCGCAACCCGTGCAGACCCAGGCTTGGTCTGTGCCGCAGCCCGCGCCTGCTGCGGCACCGGTTGTTTCTGCCGCTGGTGAGTCTGCGGGTGTCGAGGGCTGGTTTGTCGAGTGCCCCGAGTGCGGTCGTTTGCATCTCGTTGCTGATGAGCGTGCAAAGGTTGGGGATGGCTGTGAGGAATGCGGTTGCTCGCTTGCACGTATCTCGGCCGTGTACCGTACACTCGATCCGGGCGAGGATTACGCCGATGTTCGTTAGCCATGTGCTTGCCCCCGTCGTCTCGCTGGGTCCGGGAGAACGTATTGTTGTCTGGACCGCTGGTTATTCAAAGCGTTGTGCCGGATGTATTTCGCCCCAATGGCGCAACCAGCTGCCCGAGCAGGATGTCGATGTTGATGAGCTTGCGCAGATGTTGCTCGATACCGCGCGCGAGCACGGCGTACATCGGCTGACGGTTTCGGGTGGAGATCCGCTCGAGCAGGCATCAGAGCTCGTGAAGCTACTGGCAACGATCCGCTGCGCTTATGATGACATTCTCGTTTACACCGGATTTACGCTCGAAGAGTTGCCGCAGGTGATCGGTGCGGATACGTGGGAGACGCTTAAGTCTCTTATCGATGTGCTGATTGACGGTCCGTACGTAGACGAGCTCAACGTGCCCGATTGTGCGCTGCGCGGCTCGACTAACCAGCGCGTAATCTACCTGAGCGACCGCCCACACGATGATTACGACCAGTATCTTCAACAGCCTCGTCAGCTTCAAAACTATGTCCAGGACGGCACGGTTATCACCGTTGGTATTGCCGACCGTTACCACCATGAATTTTCTGCCAAGGAGGTATAACACATGGCAACTGATTTCGAGCGCCAATCCTGGCAGCGCGAGATGCTCAACTTTAAAGGGGTGAAGAGCCTCTTTATTCTTGAGGGCAACGTCAACGACAAGTATCCCGATGTGGTTGACGGCAGCCTTCAGTTCTCGGAGCTTGCCGAGGTCGTACGCGGCCTTTTTGAAGACGCCAATGGCTCAGTTGAGTACAACGTGGCATATTTCGATCCCATCCAGCTGTTCTCGAGCAGCATGGGCAACGTCGATTGCAAACGCCTGGTGTCGCTGGCCCATGACGAGGCTTCTAAGAGCGATGATCGCATGATGGAGGCGAACGCCTGCATCGCCGATGGCCGCCAAGCATATGCCACCGAGCAGTCGAGCCTGCCATCATACGGCGAGGTTATCCGCTCAATGTTGCGTCTTAAATACAACGACAACCCCGATGGCGGCACCGAGGCCAAGCCGCTTTGCGTGATCGTCAACATGGCGTCGCGCCTGCTTGCATCCTCGACTGGCCTTATGCCCGACGAGACGCAGTTTTTCCTCAACTTGTACCTTGGCGCCAGCAAAGCACGCCTTATTAACCGCACGGCTGTCAACACGCTCATTCTGGTAACGGATAACGTGCGCAACCTGCCCGTGTGGTTTATCGAGGCGAACCCCTTCTTGCGCACCATCACGCTGCCGCATCCCGACCGCGACATGCGCGAAGCCTATATTCAGAGCAAGTTTGGCTTTGGTGAGGCGCTGTCCGATTCCGACGACCGTGCGGTGCGTCGCTTTATCGATACCACCGACGGCATGAGCGTTAAGGAGCTCGAGGGGCTGCAGCGTATGTACCAGCGCGACATGCAAAACCCCGAGGCTTCCATCGAGGCCATCCTTCCCAAGCTCGTCGACGTCTACAAGTACGGCTTTCGCGAGAACAAATGGCAGCAGATGTTCGAGAAGCTCGAAGAGGATCCCGAGGAAAAGATCAAACGCCGCGTAAAGGGCCAGGACGAGGCCGTTGAGAAGGCCGTCACCGTGCTCAAGCGCTCCGTTATGGGCCTTTCGGGCGCCACCCATTCATCTGGCTCTAAGCCCAAGGGCGTCCTGTTTTTGAGCGGTCCCACCGGTACCGGTAAGACCGAGATCGTTAAGGCCATTACGGAGCTTCTCTTTGGCGACGAGCGCAGCATGCTGCGTTTTGATATGTCCGAGTACGGTGCCGAGAACTCCGATCAAAAGCTCTTTGGCGCTCCTCCGGGATACGTGGGCTATGCCGAGGGCGGTCAGCTTACCAATGCGGTCAAGGCCAATCCGTTCTCGGTGGTTCTTTTCGACGAGATCGAGAAGGCCGCGCCCAGCATTATGGACAAGTTCCTGCAGATCCTCGAAGATGGCCGCCTGACCGATGGCCAGGGTAATACCGTGTACTTCTCTGAGACGGTCATCTTCTTTACGAGCAACATCGGCTTTTCCAAGATTGAGATCGATGCGCAGGGCAACGAAGTTCGTAATACCATCGCGCCCAACACGCCCTATGACGAGATTTGCGAGCGCGTGCGCACCGAGATGGATCGCGAGTTTAAGCCCGAGTTCTTGGGCCGTATCGGCGACAACGTGGTGATCTTTAACTTTATCGACGATGCCGTGGCACTTCAGATCCTTAATTCCAAGATCGATGCCGTTAACCGCAACGTGCATAAGGCGCAGCCCGATATTACGGTTGAGGCGACCGACGCTGCCCGCGAGCTGCTGCACTCCATTGCCATGACGGATGCTGTCAAGGCTAAGGGCGGCCGCGGCATTGGCAACTTGGTGGAGAGCGGCTACCTTAACGGGCTTTCCGATTTTCTGTTTGA
>OHWU01000430.1_pt1 | contig 19769 bp, 19 predicted proteins | sample 1579821 | NCBI WGS metagenome assembly OHWU01 (sample SAMEA3882548, study PRJEB24775) | human gut metagenome | biome: human-associated habitat; feature: intestine environment; material: feces | place: Netherlands | collected 2009/2010 | reverse complement strand
ACGGCGCACCGAACTCTTCGTTCGGAATCGCCAGCGAACAGAGCGCCGAAACCGCAACCACAACGACGGTCATCGGGCTTACCAGATTGGCGGAAACCGCTGCATCTCCGATGATCAGCCCGCCCACAATTCCGATCGTCCCGCCAAGCGGCCCCGGCATGCGCACACCGGCCTCGCGGATCAGTTCAAAAGCAAATTCCATCAGAAGAATTTCCAGAATGCCGGGGAACGGAACGCCTTTCCGCGCTTCGGCGAACGCCAGCAGGAGTTTGGTCGGAAGCACCTGTGTGTGAAAGCCCGTGACAGCCAGGTATCCGCCCGAAATCCACAGGGCGAGAAAGACCGCCGCATACCGCAGCAGCCGCTCAAATGAGACGATCAGAAAATGATGATACCGGTCCTCACTGACCTTTAAAAAGCTGTCAAATGATGCCGGGAAGAGAATCCCGACCGGGGAATTATCACATAAAAGCAGGATTCTTCCGTCCAGAATCTCCATCGCCGCGCGGTCCGGCCGTTCGGTCGTCTCGAAGCGCGGGAACGGCGATTTCCACTGCGGTTCGCAGAGCTGCTCGACCATGCCGCTGTCAAAAACGCCGTCCACCTCCCAGCCGGCAATCTGCTGTTTTACCTCTTCCAGAAATTTCGGATAAATCAGCTCTTTCTCATACACCAGAGCCAGAACCGTATCAGAACGCGCACCAAAATGTATCTCCTCCACTTTCAGATCGGTGGTCCGCAGACGCTTGCGGACGAGTGCCGTGTTGGTTTTGACGGAATCGGAAAAGCCCTCGTTTGAGCCGCGCAGCACTTTTTCGGACTCCGCTTTTTGCACTCCTAAATTGGGATAACCCTTCGATCCGATCTTGACTGCACGGTCATAATGATCCACAAAAAGAATTGCATTTCCCGCAAGCATGGAAGCGAACGCAGCTTCCATGGTATCAAATTCCAGTGCATCCGAAATTCCGAGCTGATTTTCCGAGAGAGCCCCCGGGATATCTGCCTCGGGAACCTCCATCAGACGGTTCAACAGCTTCCCGATCACGGAATCCTTCAACATAACGCAGCTCACCGCCACTTCTACGTAGATCAGCAGCGCACCGGTTCCGCCCGTTTTGCCGAGTTTCATCGGGCGGATCTGAATATCATCGCAATTTTCACACCATGTACGGATCACGCTTTCATTTTCCGCCAGTGTGAGTGAAATCTGCGTCTTCTCTTTTTCCATGCCTGCGTCCCTCCTTCTCCTCCTTTTGAAAGCTTCCGAAAAACCATCTGGAGAAATATACTCTGCAAAATTTCATAAAAAAACATTCTGTCACGATTTTTTTACTCTGTAACAGAATGTTCCTTTTTCGAAATTTTATACGCTTTTATTTTTCTTCTACACCCGTCATGCTCTGGTGATGTACGGTCTGCATAATACTCTCCTGCTGTCGCTCGATATGCTCGCGGATCATCTTCTGTGCGCCTGCAAGATCCCGATTTTTCATACGTTCATAGAGGGCATCGTGCTCCTCGACCAGGGAACGTCGGGATTTTACATCCTTTAAATATTCAATCCGGTAACGGTACATTTGCTCCCGCAGATTGTTCAGCAGCTGAATCAGGCGCTCGTTGTTCGTCGCCTGATAAATCACATCATGGAATGCCACATCTGCCTGTGCAAGCTTCTGCAGATCATCCGTCTCTGTTGTCTCCAGCATTTGTTCAAAGCTGCGCGATGCCTGATAAAGCTTCTGCAGTTCGCTCTCTGTAATCCGCTGACACGCCAGTTTTACCGCCAGCTCCTCGAGTCCGAGCCGCACCTCCAGCACGTCGTTCAGGTCTTTTTCCGTGATCTGTGCTACCTGCGCACCCTCCAATTCCAGCATGCGAATCGCCTCGCGGATCGGGGTACGCGAAACGCCGAGCTGATTTGCCAGCCGGATCTCCATCAGCCGTTCACCCGGCTTTAACTCCCCGCGCAGAATCGCCTGGCGCAGCGTGCGGAACACGACATCGCGGAGCGGAAGGTACTGATAATCCTCCATCTGCAGGTCTAACTCATTTTTTGCCATACTTTGTACCTCCCGGTTTTGATACAGTAGTCAGGAATGTCTGTTTCGACAGTCCGCTTATTTTTAACTGATCGCGGGCAAATTCTGCCTTGTCCGGATCGTCGAAAATGCCGAATACGGTCGGGCCGCTGCCGCTCATCATCGCATTGACCGCACCGTTTTTCATCATCTGTGCCTTGATCTCATCGATCACCGGATACGCCGGACACGTCACGGATTCCAGCACATTTCCCATGCGGTCCGTGATGCCGTACAGGTCATGATTTCGGATCGCCTCTACCATGCCGTCGATATCCGGATGCTCCGTCACCTCATCAAGATGCAGGTTTCCATAGACAAATTTCGTCGAAACATTGATGCCCGGTTTTCCGATCAGCACGTAGCACATCGGTACGCCGGGAAGGGATGTCAGCTTTTCGCCGATTCCTTCTGCCAGCGCTGTACCGCGCATCACACAGTACGGAACATCCGCTCCGATCTGCACACCCCGCTCCATCAGCTGGCGTTTGGTCAGACCAAGCTGAAACATGCGGTTAATTCCTACCAGTGCTGCTGCCGCATCCGAGCTTCCGCCCGCCATGCCGGCCGCTACCGGGATAAATTTTGTCAGGTTCATATCGACACCCTGACGGATATCGAATTCATCCATCAGAATCTTTGCCGCTTTGTATACGAGATTTCCGTCATTACACGGAAGGAACGGCAGATTGGTTGTAAGCCTTATTCCGGGTTCTTTGCTCTCCTTTATTTCCAGCTGATCGTACATCTGGATCGTCTGCATTACCATGCGGACTTCATGGTAACCATCCTCTCTTTTTCCGGTCACATCAAGACCAAGATTTATTTTTGCAAGCGCACGCAGTTTCATCGTAGGCACCACCTTCGGTAATGTTTTTTGTATACATAGATATTAATGGATTTTTCTTCTATTTTCAAGCGTTATCTTCTGTTTTTGTACATAATTTTATACAATTCAGTTCAACAGACTTAGAAACGCAGGCGTAAGCAGTGGCTGCGTGAAACGAACAAGAACAAAATAAGAGTTTACGAACCTGTCGAAACTTGCTATAATTTTCATCAGATATTAGGGCAAAAGATCAAAAAGCCGGTGCAAGCTCGCTTGCAAGAGGATTTTTGAACACGCTCTAGAGCGTGTCTGAAAAAGGCTTTTCGCAAGCTGCGAGTCCCAGTTTGTGGGAGATTTTGTCCGAATGAGGGCGGCGTAGCGGGCTACGGCAACCGAATGAGGGCAAAATATACCATAAAGTGGGGCTTGCAGATTGCGGAAATGATTTTTCAGACATGCTCTAGCTTCTGCGAAGGAAAAGGAAGTAGCTTTTTATGAGTTCACAAAGATCTTATTCATTTTCCCGCCAGGTTCTGGTCAACGGAATCCGCGATGGCATTCCGATCGGGCTTGGCTATTTTGCGGTCTCGTTTTCGCTCGGCATTGCAGCGCGTAAGGCAGGTCTTAGTCCTTTTCAGGGCTTTCTCGCCAGTCTTTTCAACAATGCTTCCGCCGGAGAATACGCTGCCTTTACACTGATTGCCGCCAACGCAGGCTATCTGCAGGTCGCTATCATTACGCTCATCGCCAATGCGCGGTATCTTCTGATGAGCTGTGCGCTTGCCCAGCGCTTTTCGCCGGACACGCCGTTTTTCCACCGTTTTCTCATTGGTTACGATGTAACGGATGAACTGTTTGGCATCACAATCGCGCGCCCGGGCTGGCTGAATCCATATTATACATACGGTGCCATTCTCGTCGCTGCTCCCGCGTGGTCGATCGGCACGGCTCTTGGCATTATTGCCGGAAATCTGCTGCCGCTGCGCGCTGTCAGTGCCTTAAGTGTGGCGCTGTATGGCATGTTCCTTGCGATCATCATTCCCCCGGCGAGAAAGAGCCGTGTGGTAGCGGGTCTTGTTGCCGTCAGCTTTTTCTTAAGCTTTATCTGCAGCTATCTCCCGGGCATCTCCACTCTCTCCGACGGAACCAGAACGATTCTGCTCACCGTTCTGATTTCCTGCGCCGGAGCTATCATGTTCCCGGTAAAGACAGAGGAGGAAAATGCTGATGTACAATAATTATATCTATATCGCCGTCATGGCTCTGGTTTCCTACACAATCCGGATTCTGCCGCTGACGCTGATTCGGAAGCCGATTAAAAATCAGTTTATTCAGTCGTTTCTGTACTACGTTCCATACGTGACGCTGTCAGTCATGACCTTCCCGGCGATTGTCCATGCAACACAGAGCCCTGTTTCCGGCGCACTCGCGCTTGTCGTCGGCATCGCAGCCGCATGGTTCGGTGCAAGCCTGTTTCAGGTTTCGGTGGCATGCTGTGCCGTGGTGTTTGTGATTGAATTATTTTTGTAATAGAAATGAGCCGCCCTGTGGGAACAATCCTTTTCCCCGGGGCGGCCCGTTTTGTATGTATTACTTTTCTGTTTCTGTTTTTCTGAAATGATAAACGCTGACCGAAGCCGCCGGCAGTGCAATCTGGAAGGAGTCTTTTTCCCGTGCAGGTGCTTTTCCTTCTTTGCAGCGGACTCGGTTCGGATGTTTCGCATCGTTGTAGTTCTGCGGATCTTTGGAGTACAGTGTTTTGGCCTCAACAAATTCCGGACACTGTTTGAATTTCAATTCGATTTTCTTTGATTCGCTGTAGCTTGTATTTACGAGGTTGACGTAGATATCATCATTTTTGATCGAAGCAAAGATGCAGACCTCAGGATCTTTGTTCTTTTCCTCAAAGCCAAGCGTATACGCACCCTGATGCACCTGATACATATCGAACACATCGTAGTTTGGTGTCAGAATACAATGCTCACCATCCGTCAGGAACAGGGAATTCAGGACATTGACAGACTGTGCCACACATGCCATGCGCACATCCCCGGTATTGCGGTGGAAGATGTCGAGCGTCAGTGCAGTTGTAACGGCATCACGCATCGTACACTGCTGATACAGCGCCGGGCGCGCATTAAATGCACTGCTGTGCCAGTTGCCCCACTCACCGACAATCAGTTCACATTTTCTCGGTGCCGCCTGGAACGGACCCTCCGGTTTCGGAAGTGCCTCAAGACCAGCGTCTATCAGGCGGCGCTGCTCGTGAATGACATTTTCCAGCTCTTTGCATCCATTGATCACATCATACCACTGTTTTTCATCAAACTTTTTCTCTGTCTGAAGCTGTTTCAGATTCCAGTTGTAAAAATGGAGATCGTAGCCATAGAGAGACGGCATCCGGTATTTTCCCATTTCCTTAAAGAAATCTTTTGTCCACGCAGCACGTTCTTTCGGCTTATTTCCATCCGGGCCGCTGGCGATGCATTTCATGGAAAATGTCTGATCGCCGCCTCCAAACGACGGACAGGAGGAACTGAATTTCCGGTATTCGTTCGCATACATCTGCGGCGTCATTTTTCCGCCGCCGTCCCATACTTCATTTCCGATACCCCAGTATTCAATCTCGAACGGTTTTTCATGGCCGTTTGTTTTTCGTTCCTGCGAAAGTGCCGTCGGCTCTTTGCGGTTACAGTACTCCATCCACTCTCGCATCTCGGATGGAGAGCCGGTCATCATATTGATATTAAACCATGGCTTCGCGCCGATCATCTCGCAAAATTCCATCATCTCGTGTGTACCGAACTGATTGGGATCCGTCTCGAAAGTACCGAAGTTTTCATTGTATGTAACCGGCCGCTGCTCCCGCGGGCCAATACCATTCCGCCAGTGATACACATCCGCAAAGCATCCGCCCGGCCAGCGGATCACCGGCGGGTGCAGCTTCTGAAATGCATCCACAAGGTCTTTTCGGATTCCATGATAATTCGGAATTTCCGAATCCTCTCCAACCCAGATTCCATCATAAATACAGGAGCCAAGAAACTCGATAAAGTGTCCCTGCAGTTCCGGGTAAATATATTTTTCTCCAGCTAATTTTCGAAACGTAATCTTCTGCATAAAAATCCTCCAAATGAAAGCGTGATGTGTATTTTTGCTACTTTTCAGTATAGGACACTTTGAAAGGAAATACAATTTAATCTAAAAAAAGTCTTATGGATTCCTGTTTTTCACGGTATTTCTCTACATATTGCAATTCTCTGCTTGACATCTAATATTATCAGTGATATATCAATAGTATAATCAGAGCAGATACAAGATTTACCACTTACGAACAATAGAAAAAACTACACAGGAGAATTTTCATGGATCAGAAATTATATGACAGTTATGTAAAGATTTTAAAGAACGAGCTTGTTCCGGCGCTTGGCTGTACAGAGCCGATTGCCATCGCCTATGCGGCAGCCAAAGCACGCGAAGTGCTCGGAGAGATGCCAGAATCGATTGAGCTTTGCTGCAGTGGAAACATCATCAAAAACGTAAAGGGTGTTAAAGTTCCAAATTCCAACGGTCTGAAGGGCATTGATGTTGCGGCAACGCTTGGCGTCGTCGGAGGCTGTGCCGAACGCGAGCTTGAAGTACTTGAAGATGTGACCGAGGCAGATATTGAAAAGACAAAAGAACTGGTACAGCAGGGATTCTGTACCTGTACTTTAAAAGAAGGCGTAGAGAATCTTTACATTGTTGCAAAAGTCATTGCCGGAGAGCACAGCGCGGAGGTAACGATTGTAAACCGTCATACCCTGATTTCACGCATCGTAAAAGATGGTGAGATACTTTATCAAATTGCGGCTCATGAAGATTCCCCTGAATACGTCGATAAAAGTGTGCTGAACGTCAAGGATATTCTCGAATTCGCCGATACTGTGAAGATCGAAGATGTCAAAGAAATCCTCGACCGCCAGATCACCATGAACTCTGCGATTTCTGACGAAGGTCTCCGCCACGCTTACGGTGCACAGGTCGGCCGCACTCTGCTGAATGAGTACGGCGATGATGTAAAAATCCGCGCCCGCGCCCATGCAGCTGCCGGTTCCGATGCCCGTATGAGCGGCTGCTCTCTTCCGGTCGTCATCAATTCCGGCAGCGGAAACCAGGGCATGACCGTTTCCCTTCCTGTCATCGAGTTTGCAAAAGAATGGAACGTTTCCCAGGAAAAACTGTACCGCGCACTCGTTGTCAGCAACCTGATCGCGGTTCATCAGAAAAAATATATTGGAAGTCTTTCCGCTTACTGTGGCGCCGTCAGCGCAGGCTGTGGAGCCGGCGCCGCCATTACCTATCTTTCCGGCGGATCCTATGAGGATGTTAGCCTGACGATCGTCAATACCATTGGAAACGTCGGCGGTATTGTCTGTGACGGGGCAAAATCCTCCTGCGCAGCGAAAATCGCATCCGCTGTTGACGCTGCTATTCTCGCCCACTACATGGGCCAGCATCACAGAAGTTTTCAGCCGGGCGAAGGTATTGTTCGGGAAGATGTGGAAGATACGATTAAAAGTATGGGATATATCGGAAGAGTCGGCATGAAAGATACCGATACGGAAATTCTGAATATTATGATTGACCGGGTGGATGTGAACAAGGTCTGCTAATAAAAGAATAACTGATTTTGCTCAATTGATACATGCCTTGTTTTATGGTAAATTAGTTGATTGTCTTGAAAAATGCTTGATTTGCAGGCATATTCGCAGGTTTGCAGATTGATTTTACTACTCATTTACTACTTTTAATGAATTGAGCCTTGATATGCAAAAAGCACCTGCGGACTGCCGGATAGACCGCTGCACCACCTTACGCGGCACGTCGAAAAGAAAAAATAAAATAAGCACCACCTATAAGGCGGCGTTTCTCACTCCTACACAGGAGAACAGGAACGCTGCTTTTTTTATGCCCTCGTGTTACGCAGTAAGGGCAAACAAAGCCTTGATTTATGCGGCTCTTAGAGCGTGGAAATGAGAAAGACAAGGGTTGATACCTTTTCCCTCAAAACCGCGTTTCTACTGCGTAACAAATCCAACGAAAAGGAGTGACGAAGCTATGGCAGTTTTCCGCGTGGAAAAGAACAAAGGTTATACCGTTATGAGCAACCACCATTTACGCAACAAGGAGCTTTCCTTAAAGGCAAAGGGCTTGTTGTCGCAAATGCTCTCACTTCCCGAAGATTGGGACTACACCCTTGCAGGACTGTCCCTTATCAACCGGGAAAAGATTGACGCTATCCGGGAAGCAGTACGGGAACTGGAAAATGCCGGATATATACAGCGTTCAAGGGAACGTGATGAGAAAGGATGCTTACGCGGTACAACGTATGTTATCTATGAGCAGCCGCCTAAGTTGGATTTACCTACATTGGAAAAACCAACATTGGATAATCCAACATTGGAAAAGCCTATGTTGGAAAAACCTACGTTGGAAAATCCAACGCAATTAAATAAAGAGATACAAAAAACTAACTTACCAAAAAAAGAAAAATTAAATACAGATATATCAAGTACCCATTCCATTCCTTTCCATTCCCTAAATCCCTTTCCCTTAGAGAACGCGACACAGCCGCCGGAACGGAAGCGAAAGGAAGCGACAGACGCATATAGCGTGTATGAGGAAATCATCAAGGACAATATCGAGTACGACTATCTGATACAGGATAGATACCTTGACCGGGACAGGATAGAGGAAATCCTTGCCCTTATTCTTGAAACTGTCTGCACCAAACGAAGAACAATCCGTATCGCCGGGGACGACCACCCGGCAGAGCTTGTAAAAGCAAAATTTATGAAACTGAACAGCGAACATATCCGCTTTGTACTTGACTGTATGCAGGAAAACACCACCAAAATCCGCAACATCAAGCAGTACATGAAAGCTGCTCTTTTCAATGCCCCGTCTACGATTGGCAGCTATTACACGTCCCTTGTATCTCACGATATGTACGGCGGGCGCACTATCCAGTCGGCAAAAAGCAAGGGCATACCCGATTACACCTGCAACGAGGGCGAAAGCCTGTAAACCAACCCAAAGGAGGATTTTATGATGACACAGAAAACAGGAGCTTTGATTTTTGATGAAACCGCTGACCGCTACGACATTCGCTTTGACGTAAACGACTATTACGGGGGCTTGCATTGCGGCGACTGCATGGAGGTCTTTGTGCGGGGCAAATGGAAGCCGACCCGTATGGAGTACGGGGACAACTGGTATCTTGTGGGTATTCGGGCGGCAGACCTTTCCGGGCTGCGGGTACGGATTTAACAGGGCGGCGTGAAAGCGGACGCTCTTTTTTCATGCCCGCCCCGCTTCCCGGCGGCGGGCATACCACCATAGAACACGAAAGGAGGACACCCATTGCAGGAGGAAACTAACGAAAAGACCATAGCCCTTTACATCAAGACCGGGAAGCTGACGGCACAGCAGCTCCAAAAGGCTATGAAAGCCCTGCTTGCACAGATGAAAAAGCAGCATGACAGACAGAAAATCCCACATGGAAAGCAGACCCTAAAGCAGCTTATGAAGCAGAACGCGGGCGTTTCCAACATTGAAATCACAAAGGACAATATCAAAGCCTTTGAGAGTACGGCGAAAAAATACGGGATTGACTTTGCCCTAAAGAAAGACAGCACCGAAACCCCGCCCCGTTATCTTGTGTTTTTCAAGGGACGGGACGCGGACGCACTGACCGCAGCTTTCAAGGAGTTTTCCGCAAAGAAGCTGACGCAGGAACAAAAGCCCTCTATCCGCAAGCTGATTGTTTCCCTCAAAGAAAAGGCGGCGGCTCTGAACGCGCAGCGGGACAAAGTAAAAAACAAAGACAGGGGGATTGCAAGATGAACGCTATCAACTGGAAAAAGCTGCTGCTTCCCAACATTCCCTATCTGCTCTTTGTGTATCTCTTTGATAAAGTCGGGCAGGCGGTACGCCTTGCGCCGGGGGCTGACCTGTCCGGCAAGGTGCTTTCCCTTGCAGACGGCTTTTCCGCTGCCTTTACAAATCCGCTTCCGAGCCTTGCCCCTATGGATTTGCTTATCGGTATTGCGGGGGCTGTCCTTATCCGGCTGATTGTCTATGTCAAAGGCAAGAACGCAAAGAAATACCGCAAAGGTGTAGAATACGGCTCTGCCCGTTGGGGAACTGCCGAAGATATACGTCCCTACACCGACCCGGTATTTCAAAATAACGTGCTGCTGACACAGACGGAACGGCTTACCATGAACAGCCGCCCGAAGCAGCCGAAGTATGCAAGGAATAAAAATATCCTTGTTATCGGGGGAAGCGGCAGCGGCAAGACGAGATTTTTTGTGAAGCCCAACTTAATGCAAATGCACTCAAGCTACGTTGTAACTGACCCGAAAGGAACGGTTTTAGTCGAGTGCGGGAAGCTCTTACAGCGGGGCGGCTACCGGATAAAAGTGCTGAACACGATTAACTTCAAAAAAAGCATGAAATACAATCCCTTTGCCTATCTCCGCAGCGAAAAAGACATTTTGAAACTGGTAAATACCTTGATTGCCAACACCAAAGGGGACGGGGAAAAAGCCGGGGAGGATTTTTGGGTAAAATCGGAACGGCTCTTTTACTGCGCCCTTATCGGCTACATTTGGTACGAAGCCCCGGAGGAAGAAAAGAACTTCACGACGCTGCTTGAAATGATAAATGCGTCGGAAGCCCGCGAGGACGACGAGGATTTCCAGAACCCGGTTGACCTCATGTTTGAACGTCTGGAAGAAAAAGACCCGGAACATTTTGCAGTCAAGCAGTACAAAAAATACAAACTGGCGGCGGGCAAGACCGCAAAAAGCATACTTATCTCATGCGGCGCGAGGTTAGCCCCATTCGACATTAAGGAGCTGCGGGAACTGATGGAAACCGACGAAATGGAGCTTGACACCATAGGCGACCGCAAGACCGCCCTGTTTGTTATTATTTCCGACACCGACGATACATTTAACTTTGTTGTGAGTATTCTTTACACGCAGCTTTTCAATCTGCTTTGCGACAAGGCAGATGATGAATACGGCGGCAGGCTGCCCGTCCATGTGCGCTGTCTGTTAGACGAGTTTGCAAATATCGGGCAGATACCGAAGTTTGAAAAGCTCATAGCCACCATACGAAGCCGGGAAATCTCCGCGTCGATTATCTTACAGTCGCAAAGCCAGTTAAAGGCAATCTATAAGGACAACGCCGATACCATAGTCGGCAACTGCGACACCACCCTTTTCTTGGGCGGCAAGGAGAAAACCACCCTCAAAGAAATGTCGGAAATCTTGGGGAAAGAAACCATTGACAGCTTCAACACTTCCGAGAACCGGGGGCGCGAGGTATCGCATGGGCTGAACTATCAGAAGTTAGGCAAGCAGCTTATGACGGAAGATGAAATAGCAGTCATGGACGGCGGGAAATGTATTTTACAGCTTAGAGGGGTGCGCCCGTTCTTCTCTGATAAGTACGACATTACAAAGCACCCCAACTATAAATATCTTTCCGACTATGACAAGAAAAATACTTTTGATATGGAAAAGCATTTAAGGCGCAGACCCGCCCTTGTGAAGCCGGACGAACCCTTTGACTATTACGAAATCAGCGAAGCAGATTTGCAGGAGGACACCGCCCATGAATAGACGTATCCGAAAGAAACAGGATAAGAAAATCACAGAAGCCATAAACGGGCTTATTTTCATTGCCGAGCGACGGGAGCAACAGCGACAGGCAGCTATCCGGCAGTTTGTAAAACGGTGTGAAACCCTGTATGAGCAGCAGCGAAAGGAGGAATTGACGCAGTAACAAAGAAACAGAAAACTTACAGAATACGCGCCCCTACAAAAATTCCTATCGCTAACAACTGAATACCGCCGCGCGGCAGACACATAGGCAGCGCGGGGACTTATGACCGCGGCAGTTACAAAACTGACCGCCGTTTTTTATGCCCTTTTATGGGGCAAGCCGCATTTGCGGCAGAAAGGAGCTTTATGGAATTTTTTAACTCTGCTATCGACGTATTACAGACCCTTGTTATCGCACTGGGCGCAGGCTTAGGCATTTGGGGCGTTATCAACCTCTTAGAGGGATATGGAAACGACAACCCAGGTGCAAATGCTCATGTGCGGTAAAGTAATAAAAAGATTTAGGTAGCCGCCTTAACTATTCCTAAATAAGATAATATGCACAGTATTTTCTCGTAAATAGAAAATAAATTATTGCATTTTACCAATTATTATGTTAAAATGACAATGTAACAAAGAGCTATGTATTTTTAAGGAAAGGGAGGAACTTATGAATTTAAGAAAATCTATTTTAGCACTTTCAGTAGTAGCTGGAATTGTAGCTGCTCCAATGACTGTATTTGCCGCTCATACTCATAGTTGGGGTTCTCCCCAGTACTATGGATATGAAGATGAAATGCCTGGTATATATGATGACTGGGATAAATGTGCGACACGTCATGTATATAATTACAAACAATGTTTAATTTGTGGAGAAGTAAGCATTTATGAAGTTGAGACGATTGAAATGTCTCACAAATGGGTGAATGGTGCATGTGTATATTGCAACAAAGGTTACGCGAAAGAGATAAATTAACATAGTATCATTACCGGCAAGTTTATGATCAAAAAATAGAAAGCATTGAGAATATTTCAAAATTTCTTGAAAGTACTCTCAGTGCTTTCTTTGATAATATGAAAGGAGAAATAAATGCAAAAAAAACAACTTTCTGTATTAGTACTAATTATTTTATGCTTTTTATTAGGATGTAACAGAGAAACACCAAAAGATGAATCTCAACAAAATTATGAAGATGAATCTAATATTTCTAAAACAAATGGAGAAGAACTTGTAAATATAAACAGTGAATTGTTAGGTTCGACTCCTTTTGATATCCAAATCGATAAAACAGCATTGCAGACTAGAAAAGAAACAGAAACAGAAGTTACAATAAAGACAAATTTAACAGACTGGGGTTATACTGTTTCTTCTGAAAAAGGGAAAATATCTGATATAAATAAAAATTCATTCATATATATAGCACCTAAAGATGAGAGGGATGATACTATAAAAATACAATTATCGGACTATGAAAATGGCATATCATATGAATATACAATTCCACTTATTTTTGCGGGAAACAATGAACATTCTTTAGATAAATTCAAGGAAAATCTTTCAAGATTACCTAATAGTTAGTAAAGAGTCGATAGACTAAAGTACCACCATCCTCTTTTATTTCAACTGAATATCCATCCCGCCGCACCGCAGCGGCACATGAAGCAGTAAATCCGAAAAAGATTTGCTGCTTTTTTTGCGTCCATTTTTGGCAAATTTCCAAAAGTTCCGTATTAGACAGTGAAACCAAAAAAGGCTGCCATTTTTTTCAGACAGCGGGCAAAACGCAGCTTCCGAAACGCCTTATTGTCGGGAAAGACCGAGCCGCCGGAAAAGTTCTTGCCGGAAAGTCCGTCCATTCTGCTCTTTTGTGGTTTGTAGGGAGTAAGGGAAAAACGCCAGCCCGCAGCCTTTTATAAAAAAAGCTGGTTATAGATTTTCTGAAAAAGTGGCAGTAGCAAGTGAACGGCAGGCCGGCAGTTTCTTAGAGCAAGATTCTACCGAGGTGCCAAAATTCGCTTATCGCTCATTTTGCCCCTGCGGGAATCTTGTTGGGGAGTGCCTTCCCCAAACCCTGCTTATGCGGCTTGCGCCGCTGAAAAACCCCTCAAAATATTTTTCGGATTTTTCAAAAACAGTTCCGCTTCACACCCTGTTTTTCTCCTATTAGTGAGAGGACACCACGCACAGAAAGGAGGTCAACCACCTATGAAACGATACAACACGCCGCACCGCAGCCGGGTAGTCAAAACACGCATGACCGAGGAAGAATACGCCGAGTTTGCCCAGCGGCTTTCTGCTTACCACATGAGCCAAGCCGAGTTTATCCGGCAAGCCATAACCGGGGCAGCCATACGCCCCATCATAACCGTTTCCCCCGTCAATGACGAGCTGCTTGCCGCTGTCGGGAAGCTGACCGCCGAATACGGCAGGATCGGCGGCAACTTAAACCAGATAGCCCGGACGCTGAACGAGTGGCACAGCCCCTACCCGCAGCTTGCCGGGGAGGTACGGGCGGCGGTTTCCGACCTTGCTGCCCTAAAGTTTGAAGTCTTGCAGAAAGTGGGTGACGCTGTTGGCAACATTCAAACATATCAGCTCTAAAAATGCGGACTATGGCGCAGCGGAAGCCTACCTCACATTTGAGCATGACGAGTTTACCATGAAGCCCACCCTTGATGAAAACGGGCGGCTGATACCGAGGGAGGATTACCGCATTTCTTCCCTCAACTGCGGGGGCGAGGATTTCGCTGTTGCCTGTATGCGAGCCAATCTCCGCTATGAGAAAAACCAAAAACGGGAAGATGTGAAAAGCCACCACTATATCATCAGCTTTGACCCACGGGACGGGACAGACAACGGCTTGACCGTAGACCGGGCGCAGGAGCTGGGCGAGCAGTTCTGCAAGGAGCATTTCCCCGGACACCAAGCCCTAATCTGCACCCACCCGGACGGGCATAACCACAGCGGGAATATCCATGTGCATATCGTCATCAACTCCCTGCGGATTTACGAAGTCCCGCTTCTGCCCTACATGGACAGACCAGCCGACACGCTGGAGGGCTGCAAGCACCGCTGCACCAACGCCGCTATGGAATATTTCAAGAGCGAAGTCATGGAGATGTGCCACCGGGAGGGGCTTTACCAAATCGACCTCTTGAACGGCAGCAAGGAACGGATAACCGAACGGGAATACTGGGCGGCAAAGAAAGGGCAGCTTGCCCTTGATAAAGAGAACGCCGCCAGAGAAGCCACCGGACAGCCGACCAAGCCCACCAAGTTTGAAACGGACAAGGCGAAGCTGCGCCGGACGATACGGCAGGCACTTTCCCAAGCTGGCAGCTTTGACGAGTTTTCTTCCCTTTTGCTGCGGGAGGGTGTGACCGTCAAGGAGAGCCGGGGGCGGCTTTCCTACCTCACGCCGGACAGGACAAAGCCTATCACAGCCCGGAAGCTGGGGGACGATTTTGACAAGGCTGCTGTCCTTGCCCTGCTTACGCAGAACGCCCACAGAGCCGCCGAACAGACCAAAGCCATACCGGAATACCCACACACCCAAAAGGGACGCTTGCAGGAGGAAAAAGCCGCAAAAACCACCCCGGCAGACAACACCTTGCAGCGCATGGTTGACCGGGAAGCCAAGCGAGCCGAGGGCAAGGGCGTGGGCTATGACCGCTGGGCGGCAAAGCACAACCTAAAGCAAATGGCGGCTACCGTTACCGCCTATCAGCAGTACGGCTTTTCTTCCCCGGAGGAACTGGACGAAGCCTGTTCTGCCGCCTATGCCGCCATGCAGGAAAGCCTTGCAGAGCTGAAGCAGGTGGAAAAGACGCTGAACGGGAAAAAGGAGCTGCAACGGCAGGTGCTTGCCTATTCCAAGACCCGCCCTGTCCGGGACGGGCTGAAACAGCAGAAAAACGCCAAAGCAAAAGCAGCCTACCGTCAGAAGTACGAAAGCGACTTTATCATAGCAGACGCAGCCGCCCGCTATTTCAGGGAGAACGGCATTTCCAAGCTGCCGAGCTATAAATCCCTGCAAGCAGAGATTGAAAGCCTTATCAAAGAGAAAAACAGCGGCTACAACGATTACCGGGCAAAACGGGAGGAATACCGCCGCTTACAGACTGTCAAGGGCAATATCGACCAGATTTTACACCGGGAGCGCAAGCCTGTGAAAAGGCAGGAACAGGAACGATAAAAACCGCCCCAAAATGTACCCGAACCCATACAGAACAAGGGGGCTGCCCCGTACCCTATCCGCAATACCAAAGGATTTTTTAACGGGCTTACAGGGCAGAAAAACCCCGAAAATGATACCGAGATGATACAGAATTACCGCCGATACCGCCACACCAGCGGAAACGGCAGAAAGGAGCGCACCCATGCCAAGAATGAGCAAGAAACGGCGGCTGGAATGGTCTTTTTTCCTGCGGCAAGTGAAAGTCGGGAATTCCACCTGCGACCGTATCACATACAATGACCTCTGCCGGGGCTGTACCCATAGCTGCAAGCAGAGCTTCCGGGCGATTATCATACTCTGCCCCCACTACTACTCCAAACGCCGGAAAAAGGAGGACAGGGACAATGGCAGATAACCGCAAATATTACTACCTCAAGCTGAAAGAGAACTTTTTTGACAGCGACTCCATTGTGCTGCTGGAAGATATGAAAGACGGGATTTTATACTCCAATATCCTCTTGAAGCTGTACTTAAAATCGCTGAAAAACGGCGGGAAATTGCAGCTTGACGAGCATATCCCCTACACAGCGCAGATGATAGCGACACTGACCCGCCACCAGATAGGGACGGTTGAGAGGGCTTTAGAGATTTTCCGGCAGTTGGGGCTTGTGGAGCAGCTTGACAGCGGGGCTTTCTATATGACCGACATTGAGTTGATGATAGGACAGTCCTCTACCGAAGCCGAGCGAAAACGGGCTGCAAGGCTGGAAAACAAGGCACTTTTACCGCCCCGGACAAAAGGCGGACATTTGTCCGACATTCGTCCACCAGAGATAGAGATAGAGTTAGAGAAAGAGATAGAGATAGAAAAAGAGAGAGAGGGAGAAACGGGACACCCCGCCCCCGCCGCTTATGGCAGATACAACAATGTGATACTGACCGATACAGAGCTTTCCGGGCTGAAAACAGAGCTGCCCGACAAGTGGGAGTATTATATTGACCGGCTTTCCTGCCATATCGCTTCCACCGGGAAGCAGTACCACAGCCATGCAGCCACCATTTACAAGTGGGCGCAGGAAGACGCTGCCAAAGGCAAGGCTGCCCCGAAACAGGGCATACCCGATTATTCATGCAAGGAGGGCGAGAGCTTATGAAAAACGAGATTGAAGCTATGATTACGGACATTACAGCCACTACCGCCGAAGCGGAGGACTACACAGGCGAGGACGGGCTTTTATACTGCGGCAAGTGCCATACGCCCAAAGAAGCCTACTTTGCAGAGGGAAAGACCTGTTTCGGGCGTGACCGCCACCCAACAGACTGCGACTGCCAGCGGGCAGCCCGTGAAAAGCAGCAAGCCGCCGAAAGCCGACAGAAGCACCTTGAAAAAGTGGAGGACTTGAAACGCCGGGGCTTTACCGACCCTGCTATGCGGAACTGGACATTTGAGCATGACAACGGCAGAAACCCACAGACCGAAACCGCCCGCTTTTATGTGGAGAGCTGGGAAACCATGCAGGCTGAAAATATCGGCTACCTGTTTTGGGGCGGCGTGGGGACAGGAAAAAGCTACCTTGCCGCCTGTATCGCCAACGCCCTTATGGAGAAAGAGGTTGCCGTCTGTATGACAAACTTTGCAACCATACTCAATGACCTTGCTGCCAGCTTTGATGGCAGGAACGAATATATTTCCCGCCTTTGCAGCTACCCCCTGCTGATACTTGATGATTTTGGTATGGAGCGAGGAACAGAATACGGGCTGGAACAGGTTTACAGCGTGATTGACAGCCGTTACCGAAGCGACAAGCCGCTGATCGCCACGACCAACCTCACGCTGGAGGAATTGCAGCACCCGCAGGACACGCCCCACGCCCGTATCTATGACAGGCTGACTTCCATGTGCGCCCCCGTCCGCTTCACGGGCAGCAACTTCCGAAAGGAAACCGCACAGGAAAAGCTGGAACGCTTAAAGCAACTGATGAAGCAGCGAAAGGAGAGCCTATGACAGAAACGAAACAGACAAGCACCACCAAAACAGACCGCCGCCCGGACTGTGTGACGGAAATCCGCATGGGCAACTCCGTCCTTACCGTTTCCGGCTTCTTCAAGCAGGGCGCAACCGATACCGCAGCCGACAAGATGATGAAAGTGCTGGAAGCGGAAGCTGCTACACAAAAAACGGCGATTTGACCGACCATAAAGAAGCAGATTTGACGCTTTTGCCGCTATACAGACAGCCGCCCCATGTGGTACAATCAAGGTACGGAATAGTGGGGCTGGCTGTCGGAAACGGAGGATTTTATGTTAAGACAGACCAACCAACAACCAATTACCGCCCTTTACCCAAGACTTTCCCATGAGGACGAGCTGCAAGGCGAGAGCAATTCCATTTCCAATCAGAAGCGTATCCTTGAAACCTATGCAAAGCAGAACGGCTTTTCCAATCTGCGCTGGTACACGGACGACGGTTATTCTGGTGCGAACTTTCAAAGACCCGGTTTTCAAGCCATGCTTGCGGACATTGAAGCCGGAAAAGTCGGGACAGTTATCGTAAAGGATATGTCGAGGTTAGGGCGAAACTACCTGCAAGTGGGAATGTACACGGAAATGATTTTCCCACAGAAAGGTGTCCGCTTCATCGCTATCAATGACGGAGTGGACAGCGCACAGGGGGAAAATGATTTTGCCCCGCTGCGGAACATTTTTAACGAATGGCTGGTGAGAGATACGAGCAAGAAAATCAAGGCAGTAAAACGCTCTAAGGGCATGAGCGGAAAGCCCATCACAAGCAAGCCCGTCTATGGCTACCTCATGGACGAGGACGAAAACTTTATCATTGACGAGGAAGCCGCCCCGGTGGTACGGCAGATTTACAGCCTTTGCCTTGCCGGGAACGGTCCGACCAAGATAGCCCGTATGCTGACCGAGCAGCAAATCCCCACGCCGGGGACGCTGGAATACCGCAGGACGGGCAGCACCCGCCGCTACCACCCCGGCTATGAGTGCAAGTGGGCGACCAATACCGTGGTTCATCTGCTGGAAAACCGGGAATATACGGGCTGTCTGGTAAACTTTAAGACCGAGAAGCCGTCCTACAAGCTGAAACACAGCATAGAAAATCCCCCGGAAAAGCAGGCGGTTTTTGAGAACCACCATGAGCCTATCATTGACCGGGAAACGTGGGAACGGGTGCAGGAGTTACGCAAGCAGCGCAAACGCCCCAACCGTTATGACGAAGTGGGCTTGTTCTCCGGCATACTCTTTTGTGCCGACTGCGGCAGCGTCATGTACCAGCAGCGATACCAGACGGACAAGCGCAAGCAGGACTGTTATATCTGCGGAAGCTACAAGAAACGCACCGCCGACTGCACAGCGCACTTTATCCGCACTGACCTCTTGACCGCTGGCGTACTCTCCAATCTGCGGAAAGTTACCAGCTATGCGGCAAAGCATGAAGCCCGGTTTATGAAGCTTTTAATCGAGCAGAATGAGGACGGGGACAGACGCAGGAACGCCGCCAAGAAAAAGGAGCTGGAAGCCGCCGAGAAACGCATAGCCGAGTTATCTGCTATCTTCAAGCGGCTGTATGAGGACAGCGTAACCGGGCGCATATCGGACGAGCGTTTCACAGAGCTGTCGGCAGACTATGAAGCCGAGCAGAAAGAACTGAAAGAACGTGCCGCCAGACTGCGGGAAGAACTTTCCAAAGCGCAGGAAGCCACCGCAAACGCTGAAAAGTTTATGAATGTGGTACGCAGGCACACTACCATTGAAGAACTTACCCCTACTCTGCTGCGGGAGTTTGTGGAGAAAATCGTTGTCCATGAAAGCGTTGCCCTTGACGGGAAACGCCGGGGCAAGTTACGCAGACAGGAAATCGAAATCTATTATTCTTTTGTCGGCAAGGTAGAACTGCCCGACACCTAACCGCCCGACCTATCCGACATACCTCATGTGCCGGATAGGAACGGCAAAATTTTTTACACTTCTATTACTTCTTTATCACACATAAGCAAAGTCTCAG
>OHWU01000406.1_pt1 | contig 20669 bp, 18 predicted proteins | sample 1579821 | NCBI WGS metagenome assembly OHWU01 (sample SAMEA3882548, study PRJEB24775) | human gut metagenome | biome: human-associated habitat; feature: intestine environment; material: feces | place: Netherlands | collected 2009/2010 | reverse complement strand
CTATGAACAAGATCGTCGAGGACTTCTCCACCCAGTATCAGGAGAAGGTCGCTGCGCTTGACACGGTTCCTTCCGATGACGAGCTGTACAAGATGGCCGGTCAGGTTATGGTCGATGTGACCAAGGCCACCGAGCCCAGGAAGACCACGGTTATCTTCAAGTACACCTGCAACGACGACGGCGAGTGGTCTGCCGACGACTCCGTCAACTCCGAGATGATGGATGCAATGCTGAGCTAGGGGGTTACGCGGTTCTACGAACCGCGTAGCCAGTTGACGCTGCGCGCCGCCCATCCTCTACCTGCGTCGTTGCCATGGTGCGGCACTTGTAGTCATTGGGGACGTTCTTAAATGACCAGGCGGCAGTTGGGGACATTCCTTGTGCCAGCGTTGCATCGAGTGCTTGGGAAACCGCGACCCGGTTTTTGGCCGAATAGTGGGTCGCATTTTCCGGATGGGGTGGGTTGCGGAAAGTGCGACCCGGAATATTGCTCTGAAACGGGATGCGGTTTCCCTGATGTGCCTCAAACGGAAAGCGCATCCCATTCCGGAGCTCCAAAACGGGATGCGCTTTCTGCGCGGAAGAATTGTCGCAGCTGCGTTAAGCAGTGTCGCTCGTTACTCGCCCAGGATCAGCGCTGCGAGCTCGTCCTGGGTGTCCACCACGTAGTCGGCGCCGGCGGCTTCCAGCTCTGCGCGGCCGCGGAAGCCCCAGCTGACGCCCGCACTCTTAAGGCCGGCGTTGTGACCGGTCAGGATATCGACATTGGAATCGCCCACATAGAGCGTGGTTGCCGGATTAGCGTCCAACTCTTCCATCACATGCAGCGTGACGGGTGCTTCGGGCTTAGGCGGAAACGCATCGACACGGCCCTGCACCAGTGCAAAGCGCTCGGAACCAAAATACTTCTCGATAAGCGGAGCCGCCGAGATGTGGTCCTTGTTGGTGAGCACGGCAAGCTGCACGCCCGCGGCACGCAGGCGGTCGAGCATCTCGATTGTGCCGGCATAGGGGGCGGTGTGGTCCTCCTTGTGCTCGCCGTAATAAGCCCTAAACTCGGCGAGCGTCTGCTCAAACATACGGCCGTCGCCCGCGTACTCGGCGGGCATAAAGCGCTCAACCAGCTTGAGCATGCCGTTTCCCACCTTGTAGCGGTACTCGTCGACGGCAAACGTAGGCCAGCCGTGCGTCTCGCAGGTATGGTTGCCGGCGGTCGCCAGGTCCTCGAGCGTGTTGAGGATGGTGCCGTCCAGGTCAAAGATCACATGGGAAAAAACTGCTGCCATGAAAGCTCCCGTCATTGGGTTTCAAAACGCACCTCATAATACTGGGCTTATGCGTTGGGCGTGCTTGGAATCTGAACATCTCCAGGGATATCAAGCCGCATCGCGCCAATCATGCGATTCCGCCCTAGCAAATTCTCGGCAGCTGCTCTCCTACGAGCATGTCGAGGATGCGGGTCGAGCCCCAGCCGGTGCGCACGCGCACGGCGGGACGGGAGCCCTCGGCAAGTGGCAGCACACGACCGATGATGGCGGCATTCTCGCCGTAGTGGGCGGCGCGCATGGCGCTCAGTGCGGCATCGGCTTGCTCGGCCGGCACCACGGCAACCATCTTGCCCTCGTTTGCTACCTGCAGCACATCGTAGCCGAGCATCTCGCAGGCGGCCTGCACGTCGGGACGCACGGGCACGGCATCCTCGTCGACCTCCATGGCAACACCGCTGGCCTGGGCAAACTCGTTGAGTGTGGACGCCAGGCCACCGCGCGTGGGGTCGCGAAAGCAACGCGTGCCGGGCGCTGCGGCCAAAACGTCGGCAATCAGGTGGTTGAGCGGCGCGGCATCGCTTTCGATGGTGCTCGAAAACGCCAGGCCCTCGCGTTGGCTCATGATGGCGATGCCGTGGTCGCCCAGTGTGCCCGATACCAGAATGACATCGCCGGGCTGGCAGTTGGCACCGCTGAGCGCCACGCCCGTGGGAACCTCGCCCACGCCGGCGGTATTGATGTAGACGCCGTCGGCCCCGCCGCGCTCGACCACTTTGGTGTCGCCCGTGATTATGGACACGCCCGCCTCACGCGCCGTCTCGGCCATCGTCTGCACAATCTGGCGGAGCTTATCCATGGGATAGCCCTCTTCGAGGATAAACCCGCACGACAGGTAGCGCACGTTGGCGCCCGAGGTCGCGACGTCGTTGACGGTTCCGCATACGGCGAGGCGGCCGATGTTGCCACCGGGGAAGAACTGCGGCGAGACTACAAAGCTGTCGGTCGACATGGCGATGCGCCCGCTCGCGGGCAGCGTGGCGACGCCGGCGTCGTTGCCCGCGAGCAGCTCGGGCGATCCAAACGCATCCAAAAAGACCTCATCGATGATGCGCTTCATCATCTGACCGCCAGAGCCGTGGCCCAACAGGACGGTGCTATCGGTGGCAGTACGGGACATATCGAAAACTCCAATCGTGGGTGGTGCCAGTGTGCGGGTGCGTCCGGACTAGTTACGGTAGCGGTAGTACGCCGCGCAGCTGCCCTCGGAGCTCACCATGCACGGGCCGACGGGGTGCTCGGGCGTGCAGGTGCGGCCAAAGAGCGGACAGCTGCTCGGCGTAATGGCCCCGCGCAGCACGTCGCCGCAGCGGCACCCACGCGGCTCGACCGTCGCCTCAACGGGCACGTCAAAGCGAGCGCGGGCATCAAAGCGCGAGAACTCGGGGCGGATGGAAAGGCCCGAGTTGGCAATCGGCCCCAGTCCGCGCCACGTGGTGTCGCATGGCTCAAACACCTGCTCGACCAGCTGGCGCGCCACGGGGTTGCCGTCTGCGTTAACGCCACGGCGGTAGGCGTTGTCAATCGCGGGCCTGTCCTCGACAACCATCTGGACCAGCATGCAGATGCCCTGCAGGATATCGACCGGTTCAAATCCCGTGACCACGCCCGGGGTATCGAACTCGTCGACCAAAAAGCTAAAAGGCGCCAAGCCCGTGATGGTGGCGACGTGGCCCGGCAGGATAAAGCCGTCGATGGCGGTCTCGGGGTCGTTGGCGATGGCGCGCAACGCCGGCGGCGTGGTCTTGTGGGCGCAATAGACCGAGAAGTTCAAAAGCCCGCGCGCCTCGGCCTCCAAGATGGCGGCGGCGATGGTGGGCGTTGTGGTTTCAAAGCCCACGCCCATAAAAATGACCGGGCGATCGGGGTTTTGCTCGGCAACGTCGAGCGCGTCGAGCGGGGAGTAGACGATACGGATGTCGCACCCTGCCGCCTTTTGCGCGGCGAGCGAGGTGGACGATCCGGGCACGCGCACCATGTCGCCAAAGGTGGTGATGATGGCGCCGTCTATGTTGGCGAGCGCGATCGCGTGGTCGATGTCGCGGTTGGCGGTAACGCAGACGGGGCAGCCCGGTCCGCTCAGCAGCTTGAGCCCGGCCGGCATAATGGAGCGAAAGCCATAGCGGCCGATGCTCACGGTGTGCGTGCCGCAGACTTCCATAAGGTTGATGGTGCGGTCGCCGACGAGTTCATGGATGCGTTCGATGAGCTCGCGGGCCAGCTTGGAATCGCGAAATGCCGAAAAGTCGATACCGGAGCGAGCCGGCTGTCCGGCCGCCACTAGTATGCCTCGGCCGGGTTGCTGGCCAGTTGGTCTTCTTCGGCCAGCTCGGTCATGGCATTAACGAGCTCGAGCGTTTCTTGCGCTTCCTGCTCGTCGACGATCTGGATGCCAAAGCCGGCGTGTACGAGAATATAGTCTCCAACCTGCGCCGTCGGCACGAGTCGCAGCGACACGGGGCGCTCGATGCCCATCATGTCGACGGTGGCCTTGAGGTCGTCGTCGCGTTTGACTACTTTACCGGGAACGGCAAGGCACATATTGTTCCCCTTTTAGACGCTTTGCGCTGGATAGGCGCTCAATAATCCATCAGTTGATGGTAGCGCTCGCGGGGTTTGCGGGCAAACGCGTTACGCCTGTGAGACGGCTGGGCGCGGCGGCGTGCGAGGAAGAGCTACTGTGGTGCAATCTGCGCAAGACGAGCGCTTGCGACCGCCGCCTGACCGTAGGCGATGCAGCCGTCGTTAACGGGCACGGTTTGGGGAATCAAGACAGTGAGACCCATGCTTTTGAGCTCGCGGGTGAGGAGCTGGAGTAGAAGTCGGTTCATGAACACGCCGCCCGAGAGCGCGACGGTGTCGATACCCTCGCGCGCGCATATTTCGCTGGCGATGCGCGCCGAGGCGCGCGCGACGGCGACATGGAAGTCGAGTGCGAGCCTGTCGGCGGGCGCTCCGGCTTCAATTCCTCCCAAAAGTGCCTCAAAGAGTGTTTTCTGGTCCAGAACATCGGGACCGTCCAGCCACGATGGATCAGATGCGAAATAGCCGGCGTTGTCGTCGGAAAAATAGGCACCTTCGCTGTCGAGCGCGCGCCAGGCGGCGGCTTCGAGTTCTATGGCGGGTTCGCCCTCGTAGGTTGCCTTGTCGCAGATGCCCAGAATTGCCGCCGCGGCATCAAAGAGACGCCCCATGCTGCTGGTACGCGGGCTGTTGATGCCGCGCTCGATCATGGTGGCTGTCACGCTGCGCGTTTGCTCGTCGAGGCTGTCCAAAAGCCGAGCGGTACCTGGGTGCTCGAGCAGGCCGAGCTCACTGAGCAGGGCGAAGGCGTTGCGGCGGGCGTCGCGCACGGAGGCCGCCCCACCGGGGAGCGCCCAGGTGCGCAAATGCGCGGCGCGCTCAAAGCCGCCAAGGCTGGCAACAAGAAACTCACCGCCCCATATGGTGCCATCGGTGCCGGCACCCGTGCCGTCGAAGGCGATGCCGAGGACGCGTGCATCGGGCGCAAGCCGGCCTGCGGCAATCGCCTCTGCCATTACGCTCGCGATGTGCGCATGATGGTGCTGGACTTCAATAAGCGGCAGATTGTGCTCCCGTGCCTGTTCGCGCGCCCATTGGCTCGACAGATACCTGGGGTGCATGTCGCATGCCAAGGCGGCAGGCGCCAGGTCAAAGAGGTTTTCCAGACGTGAGCGCGCGGCGCTCCAAGCATCGAAGGTCGCCCCGTTTTCGACATCGCCGATATGCTGCGACACAAAGCAGGCCACATGGCCGTCCGAGTCCATGCGCGTGAGTGCAATCGCGGCTTTTTGCTGCGGACCGCAGGCGAGCACGCAGGGCGCGGTGCCGTCGAGCGCCGGCAACGACAGCGGTTGCGGCGCATATCCGCGTGCGCGACGCACGGGCATGACGTCGCCGTCGACCACGCGTACTACGGAGTCGTCGTAGCGCGACAGAATCGCGCGGTCGTTACCGAGCAGCGCATCGGCGATGCCGACGGCAACAAGGTGCTCCCATGCAAGGGCATCGTCGGTCTCGATGGGCTCTTCGCTCAGGTTTCCGCTGGTCATGACGAGTGCTTGCATGCCGTGCGCTGCAGCCGCGGCGAGCAGCAAATGTTGAAGCGGGGTGTAGGGGAGCATGACGCCGAGCTCGGGCAAGTCGTGTGCGACCGAGGGCGTTGGGGGAGCCGTGGGTGTCGCTGCCGGCTGCGCGGCGACGCAACAGCACAATGGGACGAACGCTGCCGGCCAGCAGGTCGCGCTCAACGTCATCGATGTGACACAGGCGCTCGGCGTCGGCAAGGCCGCGCACCATAACGGCAAGTGGCTTGTTGCTGCGACGCTTGCGACGGCGCAACTCGCACACCGCCTGTTCGTTGGCGGCGTCGCAGGCTAGGTGGAACCCACCGAGACCCTTGATGGCGACGATGCCGCCGCCTGCCAGTAGCTCGACGCAGCGTTCGATGATGGCATCGCTGGCCTCGCGCGCGGAGCCGACGGCTGGTGTTGCGTCGACACCCGCTGTCACAACGTCGCGATTGGCCTCACGCCACGTAATATGCGGTCCGCAATCAAAGCAGGCATCGGGCTGCGCGTGAAACCGTCGATCGAGCGGGTCGGCATACTCTGCGGCGCAGGTGGGGCACATGGGAAAGCGGTCCATCGAGGTGGCCGCTCGGTCATAGGGCAGCGAGCTAATGATGGTAAAGCGCGGTCCGCAATTGGTGCAGTTGATAAAGGGATAGTGAAAGCGTCGGTCGGCGGGGTCGAACAGCTCGCGCAGGCAGTCGTCGCACGTGGCGATGTCGGGCGAGATGAGCGTCGTGTGGGCGGTTTGATCCTGCGACGCCACAATGCGAAAGCCCTGCTCGTTAGCAGCGTCCCAGTCGCCGGGTGTTAGGTCCATAACCTCGACATGCTCCACGCGAGACGCCGCAGGCGCATGCTCAGAAAGCGCGGCGATAAATTCGTCGAGCGACTCGCTTTGAGCGTGTGCCTCGATATGCACGCCATCGCCCGCGTTGAGTACCCAGCCGCAAATGCCGTGCGCCGTGGCCTCGCGATACACAAACGGTCGCATGCCGACGCCCTGCACAATGCCCGTTACATGGATATGCGCATGTCGCATGCGACCCTCCTTCATTGAAATGTGTGCTGTTACAGCCCCAGACTCTGCTTGGTGGCGGCGCAGGTGAGCTCGCCGTGTTTAACGCCGCGCAGGCCCAGCAGACGGTCTGCCAGCTCGTAGACGCGCTCGCCGCGACCCTTAAGCGCCAGAATCTCCAGACAGTTGTGATGGTCCAGATGCACATGCATAGTCGATACAATCTCGTCGGTATAGTCGTGCTGCACTTCGTCCAGGCGGCGCATCAGGTCGCCCGTGTGATGGTCGTAAATCATGGTGAGCGATCCGATGACCTGCTCGTCGGGCGTTCGCATCTGCTCCTTGGCAATCGAGGCGCGAATCAGGTCGCGTACAGCCTCGGAGCGGTTGGCCACGTCGCCGCGGCGCGCGATCTGCTCGTCAAAGCGGCGCAACAGGTCGTCGGGCGCGGTGACCGAAAAACGGACCAGCTCGGAGGCGGAACCGCTGCAACGGCAGCCCGCATCGCCGGTCGGCCCGTGCGGATGCTCGTGCTCGTGATCGCAGGCGTGCTCGTGCTCGGCCACGCTACACCAGCTTTACGGAGCCAACGGAGTTATGGTCGGCCTCGATGGCCTCCTCGTAGCCCTCGAGTGCGTCGTGAGCCTCGTGGAGCGCCGCCATGGCGGCCTCGAGCTTGGCGCCAATGCACTCCATATCAAAGTTCTCGGTCGCATGCAGCAGCTGATGGCTCCACTCGTGAGCGAGCTCGATGGTGTCGTCGACCTGCTTGACGCTCATGGCAAGCTGGCTCATGTTCATTCCGACGTCATGCATGGAAAGTCTCCTTTTGTACGAGTCTATTCAATGGTTCAGATTCTACTACGCCTGCTTTGCGCGCCACCGCATAAGAAAACGGGTGCGAGTCCGTCCGACCCGCACCCGTTCACTGGGGGCTGTTTGTGATTACCATACTATCCGTGGTCGCGGGCGCGGCACTCGGCTCTCCGGTGAGCGGCGCAAAACCGCTCATGGACGGCAGCACATGACCGGCGTATTACAGGTGCTTCTCAAGCAGCGCCTGCAGCCTGGCCTTGGGCAGCGCGCCAACGGAGCGGTCAATTTCCTCGCCGTTCTTAAAGACAACCAGCGTGGGGATGCTCATAACGCCAAACTTCATGGCCAGGTCCTGATTGTCGTCGACGTTGCATTTGGCGACGGCAAGTTTGCCGGCCAGCTCGTCGGCTACTTCGTCAACGATGGGCGAGAGCGAACGACAGGGACCGCACCACGGTGCCCAAAAATCAACCAGCACGGGAAGGCTGCCGTTAACGACGGAATCGAAGTTCTCGGGGGTAATCTGCTTAATGTCAGCCATGGTGACCTCCATAGTGCGACGCGGCTCGGCCGCGTAAAACTCAGTACGACCGTGCTTATACCCAACGGCCCGCAATGCAACCACTCGCGGTCGGCTCTTTTATATAATGGTGGGCACGTAAACGATTGGAGAGCGCATGCCCACGTCACAAAGCCAGAAAAAAGAAGCCATCGCCCAGGCGACCGAGCAGGAGCTCGCATCGCTCGCGGGTCGCGGCGTGCGTATCGCGGGCAACGCGTGCTCGCCGATTGTGCTGGTAAAAGGTGATTTAGACGATGCAGAGCGTGCGGGCGGCGAGCTGGCTGCCGGTCCGGACGGTGCCGCGCTGCGCAAGGCGCTCGGTGCCATCGGCTACGCGCCCGAGGATTTCTGCGTGTTGGCAAGTGTTGCCGGCGCGGGCGACGGAGTGGTTGCGATAGGCGAGGACCTGCCGTGCGAGCTGTTCCGCGAGGCACTCGAGGCCTTGGACCCCGAGGCGGTCCTGCTGCTGGACGATCGCGCGGCCGATACCATGCGCGAGACCTATGCCGATATGCTCGTGGCGATCGATGACTTCGACACCGCCATGCTCAAGCCCGGCCTGGTCGCCCATGTGCAGGGCCGCCGCGTGCTCGCGCTCGACGGCTTTGAGGCGGCACTCACCGACAAGGCCGCTAAGCAGCGCATGTGGGCCTATATCAAGCAGCTGACTCCGGCGGCCGCTCCGCTGTAGCGGACCGGAGCCGGTAAGGCGGCCCTGACGGGTCGAGCGCGGCGCCGGCTTATCGCGTCCCTACATCACGGCGCGAAGCTCAAACCGGTCGCCGTTAATGCGGAACTGACAGTTGCCGTTCATGCGCTCCACGGCAAGTTTGATGCTCCTGGTGCCAAAGCCGTGGCCCGCATGCCGGGTCACGGGCATGCCGTCGACCATGCGCGGCGCGCGGTCAAACGTATTGGAAACTAACAGCAGCAGCTGGCTGTCCTCTAATCGCAGGTCAAAGTCGACGAATCGCTTTCCTTGGGGTGCGGCGCTTGCGGCGGTGATAGCGTTTTCCAAGGCATTTGAGAGCACGCTAAACAGGTCGGCGTCACCTACATGGATGGTTTCGGGCACGGCGGCGCGCAGGTTGGCGGTAATGCCGTTTCTATTGATTTCCGAGTTAAATGACGAAAGCGCAATGTTTACGGTCTCGTTGGCGCAGAAGCGGCGTACGGCGGTGCGGTCGCCGGCTTCGCAGAGTTCGTCGATGCGTTTGAGCGCCTCGTCGGTGTGGCCCTCCTCAATTAAAGCGGCCAGGCCGCGTAGGAAGTGACGCATGTCGTGGCGAAGAATCGACAGCTCGCGACCAGATTGACGCCAGGCCTCAAGCTCTTTAATGACGGCGCTGTCGCGGGTTTCGAGCATCCAGCGCTCTCGCTCGGCGGTTTCCTTTTCTTCGTATTCGCGCAGGTAGACGGCGAGGAACATAAGGTAGAACGCGCAGAGCGCAAAGGCCAAAAACTCAACCGTCACCACCGAGCCCGAGTGGAACAGCGTGGTGTAGACGTTGGTGGCGTAGTCAAAGATGTAATAGACGAGCGGTAGGATTAAAAGGATGCCCAGCTCGGTGGTGCTTTTAATCGCCAAGCGCGGACCGATGTCGCCGGCCCAATGCAACAGGACGGCAAAGACGGCGAGCGTGGTCGCGATGCGCGCCAGATAGTATGCGATCTGAGAATCGGTTGCGGCAAATGCGGCGATGCCCATCCAATTGCTGAACTGGCAGCTCAGATAGGCACTCGTAATGCCGAGCACGGCAAGCAGCGGGCTCAGGCGGTAGCGCGCGCACAAATAGATGACGAGCGGCAGATGCACGACGATCGGATATACCTGGCGGGCGAAAAGCTCGCCGCCGACGGCATTGGCGAGGCCAAATGCGCATCCGGTTACGGCACCGACCAGCACCAGTTCAAGCGCATGACGCCGGTTGATCTCGACACCGCACAGCGCCGCCGAGGCAAAGACGCCAAAGAGCAGCGTCGTGGCGTGGTGGATTGCCCAAAGGACCATTTCGACCGAGGAGACCATCAGTGTCTCCCACCCTCAAAGCGCGCCGCAAAGTAGGCGTCTTGGAATCCCTGCTTGCAGCTGCGCGAAAGCGGGATGCACGCGCCCGAGCGCATGACGATGTCCGTGCGGTCAAAGTGATCGATATTGCGCAGGTTGACCTGGTAGCTGCGGTGGCATTTAAAGAAGGTGGCATTTTGCACCAAACGGTCCTCGACGCTGCGGAATGACTCGAGTGCCTCGATATCGCGTCCGTCGCGCAGGTGGAAGACCACGTGCTTGTTGCGCGCTTCGGCATATTCGATGTCGGACAGGCGCAGGGCGTGGTAGCCAAAGGAAGTTTTGATCACGAGCTCGTCGGTTGCCGCCGGGCGCATGCTCGAAAGCTCGTCGAGTAACTGCGCCAGGCGTTCGTAAGTCACGGGCTTGAGCAGGTAGTCGAAGGCGCGGACCTCGTAGGATTCCAGCGCGAACTCGGGCGACGAGGTGAGGAACACCAGGCGCACGGCGGTGTCGGCCTGGCGCAGTTCGCGTGCGGTGTCCATGCCGTTGACGAGCGGCATGATCATATCGAGCAAGATGATGTCGGCGCGCGATGCGGCATGGCGGGCCAGCAGGTCCTCGCCGCGCGTGACGAGCGCAACATCGACCGCCGTGCCCGTCTCGGTCGACCAACGGTCGATCATCCGGTGCAGTCTATCTAGAAAAGCGACATCATCGTCGCAGGCAATAATCTTGAGCATTCGGCCCCCTTAAGTAGTTCGATTTTGCCACATCGGGCACGCGCCGCTTGCGGGGGTGCGGACCGTTTGCGCCCCACGGCGTGCAGCTCGCGCCAAGCGGTGTTGCGGTGGCGAAAGATGCCTCCTGCGCTATCGAGAGCTCGGCTATCCTCAGCTTGCCAGTTCAAAAATGGACTTGCCACATGATTGAATCTTTATTTCAACTTTACACCTAGGTTTACAGCTGTCTTGTCAGCTGTAAACCTAGGTGTCATACTAAAGCCCCAAGATTCGCCAAAAGAGAGGGGCCTTGATGGCACAGAGCGCGAACATGGATGCATCGGAGCTTGCACGCGATATCGCGGCCGGCCTGGCATCGGCAACGACGGCAACGGAGCGCGCGGCGCTGGTACCCGCAGAGCTCGTCGAGGCCATTCATCAGCTAAAAACCCAACGTGACGCAGTGATCCTGGCGCACTATTATGTGGCGCCCGAGGTCCAAGCCGTTGCCGATTACGTCGGCGACAGCTTCTACCTGGCAAAGCTCGCCAAGAGCCTTCCGCAGCAGACTATCGTGCTGTGCGGCGTGGAGTTTATGGGCGAGAGCGCCAAGCTGCTCAATCCCACCAAGACCGTGCTACTGCCCGAGCCGGGCGCGGACTGTCCCATGGCGCACATGGTCAAGCGCGAGACGGTCGACGCGGCACGCGCCGAGTATGGCGACGACCTGGCCGTGGTGTGTTACGTCAACTCGACGGTCGAGATCAAGAGCTGGAGTGACGTGTGCGTTACCAGCTCTAACGCCGTCAAGATCGTCTCCGAGCTGTCGCAGCAGCACGTCTTGTTCATTCCCGACCAGAACCTGGGCCGCTTTGTGGCCGAGCAGGTGCCGCAAAAGCACGTCATCCTCAACAATGGCTATTGCCCGCGCCATCACATCATCACCGTCGAGCAGATCGTCGATGCGCGGGAGGCGCATCCCGACGCGCTCGTGTTGGCGCACCCCGAGTGCAAGGCCGACGTCCTTGCCGAGGCCGACTACATCGGCTCCACCGCCGGCATCATCAAGTATGCCGAGGAGTCGGACGCCAACGAGTTCATCATCGTGACGGTCCGCGGCGTGCTCTACGAGCTCGAGCGCCGCTGCCAGGGCACCGGCAAGAAGTTCTACTTCCCCGCGGTGCAGCCCACCTGCGTCAACATGGATCTCGTCACGCTCGAAAAACTCGTGCACTGCCTGGAGACGGGCGAGGGTGAGGTGCAGATCGGCGTGTCGGACGAGGCTGCCGACCAGGCCAAACTTACGCTCGACCGCATGCTCGAGTACGCGGCGCGCTAAGCCAATGTGACATGAGGGACAGTTCCTTATGTCACATTACAAGGGAGAGGATTCCTGTGGAAACCAAACAATACCCCGATATGGAGTGTGACGTCGTCATTGCCGGTTGCGGCGTGGCAGGCCTGTATGCGGCTCTCAATCTGCCGACGAGCACGCGCGTGATCATGCTTTCCAAGGGCGCTGTCGACGAGTGCGACTCGATGCTCGCGCAGGGTGGCATCTGCGTGCTGCCCGAAGGCTCGGACTACGATGCCTTCTTTGAGGACACCATGCACGCCGGTCATTACGAGAACCGCCGCGAGAGCGTCGACATCATGATCCGCTCGAGCCGCTCGGTCATCAACGACCTGCTGGCGATGGGCGTGGATTTTGAGCGCAAGGCCGACGGCAGCCTCGACTTTACCCGCGAGGGCGCGCACAGCCGCCCGCGCATTGCCTTCCATGCCGATATTACGGGTAAGGAGATTACGACCAAGCTGCTCCAGGCCGTTCGCAAGCTGGATAACGTGCAGATTTTGGAGCACGTGGCCATGACCGACATCCTGACGGGCGAGCGTGACGGCGCCACGGTGTGTGCCGGTATCGTCGCCGTTCCCGTGGACGAGGACAACTCGGTTCGTCCCGCCGACGAACTGGCAAATGCCGCCGGGGGCGTGCATGCCGGCGAGCCGTTTAAGATCCATGCCCGCCACACGCTGTGGGCGACGGGCGGCATCGGCGGCGTATACGACCATTCGACTAACTACCCGCAGCTCACGGGCGATGCCTGCTACATTGCTCAGGAGCATGGCATTAAGATGGAGCACCTGGACTACGTGCAGATTCACCCCACGGGTCTGTTCTCGCCGCAGCCGGGCCGCACCTTCCTGATCAGCGAGAGCTGCCGCGGCGAGGGAGCGATTTTGCTCAATGCCGCCGGTGAGCGCTTTACCGACGAGCTTCAGCCGCGCGATGTGGTCGCCGCCGCCATTCGCGAGCAGATGAAGCAGGACGGCACCGAGCACGAGTGGCTGAGCTTCGCCCCCGTCGAGCGCGATGTGGTGACCGGGCACTTCGCCAACATTCGCGCACGTTGCCTGGAGGACGGCCGCGACATCTTGGACGAGCCCATCCCCGTTACGCCCACGCAGCACTACTTTATGGGCGGCGTGTGGGTCGACAAGGACGGTCGCACCTCGATGCCCGAGCTCTACGCCGCGGGCGAGACGGCTTGCAACGGCGTTCACGGCAAGAACCGCCTTGCATCAAACAGCCTGCTCGAGGCGCTGGTCTGGGGTCGTCGCGCCGCGTGGTATATGCGTACCGGCGAGTCGCTGGCCGTGGAGCAGGCGGGCGATCCCGCGCTCGATGGCCGCCATCGCGCCCTGAGCGCCGATACCCTGGCAATCGATGATTTGGCCCGTGCCGCCGGCACGCAGGCCGTGGAGGAGTAGACCATGAATCCCATTACCATGAAGCTCGTCGTCGATGATCTGATTCTGCAGGCTCTGCGCGAGGACATTACCTTTGAGGACGTGAGCACGGCGAGCGTGTGCCCCACGGCGCGTCCCGCCACGGTGGAGCTTATCGCCAAGGCCGATGGCATCATCGCGGGCCTGGATGTGTTCGCTCGCACCTTTGAGCTGCTGGATTCGCAGAGCTCGGTGCTGTTTGATGTTGCCGACGGTGACGAGGTCCACGCCGGCGACCACGTGGGGCAGGTGCGTGGCGATGCGCGCGTGCTGCTTTCGGGTGAGCGCGTGGCGCTCAACTACCTGCAGCGCATGAGCGGCATCGCTACCTATACACACAGCATGGCCGCGGCGCTCGAGGGCACCAAGACCGTGCTTGTCGACACACGCAAGACCACGCCGGGCATGCGCGTCTTCGAGAAGGCCGCGGTCGAGATCGGCGGCGGCAGCAACCACCGTTACAACCTGTCGACGGCCGTCATGCTCAAGGACAACCACATCGATGCCGCCGGTGGCGTGACGCGTGCGATCGAGATGGCGCGCGCCCATGCATCGTTTACCACGACGGTCGAGATCGAGTGCGAGAACCTGGACATGGTGCGCGAGGCTGTAGAGGCCGGCGCCGACATCATCATGTTCGACAACATGACCCACGACGACATGGCTGCAGCGATTGAGCTTATCGCCGGCCGTGCCAAGACCGAGTGCTCGGGCAACGTGGATGCCAACAATATCCGCGCGCTCGCCGACCTGGGCGTTGACTTTATTAGCTCGGGGGCGTTGACGCACTCTGCGCCGATTCTCGACCTCTCGCTCAAGCACCTGCGTCTGTTGGACGGTAAATAATGGACGCCCGCGAGCGTCGCCGTGCCATCATGGCCGTGCTCGAGGGAGCCAAAGACCCTGTCTCCGGCAGCGCACTTGCTCGCGAGGTTGGCGTGAGCCGTCAGGTCGTGGTTCAGGATATTGCTCTGTTGCGCGCCGATGGGCACGATGTCGTGGCGACCAACCGTGGTTATGTGCTGCAGGAGGCCCCTAGCAGCCCCGCCGTGCCCACGCGCTTGGTCAAGGTTCGCCACGGCGTGGAGCAGGCAGGCGATGAACTCACGAGTATCGTCGACGCCGGAGGCGCCGTGCTCAACGTGATCGTCAATCACCGCGTGTACGGTAAGATCACGGCCGACCTGGACATTCGCAATCGTCGCGATGTTGAGCGCTACCTGCACGATATCGAGAGCGGCAAGAGTTTCCCGCTACTAACGGTGACGAGCGGCTATCACTTCCATCGCATTGCGGCGGAGGACGAGCAGACTCTCGACGAGATCGAGGCCATACTCAAGGAGAAGGGCTATCTTGCCGATTTAATGCCCTATGAGGATGATTTGTCCTAGCCCGATACTGTCTTAATAAGTTGCGGTGAAATAGTTCCTAAAATCGGCACCTAAGCAATGAACCGGGAACTATTCCACCGCAACTGCCAAGGTAGCCCCGTCCCCAATTAACTGCCTATACAAACAAAAGGAGGCCTCCGCGGCGATGCGGAGGCCTCCTTTTTTGTGCACGGTGTACTTTTGAGTGTGCAAGTGGGGGAGTTGTTACTCCTCGACGATCTCGGTGATCGCGCCAGCGGGGCAAGCGTCCTGGCAAGCGCCACAGGCGACGCAGGAGTCCTCGTCAGCGACGGTGGCGACGTCCTGGAGCTCCAGAACGCCAGCGGGGCAGGTGTCGACGCAAACGCCACAAGCGATGCACTCGTCAGCATCAATTACGGGATGAGCCATGGTAGTTTCCTCTCTGTTGACCGACGCTACAGGCGATGCGCGCCGGTTTGATTCGGGCAAAAACATACCACGGGAGCGACCGTTTGCAATACCCTCTGACCGGCATCTTCATACCGTTCGCCGAGTATGCCAAGGTTTACTAAAAAATGCGCAGGTGGGGCCGTTGAGCTGCGCAAATGTTAGCTAAAGGTGACTTGAAATATTGAGCTATTGAGCGCGCCTGCGGAAAGGGCATCCCGTTATTTGGCCGAAAACCGGGTCGCAGTTTCCGGTTGGGCCCGCTAGAGGAAACTGCGACCCGGAATCCACGCTCAAACCGGGACAAGCTTTCCGCAAGGCAGCCCCAGGCACCCTCGGACCCAAACCTCAGCCATCTCTACATAGATCTCGATAGATTTGCCGAGAACTCAATCAGCGCATCTACCTGCACATTTAAGAACCTAAACTCTCAGCAATAAGAAATCTTATATGAATTGACTTAGATTTTGTATATTCCGGCCCATAAGGGGATACACTACATCCTGAAAGACAAGCCGAAGCGTCGCGCGACGGACCGTCGAGGCGGCGCGAACGCACAAGAGAGAGGGAATTTCTAATGAGTAAGATTCTTGGTATCGACCTTGGTACTACCAACTCCGCAATGGCCGTTCTCGAGGGCGGTTCTCCGACCATTATCGTGAACGCCGAGGGCGACCGCACCACCCCGTCCGTCGTGGGCTTCCGTGCCGACGGCGACCGCGTCGTGGGTAAGGCCGCTAAGAACCAGGCTGTCACCAACCCCAAGAACACCGTGTTCTCCATCAAGCGCTTCATGGGCCGCAAGTACTCCGAGTGCGCCTCCGAGCTCAAGACCGTGCCGTATGAGGTCAAGGAGGGCCAGGGTGGCCGTGCCGTCGTCGACATCGAGGGCAAGGATTACACCGCCGAGCAGGTGAGCGCCATGACGCTCGCAAAGATGAAGGCCGACGCCGAGAAGTATCTGGGCGAGACCGTCACCGACGCCGTCATCACCGTCCCGGCCTACTTTAACGACGCCCAGCGTCAGGCCACCAAGGACGCCGGTAAGATCGCCGGCCTCAACGTCAAGCGTATCGTCAACGAGCCGACCGCTGCTGCTCTGGCCTATGGCCTGGACAAGCAGGGCTCCGATCAGCGCATCCTGGTCTTCGACCTGGGCGGCGGCACCTTTGACGTCTCCATCCTCGACCTCGCCGACGGCGTGTTTGAGGTTCTGTCCACCTCGGGCGATAACCACCTGGGCGGCGACGACTGGGATCAGCGCGTCATCGACTGGATGGCCGACAAGTTCCAGCAGGAGAACGGTGTCGACCTGCGTCAGGACCCCATGGCCCTGCAGCGTCTGAAGGAGGCCGCCGAGAACGCCAAGAAGGAGCTCTCCGCCGCCCAGCAGACCACCATCAACCTGCCGTTCATCACCATGAACCAGTCCGGCCCGCTGCACCTCAACTACACGCTGACCCGCGCCGAGTTCGAGAAGATCACTCGCGACCTGCTCGAGCGCTGCAAGCAGCCTGTCACCAACGCCCTGCGCGACGCCAAGCTTAAGCTCTCCGATCTGACCGAGGTCATCCTCGTCGGCGGCTCCACCCGTATGCCCGCCGTCCAGGAGCTCGTCAAGACCATGACCGGCAAGCAGCCCAACATGTCCGTGAACCCCGACGAGGTCGTTGCCGACGGCGCTGCCGTCCAGGGCGGCGTGCTCACCGGCGACGTCGAGGGCATCCTGCTGCTCGACGTTACCCCGCTGTCGCTGGGCGTCGAGACCATGGGCGGCATCATGACCAAGATGATCGACCGCAACACCACGATCCCGACCTCCAAGACCGAGGTCTACTCCACCGCTGCCGACAACCAGACCAGCGTCGAGATCAACGTGCTCCAGGGCGAGCGCGAGCTTGCCCGCGACAACAAGTCGCTCGGTAAGTTCCAGCTGACCGGTATCCCTGCTGCCCGCCGCGGCGTGCCGCAGATCGAGGTTACCTTCGACATCGACGCCAACGGCATCGTCAAGGTCTCCGCTAAGGACAAGGGCACCGGCAAGGAGCAGCAGATCACCATTTCCGGCTCCACCGCTCTGTCTGACGACGAAGTCGATCGTATGGTCAAGGACGCCGAGGCTCATGCCGAGGAGGACAAGAAGCAGAAGGAAGAGGTCGAGGTCCGCAACCAGACCGACAGCCTGTGCTACTCCACCGAGCAGACCCTCAACGAGCTGGGTGACAAGGTTTCCGCTGACGTGAAGTCCAAGGCCGAGGCCGCTATCGCCGACGCCAAGAAGGCGCTCGAGGGCTCTGACGTCGAGGCCATCAAGGCCGCCGGCGAGTCCCTGCAGTCTGTGGCCTACGAGCTGGCTCAGGTTGTCTACGCCGACGCTCAGCAGCAGACCGATGGCGCCGCCGGTGCCCAGCCTGCCGACGATGACGTTGTCGACGCCGACTACGAGGTTGTGGACGACGAGGACAAGTAATCATGTCCGCCCGTAAAGCTCGCACGGAGGCGGCTGCCGCTGGCGCCGCCCCCGTTGACTCTGAGGAGAAGGACGTGAAGATTCCCGTAGAGGCCGTCGACGATACCGAGGCCAACGAGGCCGAGGCCGCCGAGGCTGCCGAGAACCAGGTAGAGGATTCCAACAAGGAGGCGACGATGACCGAGGACGAGATGGTGGAAGCTGCTATCCGCGCCGGTGAGGAAGCCGCCGACAACGACTTTAAGCTCAAGTTCGAGCAGGCCCAAAAGGAGCTTGCCGACGTGCGCAGTGAGCTCGATGCTGCGGCAGAGGCTCAGAAGGCCGCCGAGGATAAGGCAAAGGACGCCACCGAGCGCACCGCCCGTCTGCAGGCCGACTGGGAGAACTTCCGTCGCCGCACCGCAAACGAGCGCATCGCCGAGCGCGAGCGCGCGACCGAGAAGCTTGTCACCGCGCTGTTGCCGGTGATCGACGATATCGAGCGCGCGATCGACCATGCCCGCAGCCAAGAGCTTTCCGACGACTTTAAGCAGTTCGTCGACGGCGTCGATGCGGTTCATGCCAAGCTGCTCGATGTGTTTGCGCACGAGGGCGTTGAGCCCATCGACCCCAAGGGCGAGGCGTTCGATCCGCTCGAGCACCAGGCTGTGGGCCGCGTCGAGGACGCATCGCAGTACGACGAGACCGTCAACGACGTATACCAGAAGGGCTACCGCATGGCGGATCGCATCCTGCGTTCCGCGATGGTGACGGTGACCTACGGTGGCGAGAAGCGCCCCGCACCGGAGCCCGAAGCGGCGCCCGAGGATGCTACGGCCGATACGGCCGAGAGCACCGAGGAGTAATTGAGAAGGGCCCCGGGGCAACACCCGGGGCCCTTTCTGGCCAAGTGCCATATGACAGCATGAGCCGCCGTCCGCAGGGGCGGCGGATGTAACAGGAGAGGAGCTACGATGGCTGCAGGCAAAACCTTCTATGACATCCTGGGCGTATCCAAGAGCGCCTCCGACAAAGAGATCAAGAGCGCGTTTCGCAAGCTCGCGCAAAAATATCACCCCGATGCCGGCGGCGACGAGGCCAAGTTCAAGGAGATCAGCGAGGCCTACGAGACGCTTTCGGACGAGAAGAAGCGCAAAGAGTACGACCAGATGCTCATGTTTGGCGGCATGCCGGGCGCGGGTGGCGCGTATGGCGGCGGCTACGGTGCCGGCGCGGGCGCCAGCGGCTGGGGCGACATCTTCGATAGCATCTTTAGCGGCAACGGCGCCTGGGGCAGCGATTGGGGCTCGGGCTTTGCCGGGGCCGCGGGCGCTGCCGGTGCCGGTGCGGGCCGCAACCGCGCGCGCAAGGGCGGCGACCTGTCGCTGACCGTCGATGTGACGGCCGAGGACGCGTTTCGCGGCGTGACGCACAAGGTCACCTACCGCATTCCCTCGACAGGCGAGCAGCAGACCATTACGGTCTCGGTGCCCGCGGGTGCGGTCGATGGCGGCAAACTGCGCTACAAGCGTCGCGGCGAGTACGGCGTCGCCGGCGGCGAGCGCGGCGACCTGGTCGTAACCACGCACGTGGAGGAGCATCCGCTGTTTAAGCGCAAGGGTGCCGACGTGACCATGGAGGTACCGGTCTCGGTCTATGAGGCGGCGCTCGGCTGCACGGTGGACGTGCCGACGCCCGGCGGTGCGACGGTTCGTCTGAAGGTGCCGGCGGGCACTCAGACGGGCAAGAAGTTCCGCTTTAAAGAAATGGGCGCGCCCGATGTTAAGCACCGTGGCCGCACGGGTGCGTTGCTCGTCGAGATCAAGGTGCAGGTCCCCACGAACCTGTCCGACGACGAGCGCGATGCCATGACCAAGCTGCGCGAGGCCGACACGCGCAACTATCGCGAGAAAGTCAACCGTTACAAGGCGACGTACTAGGGCGGTTGCGGCGCACGCCCACGCTCGCGGGCTTATGATGGACGATAACGAGACGGAAAGGGATCAGGTAGCATGGCCGAGGACAATAGGAACAAACCGCTGTACATGATCAGCGTGGCGGCCGAGCTGACCGGCATGCATCCGCAGACTCTGCGCGTCTACGAGTCCAAGGGCCTGGTGAACCCCCAGCGCTCGGGCGGCAACACGCGCCTGTATTCGCGCGCCGATATCGAGCGCCTGGAGCTCATCAACCAGCTGACCGACGAGGGCATCAACCTTGCCGGCGTGGTGCGCATCCTCGATATGAAGGAGCGTGCCGAGGAGCGCGAGCGCGAGAACGAAAAGCTCCGCGCCCGCGTGCGCCAGCTCGAGGACGAGCTGCACGAGTACAAGATGCAGAAGAAGATCACCGCCCTGGCCCCGCGCGACGGCTCGGTTAACCCCGAACAGGTCATGCGCAAACTGCTGGGCGCCGGCGGGGATTTGTAGTTACGCGGGTTTACCAACCCGCGTAACGGGCCGACGCTGCGCGCCGCCCAGAGCGACAATTTGTCATTCAAAAGGCAAGGCATGACCAGAAGGTCTATGCCTTGCCTTTTTCATGCCAACTTGTTCGCTCTGGACGTCGCTCGCTGTCCGTCCTCTACCTGCGGCGTTGCCTTGCTCGCTCTGGTGGGCTTTCGCTGTCCGCGCCAAAACATCGGCGTTGTTATGGGTAGTCATTGGGGACGTTCTTAAATGACTAGGTTGGGTACATTGCTTTGAGATGTTATTTAATCGGCTTTGATGGCCATTAAGCCGGCTACCTGCTCAAAGAAATTAGCGGCATATATCCGCTATCGAAAATATTGCTCGAAAAAGCGTCCGAGAAGTCGCGGGGCGATTTTTGATGCGTCGCGCGTCAAGTGATCTGGCAAGTTCTTGGTTAGATATTGGTCAGTTTTGGGTCAACCTTGCCAAAAGCTTGACGAATGCAGATTTAGACGTCGACGAATGAACATTTTAGGCAGGTTCCAAGCAAAATTCTGGGCTGATTCTCGATAATCGCCTTCAATCGCCCCTTGCCATGCGCTGGCCTCGCGTACAATCTGCTCCGACATTCGCGCGCCGTCCGGCGCTTAAGAGGGGAGGGCCCCATGGCAAACGAGA
>OHWU01000398.1_pt1 | contig 21077 bp, 18 predicted proteins | sample 1579821 | NCBI WGS metagenome assembly OHWU01 (sample SAMEA3882548, study PRJEB24775) | human gut metagenome | biome: human-associated habitat; feature: intestine environment; material: feces | place: Netherlands | collected 2009/2010 | reverse complement strand
AGTTCGTAACTGCAATAATGATATCTGCTGTCTCAACTCCTGCGTCTGACAGAATACTATAACTTGCCCCATTCCCGATCACACCTAATACATCATGTGTTTCAGCAAGTTTCTGTACAACATGTGCTTTCTCATCAATAATGGAAATGTCATGGTTCTCGCCACTTAATTCCTCAACAAGCGTAGAACCGATTCTACCACACCCAACAATGATAATATTCATTTTTTACCCTCAATTCATTAACACTTTCTTAACAAATTTTTATACTTTTTTTAATACTTGTCCTATTCTATCACAGTCTGTCAGAAATTACAATTTAAGAAATCACACTCAATAAAATGATCAACATTTATCGTGTTGATCTTCCAGAAGAATGGCTTCTTTCTCCCGTTTTTGTGTGATTCGATCTCTGATCCTCTGCATTCGTTCATCAAGTGCTGCACTTTGTTCTGCACAATCATAAAGTTCTTCCTGAAGGATTTCCACTTCTTCATCAGACAACTCTTTCTTATAACGCATCTTATGATCAAGACTTGCCCAGAAATCCATAGCGATCGTTCGAAATTGCACTTCAACATTCACCATCTTCTTTTCATTTTGTAAAAAGATCGGTACTTGTACGATCAGATGAAGACTTCGATAGCCACTTGGCTTGGGATTCTTAATATAATCTTTCTCACGGATGATCTGTACATCTCCCTGCGCTTTCAGACGGTCTGCGACCTCGTACACTTCATCTTCAAATGGACAGACCACGCGGATTCCGATCAAATCCTTCAGTTCTGCTCTTGCCGTGTCAAAATCCGGCTCCAGGCCTTTCCGGATCAGTTTTGTATAAATACTCTCTGCCGTCTTCACTCTGCTGCTGATCTGGTTGATCACAACATGGCGTTTCTTGCGCGAAAGATCTGCATTTATCATATTCAGCTTTGCTGTAAGAAGATCGATTGCAGCTCTGCATCTGAGCTGATACTTCTGATCCTGAAGCGAACGGTCTATCTCTGCAATCTCTTTTGCAGCCTCTGTCCGGATCAGCTTTTCAGGGCATTTATTTTTCTGCTTTATCTTTGCCTTCTGTTTCTTTGGCATAGGCATCTCCCTTTTTGTCTTTTTTTTCACACAATATATATTGTATCATCTTTTGCCCTGAAAATCATCAATTCTTGTTCAAGGAAACGTTAAATTTTTTCTTCCAGATTCAAAAAGCGCAGTAAAAGCTCGATATTTTTTTCATCTTTCAGGAGTACACTGTAAGATTACAATAGATGGTCCAATGGAAGTGATCGCGCTACTCTTGATTGCGTTCTTCATCTGCTTTTCTGTAAGACCGATCTTCTTTCCTGCCGAATAAGATTTTTTTGCAAAGATCAGGGCCTGTGCGATAACGAGTATTACCGGGATTCCACAGGCGATCCACATCGGTATACTGTTGGCGATTTTCATAGCATCCATATTGCTACCTCCTTAGAAATAAATAAAATATTCATAAAATTTATTGAAATTATAATAAAATTATCGCGATAATTCTATGAATAAATATTCACTTTTCTTTTAAAAGGCATATAGAGGTGAAAAAAAATTCACTCCCATATGCCCTTTCATGAAAAAATATTTTATTGATAAATTCTTTCAGTAAACAATTTGTATTGCCATTTTCTATAAGCCTTTCAAAACTTCCACTTCGCCAAATGCTTTCAGAAATTGTTTTTTTCCATATCCCGGAAATTCCAGTTCGATCATCATCTCGTCCTCAGAAATAATCTCCCCTTCCCCGTACTTCGGATGTCTGCCTTTTCGCTCTGGCTTCCGTGTTTCTTTCTGTTCTTCTTCCTCCTGCTTTTTCTCCCTGATCAGCTCCCGCGTATCTTTCCGCAGTTTCTGCAGATTCGCTTTCCGCGACTCACTTCCCGGCTTTTCTTCCCAGTCGAGCAGCTCCTCCGGCAGCATCCGCAGATAATTGCTTGGTGTCTCATATGTCCCCGGGATCGTCGGATTTGTATAATAGGAAAGTTCCAGATTCTTCCTTGCACGGGTCAGTCCTACGAAGAACAGACGGCGCTCCTCTTCTTCCTGTTCTATGCTTTTGCAGCGAAGCGGGATCAGTCCCTGATTCATTCCGATGATGAATACATAGTCAAATTCCAGACCTTTTGAGGCGTGCAGTGTCATAAGATGAACTGCGTCTTCTTCCTCCGTCTGTCGTTCTGTATCTGCCGCTTTTTCCATCGTATGTTCGCCTGAAACCGCATTCAGCTTCCCTTCTGCAACATGCTCCCGGATCATATGAGGTCTTTCTGGAACCGGATCCTCATCTTCTTTCTGTTTTGCCGGAAGAACATAAGGAAGTTCTGCTCTTTCAAATACTTTTTCCAGAATCTCTGCCTGCTTCTGCACCCGGTAGAAAACCGCAATCTCCCGGTAAGGAAGTCCCTGCTCATGAAGCTCACGGATCCGCTCTGTCAGATACTCTGCCTCGATAAATGGATCATAATGATTCCTTACCAGAATCTTCTCCCCTCTTTCGCCACTTCCCTCAATCTTTCCTCCAAACTGAAGAAAACGGTTCGCCGCTTCCAGAATCACTTCATCGGACCGGTAGTTAACCGGCAGAGTCAATTCTTTTGCGCCAAATCTGTGCTTAATCAGGAAGAACATATTCGGTCCGGTTCCTCTCCAGCTGTAGATCACCTGATTCGGATCCCCCACCGCAAAAAAGTGGGTCTTTGTGCCTTTTAACGCCTCCAGAAATTTCAGCTGTTTTTCGTCACTGTCCTGTACCTCATCGACAATGATCCACTTAAGATCCAGCACCTCTTCCTGCTCTTTTGCCACCTGCGTTCCTTCTTCCAGAAGATCTGCAAAGGACATTTTATTCTGCTGTCTTTTTGCCTTCTCAAGAAGCGGAAAGATCTGAAACAGATCATCTTTGTATTTTCCCTGTGTTCTTCCTTTCCGATATGCCGCGTAATCCTCTTCCATCCGCTTTTTCAGACGGTTCTGGTATTTGATCTTATAACCGCCTTCTTTTGCGATGGCAAGCACCATTTCCATTTCATCTTCCGGTGTGATAACGGTAAATTCCCGGTTCCATTCTTCCAATTTTGTTCCGTCTTCTGCCTTTTCCGGAAGAAATCTTCGCAGAATCCTTAAGGCAACACTGTGAAAGGTTCCAAATCCCCACAGTTCTTCTTCCGTAAGCTCTGCTTCTTTTCTGGATAGACGTTCTGCGATCTCATCTGCCGCCTTGTTGGTAAAGGTAAGCACTGCCATTTTCTCATACGAAACCTGCTTTTTCTCATGCAGATGCCGCACTTTCTCGATCAGCACTGTTGTCTTTCCGCTCCCTACATTTGCATTTACCAGACATGCCGGGCTTTCATCCAGCACCGCCTCCTGCTGGTAAGGATTTAAAGTTTTTATTTCTTCTATATTATTCATTTCCAAGCTGTTCATCATATCGCCTTTGCAAACGGTCTCTCTTCTTCTGTCGTTCTTTTTTCTCCTGCTCATCCATTTTTGCTTCATACCGTACCCGGATCTGCATATCCGCCGGACAGATCACATGATACCGCAAGGTATTGGTCAGACTTTGGAGGTTATCCGGCTCCATCAGCCATTTTGCATAAAATTCATTTTCCATCGTCAGGATCAGCTTGTGTCCTTCTGTACTGACTTTTTTAATGGTCTTCAGGAACTGCCCGCCTGCCTCGCCATTTTTGACCACGGCATAACAGACCTTATCCCACTCATCCGGCAGATTGAAGAAAGAAAATTCTTTCCGGATCACAGGCTGTGGCTCTTTGATATTTTTCTTCAGATAAACCGGCGGTTCGCTCTCTTCCAGAAGATTATCAAGTCCCCACAGAACCGTCTTCTTATCCAGATTGTAGTCACCTACGCATGCCGGACAGCCATCCTCACACGGACAGCCGCTGACCATTTTAATCGCACTTTCCAGAATTTCCGGAATCAGATCATAGATCTTCTCCGAATAACCAAGTCCGCCCTCATATTTGTCATAAATGAAGAGGGACACCTTTTCCTCCCGGAACTCATCTGGAATGGTCGCATTGTTGGACATGGTCACATCGATATCATCCCGTTCCGTCATCGTCACCATCATTACCGCATTCTTGATCGCATACTGCATTCCGTCAAAATGATTGTTCAGCACCAGCTCTCCCATCCGATTTGGCAAAAGAAGACTCCGGTAGACTCTGACAACATTCTCCGGCATTGTAAGCCAGGTGCTTTCCGTGCCATAATCCTTCTGAAGCGGCTGTGTCAGCGTCACATAGCCCAGATTCTGATGGTTATGGAACTGCAGTTTCTTGTACATGGCAATGATTTCGTTTACATTGATATCTCCAAAACGGATTTCCGTCCTCTGATACGCGTCCTCCTGAAATACATGCAGGATACGCGTCTCTTCCTGTCCTGCCGGTACCGTATAATAATCCCCTGTAAACGGAATGGCGTAAGCTGTCCGGCTGACCAGATCCATCTTCGTGATCTCATAGGATGCACCATCATGCATATATACAGCACCCGGATGGATCTCATGGTATGCCTGGGATTCGTCCATCTCCGTGATCTCATGCCCGTCCTCCTGCGCGAGCAGCTTGAACCTGGTCTTGTCCATATTACGCAGGCTGTAATCCCCTGCCGGAAATGCAGGTCCCGCCCAGGCAAATCTTCCGGCAAGGCTTTTTACTTCTCCGGCGCTTAAAAGCACCGGGATCATTTCTCCAAGATCCGGAAAAAGCGCAATATCATCCAGTGAAAGTGGCATCTCAGCAGCCGCTGCGCGCAGATGTGCAAGCTCGATCAGAAGATTGTCCGGATCCACGATCGCATTTTCACTTTCTCTTGAGAACAGCCATTCCGGATCGATGGCAATGTACTGGTCAAACGGTTCATTTTCCAGGATCAGATAATTAACACAGGCACTGCCGCTTCGTCCGGCACGTCCACTCTGTGGCCAGAAGGACGCCCTTGTCCCCGGATAACCGACGATCACAGTTGCATCCAGCTTTCCGATGTCGATTCCAAGCTCCAGTGCATTCGTCGATACCAGCCCGGTCAGTTCTCCCTCCGTCATCTTCCGCTCAATCTCTTTTCGCTCCAGCGGGGTATAACCGCCACGGTATCCTGCGATCAGATCTGCCGGATTCTTGCCGCCCACCCGCGCCATTCCAAGAAATCCGGCAGCATCTAATTTATCCTTTGCTTCTTTTAGAATAACTTCTACATTTCTTCTGGATCGTCCAAAGGTGATAAAATGATGATCCTCTTCCACCAGCTCCGGTATCAGTCCGGCTGCTACGGTTGACGCTGCAATCCTTCCGTATACTTTGTCATTATTCCCCTTGATCTCCGGCGGCTGGATAATACAGTATTCCTTCTCCGGTGCCGGCGATCCATCCCGGTCAATCAGCGTAAATCCGCTTCCACAGATCTTTTCGGCAAGCTCTACCGGATTGGCAATCGTCGCGGAGCTGCACAGAAAATGCGGATTCGAATGGTAATACCGGCAAATCCGGTGCATTCTCCGGAAAATATTCGCCAGATGTGCTCCGAAAGCACCGCGGTAAGAATGAAGCTCATCGATCACTACATATCGTAAATTTGCAAAAATCGCGTCAAACCCGTAATTGCTGTGATTCGGAAGGAATGCCGAGTTCAGCATCTCCGGATTGGTCAGGATAATATTTGCACTCTTGCGGATCCTTGTCCGCTCGGCAGGTTTGGTATCTCCATCGTACACGCCTGCTGAAACTCTTCCCTCTCCGAAAAATTTCAAAATCGACTGCATCGCGCGGTACTGGTCACTTGCCAGTGCCTTGGTCGGGTAAATAAAAATCGCACGTGTCAGCGGGTCTTCCAGAATTTCCTGCAATACCGGGAGCAAAAAGGCAAGCGTCTTTCCACTTGCCGTCGAAGTCGTAATAACCACATTTTCTCCGGCTCTGACCTTCTCAAACATCTCAACCTGATGTGCATAGAGTCTGGAAATATGGTTGCTTTCCAGATATCCCCGGATTTCTTCCCGGAACTCCTCCGGGTAGTCCCGGTACAACGGCTCCCTTTTCTTCATTTTTCTTGTATAAATGATCAGCTTTTTAATTTCTTCCGTCATGAATTCCTCCATAATTTAAAAAATGTGCACCTATAGCACGCAATACCTTTTATTTCACAGGAAGTTCCCGTAGAATAAAAACCAAACACATATTCGTATGTACAGTATAGCATGGCTTTTCCATTCCTTCCATAGATATTTAGTGTATAGATATATTCTATATTATTCATGTAAATTATCTATAAAAAATGTTGTCCATGCAACATACATTTTACTAAAAGAATGTTAAATTCTTATTTTGGATATGTAAATTTTATTCAGGGAGGAATACATACAATGAAAAAGAGATTTTTATCAATCGCTCTTACACTTGCTATGGTATCATCTATGGCAGTAGGATGCGGAAGCAGCAAGTCAGATTCTGCTGACAGCAAAAAAGAAGAGAGTGCAAAGACAGAAGCTTCTGCCGATACAGAAACTAACCAGATCTTATTTAACGGATCTTCTACTTTAGCACCGGTTATCACTTCTATGGCTACTACTTTCTTTGATACTTATGGAACATGGGATGCATATGATTCATCTCTTCCAAAAGAAGATATCGCAATCTACGTTTCAGCAGGCGGATCCGGACAGGGAACCAAAGCCGTTATCGATGGAACTGCAACATTTGGTATGGTTGCAAGAAGCGTAAAGAATGAAGAAAAAGAAGCAATCAAAGATGAAAAAGAATACCAGGTTGGTATCGATGCTCTGACGATCGCAGTAAACCCGGCTAATCCGGTAAATGATGTTCTTGATAACCTTACAACGGAACAGATCGTAGGACTTTTCTCTGGCGAATATGCTACATGGAAAGATCTTGACTCATCTCTTCCTGACGAAGAAGTTGTTGTTATTACACGTGATATCAACGGTGGAGCTCACGAAGTATTCCAGAAGAATATCATGGGTGACACAGAAGTAAAAGCGGATGCGATCCAGGCTTCTTCTATGGGTGAACTTGTTCAGGATATCATTGATAACCAGTACGCAATCGGATATGCTTCATTTGGTGTTGCTAACCAGAATGAAGGAAAAGTAACTCCACTGAAAGTAAACGGTGTTGCTGCAACAAAAGAAAACATTCTTGATGGATCTTACATCATCCAGAGACCACTTCTTCTTGTAGGTTCTGGTGATCCGACAGATGTACAGCAGGCTTTCCTTGATTACGTTCTTGGTGATGAAGGACAGAAAACTGTAGAAGATATGGGATTCATTCCTATGAAATAATCTTCCGATATTGAAGGGGTGTGCAAAGACACACCCCTTTTTCTTGCTATATGTCGCTGGTTAATCCCAGGGGTCAATTTTGATTTGTATCCGGACAGCGCTGTCTGTCCTGCATCATACCTAGAAAGGATTTACTATGTTTAAGAAACTTTCAGATAAATTCAGCAAAGAAATCATTTATCTGGCTGCCTTTCTCGTAACGGCACTGATGGCAGTCATGATGATCCATATTGTGAAGGAAAGTATTCCTGCCATTTCACAGCTTGGAATCAAAATGTTCCTGCCTACCACTGAATGGCGCCCTGTCAGTCAGAAACCGCAGTACGGACTTTTACCTGCGATTGCCGGTACCCTTTATGTCTCAGCGATCGCAGTTGTCCTCGCACTCATCTTCGGCGTTGCCTGTGCCTGCTTTCTGGACTATTACCTTCCGAAAAAGGTGGCATCCTTATTCCTTGCGTTCATCGATCTGGTTGCAGGAATCCCGTCCGTCATCTTCGGATTTATCGGACTTACGGTTCTTGTAAAAGCCTTTGCCACCCTCCATATGGCAGCCGGTCAATGTATCCTGGCAGCCGGGATTGTACTGGGGATCATGCTTTTACCATTCGTTATTTCCACCTGTCATGAATCTTTACAGACTGCACGAAAGACTTACGAGTTCAGTGCGATCACACTTGGATTCTCCAGAGAATTTGCCCTGCTGCATTTTATTCTTCCGGCAATCCGGCCGGGAATCATTGCAGGTGCAATGATGGCATTCGGCCGCGCACTTGGCGAGACAATGGCCGTCATGATGGTAATCGGTAATTCCCCGATTTATCCCAAACTCCTTGGACGTGGTCAGACACTTCCTGCCCTCACCGCACTGGAAATGGGAAGTATTGAATACGGAAGCCTTCACCTCTCCGTACTTTACGTTGCAAATGCTGTGCTGCTTGTGATTCTTTTCATCGTACTCGGTATCAGCTATCTTCTGAAAAGGAGGCTTGCCACCCATGAGAACTAAACTGCAGAAATTTTTCACACGCCTGATTCTCAGTATACTCGGACTTTGCGTGATCGTTGTTACACTCTTCCTTTTCCTTTATGTCTTCTGGAAAGGGAAAAAAGTATTTAGCCTGTCCTTCCTTCTGGACAAGCCTGCCGGTGTTCCACTTGGAACTGCAGGCGGTATCTATCCGGCACTGATGGGTTCCATTTATCTTGGCGCACTTTCCGCACTGATCGGCGGTGTCCTTGGTATCGGCGCTGCCATTTATCTTGTATTTTACAGCACCGGAAAACGATTTTCCGTCCTTGTAAATATGGCGATCACCGGACTTTCCGGAATCCCTTCGATCCTGTTCGGGCTGGTTGGATATACGCTTCTGATCTACCGTTTTGGACTTAACCGCAGCCTTCTGTGTTCGGCACTGTGTGTTGCAGCAATGATCATTCCTTTTGTTGCAATCCGAGCAGAAAAGATTCTGGAAGAGAAGGGGCGTGAATATATGAAGAACTCCCTAAGTCTCGGACTTTCCCGTGAGTATGCCCTCCGGAAACTGATCCTTCCGGTCTGCTCTGTAGAGCTTCTCGGAACCGTTGCGCTTGGAATGGCATACGGCATGGGTGCCGTTGCACCAATTTTATACACCGGAGCTGTCATGCAGGCAGATGTTCCGCATTCTCTCTCCGATCCGTTCATGTCACTTCCATATCACCTGTATATCCTTGTGAACAACGGATTTTCTCTGGATTATGCTTATGGAACCGCATTTGTACTGATGCTCTTCCTACTCATCATCCAGTTAATATGTAAATTTATCACCTATCTACGAAAGGACAACTGATATGCTGAATATAGAAAATCTAAAATGTGGATTTGGAAAACACGAAATTCTTCACGGAATCAGCCTGACGATCCCGAAAGGACAGATTACAGCCATCGTTGGTCAGTCCGGCTGCGGAAAAACAACTTTTCTGAAAACCCTGAACCGGATGGTAGAAGAAGAAGGCGGCTATCTCTCAGGAACAATTACTTTAGAAGGAACCGACATCAAATCTCTTCCGAAAGAAAAACTCAGAAGGCGTGTTGGCATGGTTTTCCAACAGCCGATCGCTTTCCCGCACAGTATCGAAAAGAATCTGTCTTATGTACTGAAATACCACGGTGTCCGTAATAAGAAAGAGATTGCTGAGAAAATTACAGAGTCTCTGCAGAAAGCAAAACTCTACGATGAGGTCAAAGATCAACTGAAAAAATCCGCCCTCAAATTATCCGGCGGTCAAAAGCAGCGTCTTGCTATCGCACGAAGCCTCTGTGCCGGTCCGGAGATCCTGCTCCTTGACGAGCCGTGCTCCGCACTGGATATGAAGAATACAATTGCAATCGAAGAAACACTTTTGGAGTTGAAAGACCAGTATACTTTCGTCATCGTCACACATAATCTGGCTCAGGCAAAGCGAATTGCCGATCAGGTGATCTTCATGGATCATGGAGAAGTACTGGAAGTGACGGAAAAAGAGAAATTCTTTGAAAATCCGGCATCGGAACCGGCGAAAGAGCAGATACAGTATATGTAATAAAAAACGTCCGATTATCACTTTTTACTCCGTGATAACCGGACGTTTTTTTATTTCTATTTTTCTATTTCAGCATCTCTCTGAGCAGTTCATTAACCATACCCGGATTTGCTTTTCCTTTCATTGCCTTCATGATCTGTCCAACCAGTGCGCCAAGTGCTTTTTCTTTTCCACCCTTGAAATCTTCCACTGCCTTTGGATTCTTTGCAATCACTTCTTCCGCAAGTGTGCGGAGTGCACCTTCATCGTTGACGGTCTTCAGTCCGTGATCCTCTACATATTTTTCCGGATCCACATCCTCTGCAAACACCTTTTCAAATACCTCTTTTGCTACAGAACTGTTGATGGTTCCCGCGTCCGCAAGTTCGATCAGTTTTGCAAGGTTCTTCGGTGAAAATTTAATATCTGCCGGCTCCTGTCCGTTTTCATTTAACAGACGCATGGTTTCTACCATCAGCCAGTTGGACACCTTTTTCGGCTTGTTGCAGATTGCACAGGTCGCCTCAAAGAGATCTGCCATCTTCTTTGTTCCGGTAATGAGCTCCGCATCATAACGTGGAATATCATAATCTTTCTCATAACGTGCAAGTTTTTCATTTCTCAGCTCCGGCTGTTGGTCTTTGATCTTCTGGATCCATTCATCACTGATCACGATCGGCACCAGATCCGGTTCCGGGAAATAGCGATAGTCCTGCGCATCCTCTTTGGAACGCATTGCATAAGAATATTCTTTATTATCATCCCATCTTCTGGTTTCCTGAATGACTTTCTTTCCTTCTTCGATGAGTTCGATCTGTCTCTGTCTCTCTCCCTCGATCGCATGTGTAATCGCTTTAAAGGAGTTCAGGTTCTTCATCTCTGTACGTGTTCCGAATTTCTCACTTCCAACCTCACGGACCGAAAGATTGACGTCTGCTCGCATGGATCCTTCCTGAAGCTTACAGTCCGATGCTCCCAGATACTGGCAGATCATACGCAATTTTTCCAGATAAGCAATGACTTCATCTGCCGAACGCATATCCGGCTCCGATACAATCTCGATCAGCGGAACCCCACTTCGGTTATAATCTACTAAAGAGCAGTCCTCCCACTCATCATGGATCAGCTTTCCGGCATCCTCTTCCATATGCATCTCATGGATCCGGACTTTTTTCTTCTGCTCTCCGACTTCAATCTCTACATAGCCGTCTCTCGCAATTGGCAGATAGAGCTGTGAAATCTGATAGTTCTGCGGGTTATCCGGATAGAAATAATTTTTACGGTCGAATTTACACACCTGTGTGATCTTACAGTTTGTCGCAAGTCCTACTGCCATCGCATATTCTACTACTTTTTTATTTAATACCGGAAGGGAGCCCGGCATACCGGTACATACCGGGCAAGTATGTGTATTCGGTGCGCCCCCGAATGCGGTACTGCATCCACAGAAAATTTTTGTCTTTGTTGCAAGTTCTACGTGAACCTCCAGACCGATTACGGTTTCATACTGCTTTGACATCTATGCTTCCTCCTTTCCGGCTGCTTCTGTTTTGTCGTACATAGATACCCATTTTTTCTCTGTCAGGCACTCATAGGTATAAGCTGCCTGAAAAAGCTTCTTCTCCTGGAAGCAGTCTCCGATGAGCTGCATTCCAACCGGAAGTCCTTTCGCATCCTGTCCAACCGGAATACTGATCCCCGGAAGTCCTGCCAGGTTGACGGAAATCGTATAAATGTCGCCCAGATACATTTTGATCGGATCACTTAAGGAAGCTCCAAGCTTCGGTGCTGTCGTCGGTGCTGCCGGAGCCAGGATCATATCATATTTTGCAAATGCACTGTCAAATGCCTTTTTAATCAGTGCTTTTGTACGGAGTGCTTTCAGATAATAAGCATCATAATATCCGGAACTGAGTACGAAAGACCCAAGCATGATACGGCGCTTTACTTCCGGTCCGAAGCCCTCGGAGCGGGTCTTTTTGTACATCTGGTGAAGCTCTTCATAATCCTTTGTGCGGTATCCGTATTTCACACCGTCAAATCGGGACAGGTTGGAGCTTGCCTCTGCTGATGCGATGACATAATAAGCCGGAATCGCATATTTTACAAGTCCAAGATCAAATTCTTCAATCTCAGCTCCTGCATTTTTCAGAACCTCTGCGGCTTCCAGAATCGGTTTTTTTACTTCTTCGTCCAGACCTTCTCCAAAATAATCTTTTGGAATACCGATCTTCATCCCTTTTACATCGTTTACCAACGCACTCGTAAAATCCGTGTCCTGGCGTTCTACCGAAGTGCTGTCTTTTACATCATGGGATGCGATGGTCTCAAGAACCGTCGCACAGTCGGTTACGTCCCTTGCAACCGGTCCGATCTGGTCAAGAGATGATCCGTAAGCGATCAGTCCATAACGGGATACCGTTCCGTAGGTTGGCTTGATTCCAACGATTCCGCAGTAAGAACTTGGCTGACGGATCGATCCGCCGGTGTCAGATCCAAGAGCATATGGTACTTCCAGAGCCGCAACTGCCGCACAGGAGCCACCGGAAGATCCACCCGGTACATGCTCCAGATTCCACGGATTCTTTGTCTCTCCATAATAAGAAGTCTCAGTCGTGCTTCCCATCGCGAATTCATCCATATTAGTCTTTCCGATCACAACTGCACCTGCTTTTTCCAGGTTCAGAACTGCTTCTGCTGAAAATGTCGGTACAAAATTACTCAGAATTTTTGAACTGCAGGTGGTCGTCACACCTTCCGTACACATGTTATCCTTGATTGCAACCGGTACTCCTGCAAGCGGTCCGGTCAGTGTTCCGTCATCGATCAGCTTCTGCACTTCTTCCGCTCTTTTTAAGCCAGCTTCTTTTTGAAGTGATACAAAACTGTTGACTTCTTTTTCTACTTTATCAATCTGTGCGAAGCAGGCTTCCACTGCTTCTTTTACTGTAACTTCTTTTGCCTGAATCTTTTTTCCAAGTTCAACGGCAGTAAGACCTTTCAAATCCATCTTTCGATTTCCTCCTATGCGAATGTTCTAGGTACTTTGTAGCTCTGTTCTTTCTGCTGCGGCGCATTTGCCAGCATTGCTTCGTGATTGTCTCCATTTGTCACTACATCCTCACGGAATACATTATTTACCGGAAATACATGTGACATCGGTTCAATTCCTTCTGTATCCAGTTCATTCAGGGTATCAATATAATCAAGCATGGTTTCCATATCTTTCTTTGCCTGCTCTTTTTCTTCGTCAGAAAGCTCCAGCTTTGCCAGGATTCCAACGTATTCGATTGTTTCATCCGAAATCTTGTTTGCCATTGTACTCGTCCTTTCTAATAATAATTATCGTAAAAGCTTTCGTACTCCTCCGATTCAATCCACTCACTCGGTGTAAGTTCTACTGTAAGTCCTTCCAGATCAACTTCTGTTCCATCGATCAGGACAATATTTTTCAGCTCCTGTGGAAATCCCGACTCTTCATTACCGATCAGCATTCCCATATAATTTTCGTATCCGGCGCTTACTGTCACGTCATAATCAAAAATCCCAAAACCTTCCACACATTTCACATCATAGACACCTGCAGGTACGTCTTTTCCTACTGTAAATTTATCCGATACAGTTTTCGATTCTGTAAGCGGATTTGCAATTGCTGTCAGATTCATCTGTGCATTCTCTGCTGTCATGTGAAGCTCCAGTGTATCCTCTACTATCACATAACATCCCGGAAATACTTCAAAGTCACTGACTTCTTCTTCCGTATTATCGTAGTCATCACCAAAATTGTACTGCACCCAGATATTATTTTTGCTGTCTGTCAGCTCTACCTGACCACTTCCACTTTTGCAGGTCAATGTATAGATTCCCTGCGGAAGATGTACACCGCCTTTATAAATTCCGGCTGTCAGGTCTGCTTCATAAAGTTCTCCTTCTTCCGGCATCACTTCCTGCAAATCACTGTATGGATCTTTCTCGGTGTAGCTGTCACTGTCATCATAAGTATAGTCATCAAAATAATGCTGAACTTCATCGCTGATCGTTCCGCCAAGCTCACCTGCAAATGCTGCAATGATCACAAAGCCGATCAGAAACTTTCCAAGCTTCCTTTTCTTTTTTACCGGTCTGCTGCTTTGTTTCATTGAAGATGATGTATAACTGTAACTCTGGTTTCCTGTCTGGCTGTAGCTTGTGCCTGCGGTATTGTAGCTCGCATTTGCTGCAGAATATCCATTCCCCGCCGGATTTACTTTTCCTGCTGCCGCATTCTTTGACGCCTTTTTTGCAGCTGCTTTCTTTGCATTTTTATCTGCATTCTTCGCCTTACGCACATTTTCCCGAGTCATGGTCTTTCCTTCATACGGCTTTTCCGCTTCCGTATGTATATGTGTCAGCGATTCTTCATGACCGGAATTTCCAAGTGTCACATACTGATCGTCATTCTTTGAATTGTCAAGCCCACACTCTGTGCAGATATTTCCGTTTAATTTTCCTCCACATAAGGAACATCTTCGTCTCATTTTGACCTCCCACGCTGCCTCTTGTCAGCTTCCTTTTTTACCTGCCAGCCAGGGAGCTTCGTCTCTACGGAGTAAGTCTGCTTAAATCTCTCGGGAAGAGGGTTGTCTCACGGACGTTATCTTCACCAAGAAGCTGCATTGTCAGACGTTCCATTCCGATTCCAAGACCTCCATGTGGCGGCATACCATGTTTGAATGTATCCAGATAGGTCTCCAGTCCTTCTTCCGTCATTCCCCGCTTTGCAAGCTTTTCCATCAGCATGTCGTAGTCATGGATTCTCTGTCCTCCAGTCGTGATCTCAAGTCCACGGAACAAAAGGTCAAAGCTGAGTGTGAATTTCTCATCCTGTGGATCGTCCATTGCATAGAACGGACGCTTCTTTGACGGATAGTAGGTTACAAATACAAAATCAGAATCCCATTCCTCTTTTGCGTACTGTCCAATCAGATGCTCTTCCTCGGGTTCCAGATCAAATGGATTGCGGATCTTACGTCCGTACTTTTCTGAAACCTTCTGCTTTGCCTCATCAAAACGGATTGCCGGAATTTTAGAGACATCCGGAAGTGTCACGTCCAGGATTTTAAGTTCCTTCGCATAATCCTTTTTCAGAAGCTCCATCGTATACTGAAGGAAGCCCATTTCCATCGCCATGATATCTTCAAAGCTGTCGATATAACCCATTTCAAAATCCAGACTGGTATATTCGTTCAGATGACGCTTGGTGTTGTGTTTTTCTGCTCTGAATACCGGTCCTGTCTCAAATACTCTGTCAAAAACACCAACCATCATCTGTTTGTACAGCTGTGGACTCTGTTCCAGCACTGCCGGACGATGGAAATAATCCAGTCGGAAGAGGTTAGATCCTCCTTCTGCTCCTTTTGCTCCGATCTTCGGGGTATGAATTTCTGTAAAACCTTCTTTATACAGGAACTCTCTGAATCCTCTTACGATTCCTTCCTGAATTTTAAACTTCGCTCTTTCCCTTACGTTCCGAAGAGAAATGGAACGATAGTTCAGCTTCGCTTCCAGGGAAGTGTTCAGTTTCCACTTTGAAACAGCAAGTGGAAGGCTGTCTTTTGGCATACTGAGTACTTTTATCTCACTCAGACGGATTTCAATTCCGTTCGGTGCCTTCTCTGATTCGGTCAGTTTTCCTGTTACTTCTACTGTAGCGGCTTCTCTTAAATCTTTCAAGTTAAATTTTGTAACGCCTTCTTCGTATACACACTGGACCAGACCTTCCCGTTTTCTCAGAATCACGAAAGCGACTGTTCCCATGTCACGAATTGTATGAACGGCTCCATTTACCTTCACTTCTTCTCCAAGTCTTCCATCTTCCAGTAATTCACTAAGTTCCAGCGTTTCTTTTTCTTTTACACCTGTCATAAATTCCATGTCACAATCCTCCTAAAATATGTTTTGCTTTTGTCAACTTCGTATTCCGGATTGTTTTTTGATGTACATGGCAATAAAAAAGCCCCGGAATACTTTTTCGTATTCCGGGACGGATAATCTGATGATCCGCGGTACCACCCGCATTGAATCCTTTGGGATTCCTCTCTTACATACGTAACGTGCATGAACCGTATTACCCTACTAAAGCACCTGTGCTTTCCATTCAGATAATCTGCTCCAGAGTGTTCCCTTCGCCTCATTCCTCAAACAGCGCTCTCAGTCGGTGACGCCGTATTCCTGTCAAGTTCCAGAAGCAAGAGTCTCTTTCATCGCTTTGCTTTACTAAATTATTTTTAGATACTAGCACACGTTCTTTACTTTTTCAAGTATTTTCTTCTATTTTTTAATTTTTTCTCGTTAATTGTCAGCTTTTTTGCTTTAAAATCATCAATTCACTTTGTTTCTTTTTGTTTTTTGATTATTTCGTATGTTTATCCACGTATTTATTCTCTGTTTTGGAATAAACAATTTTCTGTTCCTTATATAAGCTGTAATATCCGGAAAGCAGATAGCTTACCGCAACCACAATACAGTAAAACGGCATCCCGTTAAATCCAAACAACTCTGCTGCAATCAAAAGAGATGTGATCGGACTGTTTGTAACTGCACAAAAGACACCAACCATTCCACATGCCGCACAGATATCTGTCGGTGCTGCAAGGATCGTAGACATAAAAGAACCAAGTGTCGCCCCGATAAACAGTGACGGTACGATCTCCCCACCCTTGAATCCGGCGCAGAGCGTCAGTGCCGTAAACAGCATTTTCAGAAGGAACATCTGTGGTCCTGCCGTCTCTTTAAAGCTTGCCTGGATCACACCTGTTCCAAGCCCCAGATAGGCATCCGTTCTGAGTGCAAAATACAAAATGATCACTCCTGCTGCCCCTGCAACCACACGCACATACGGATTCGGAAACCATTTCTTCAGATAATGTTCCCCATTATGCAGCACAATACAAAACAGTGCTCCGGCAAGCGCACACGCAATTGCCAGAATGATCGCTTTGATCGAATCCACACTGTAAAAATTCGGAACCGATTCTACCAAATACGGCGGAGTAACGGTCCTCACTTTCAGAAGCAGCGCAATCCCCTGTGCGGCAAATGCAGAAAATACACATGGCACCAGCGCGGCATAATACATCACACCAACACTGATCACTTCCATTGGAAATACAACCGCCGCCATCGGTGTCCCGAAAAGTGCTGAAAATGCGGCACTCATACTTGCCAGAATGATGATCTTCTTGTCACTCTCATTCAAATGCAGATATTTCGCACATACATTTCCTACACTTGCTCCAAACTGAAGCGCTGCACCCTCTCGTCCGGAAGATCCTCCAAACAGATGTGTGATCGCTGTCGATATCAGGATCAGTGGTGTCACCCATCCCGGAACCTCTTCCTCATCCGACCGGACTACTGTCAGAACCAGGTTCGTTCCGGAGTTCTTCTCCTGCCCGGTAATTTTGTACATCCAGACGATCAAAAGACCTCCTAACGGTAGCCCAAGAATGATCATCGGATTTGCCTGTCTAAACGAAGTCACCCATACAATCGCATAGGAAAATCCGCTGGCGATCAGTCCGATGAAACTTCCGATCACCCCGGACAAAACGATCCATTTGAACAATGAACCATACAGATTTTTCCATGCTTCTCTCATTTCTTTTAATTTTTCATTCATCCTTTGTTCCTCGTACTCTTATTTTCTTAAAAAAAGAATGTACCTTGGCACATTCTCGCACCGAGTGCGTTGCTGAGCGCCAGTGGCGCTCGTTAAGCAACGACCGACGCGGAGCGTAGACCGCTTGCGACATCCTTCATCTTCGCGCGAGTGCGCATCTCCAGCACACGGTGCCTTTTATTTAACAGGAAGTTCCTTCAGAATTTCCTGTTAAATAAAAAATGCTGTATACACATCCTTATTCCACTTTTTATTATAGAAAATTTTTCTTTTTTTGACAATTCCAACTGACAAAGATTATTTCTCTTTTTCTAGCTGCATATGATAATCCCAGATCATATCTGCAAGCGTAACTGTCTTCAGGCTGTCTTCCAATGCAGATTCAAATTTAGAATAGGAGTGTTGCAAAACTGCCCGGATGTTACGTCCAACTGGACACAATTTAGAAGCTTTGGTATGTACGTGAAATATATTTTTACAGAACTGCGGTTTCACGGCATTGCAGATTCTGTATACTGTAATTTCTTCCGGCGGCATATTTAAAGTCGTTCCACCGGTACCGTTTTTCACATTAAGGATTCCATCTTTTTTTAAAGCACTCATGATACTGCGTATCGCTACCGGATTCGTTCCCGTTGATAAAGCAATCTTTTCACTTGTGATCTTATCCGTCTCTCCAAATTCGCTGACCAGTATCAGACAATGGATTGCAAGCGATGCCCTTATTGATAACTGCATACTCTGACTTCCTCCTTTGATTTCATTTTAGCTTATCATATTTTTCTATAGGTGTAAATATTGACATTACATCTATGAAATGATAGTCTTGTTGTAAATTTAAAAATTACACCAAAGGAGAAAAAATGAAAACATATCCAGTTGTAGAAATTACATTTAGTCCTACCGGAGGGACCAAAAAAGTTGCAGACCAGATCAGCTGCTATCTGGGAAATATTACAAATACCGTGAATCTTATCCGGCACGATGTCAGCTTTTCAGATGTAACAGTCCCTTCTGATTCACTTGCTGTCATCGCAGCTCCTGTATTCGAAGGCGTTATTCCTGATATCGCCATTGAAAGGATGAAAGAGATACAAGGGAACCATGCAAATTGCGTAGTTATCGCTGTTTACGGAAACCGTGCATATGATGACGGTCTGATCCAGTTAAAAGATACCGCCGAGTTATGCGGTTTCAATGTTATCGCCTCCGTTGCAGCTGTTGCAGAACATTCTATCATGCGCCAATTCGGCAGTGGACGACCAGACGAAGAAGATAGCAAAGAGTTAAAGAAATTTGCAGAAGAAATACTCGAAAAACTTTCCTCTGACAAAGAATTGTCTACTGATTATTTCGTGCCTGGCAGTCATGAGTATAAACGCCTTGGCAACCTGAGTGTTGTTCCAAAAGCAAACGCTTCCTGCACTGGCTGTGGAAAATGTGCCGATGCCTGCCCAACAGGTGCAATCAATAAAAATAATATCCGAACCGGCGATAGCAGCAAATGTATCAGTTGTATGGGATGTATCGCCGCCTGTCCAAAAGGTATCCGGAAGCTAAACCCTGTCTTTTTGGCTGCCGCATCTCTGAAAATGAAAGATCTGTTATCTGGACGAAAGCCAAATGAGATTTTCTTATAATCCTCAGCAGACATTTTCCTCTCGCTGTCAATTGAAATTTTTATACGAAACTGGTATTCTATAAGAAAAGAAAATCGATCATTTTCATGATCGAAGGAGGTTAAGATATGTCTGAAATTTTAGCTTTCTCAGAATCTGCCGATTCTGATCCAAAGCTTTCTACAGAACCGGTTTCCGAATCCGGAGACATCCATACAGCCACTGATGTACCACCCAAAGAAGCTCCAGCTCCGGAACCAGATTCCCCTGAAGCAGAAACCATTTCATCTGAGGAAAAAAAGAATACTTACACGGATTTTTCATCGGAAGATTTCAAATCTTCTGACGATTCCGAAAAAGATCCGTTTACCGGAGAAAAGAAAAGTTCCCACCACCACATTTTCCATACAGCAAAGGAACTGAACTATCTGCGTGAAAAATATATCCTGGAAAAAATTCCGGATGACCAGCTTCTTGAGTATCTGAAGCTTGAAGAAAAGCGTCATGAGCTCCAGGTGCAGGAACGCAACATCCGCGAAAAACGGATTATGAATGCCTTTATGCTGACAGTGATCCTTGCTGCAATTGTAGCTGTAGTATACAGTCTGCATGAGAATCCGACGGTACTCATCAGTATCCTGTATATTGGTGGAATCCTTGCAGGCATCCATGTCTGGAATAAGAAAAAATAAATATTATAACATGCACATAAGAACCTCTGCCGGACAAGATGTCAAGCAGAGGTTCTTCTCTTCTGTCTTACAACAGGTTCCTTTTTTATACATTCTGGATAAAGTTCTTGATTTCTTCTCTGGTCGGCATAACCCGAAGTGCCCCTTTTCTTGTTGTGATCAGGGATGCTGCCGCATTTGCAAATGTGAGAAGCTCTTTTAAATTTTCTTCAGTCAGCTCTTCCATTCCATGCTCCAGAATATAATTCAGGGAATTGGCACAGAACGTATCTCCGGCGCCGGTCGTCTCGATCGTATGCTCCTGGACAAAGCCCGGAACTTCTACCCGGAGATCTTTATAATATGCACGGCTTCCGTCTTTTCCGAGGGTAATGAGTACCAGCGGAATCTGATATTTTTCACGGATCAGTCTTGCTCCCTCATCATAGTCCGTGGTTCCGAACAAAAATTCCACTTCATTATCTGAAATTTTCAGGATGTCACATTTGGAAAGTCCGTATTCGATCTCGGCTTTCGCCTCATCCAGTGATTTCCAGAGTGGCGGGCGGAGGTTCGGGTCAAAGCTTACGATACATCCTGCTTCTTTTGCCACATCAATCGCATATCTGGTTGCTTCTCGCACACCTTCATGGGTAGAGGAAAGTGTTCCGAAATGGAAAATCTTTGCCCCGCGGATCAGATCTTCGTCCACTTCTTCTTTTTTCAGCATCATATCTGCTCCCGGATTCCGGTAGAAAGAGAAATCTCTGTCACCGTCCGGATAAGTATGTACGAACGCAAGTGTGGTATGTACTTCTTCATCCATTACCAGATTCCGTGTATCAATTCCAACTTCTTCGACTGCAGTTTTCAGCTGTTCTCCGAACATATCTTTTCCGACTTTTCCGATAAATGCGGTCTTTTTCCCAAGCTTTTCAAGCATGGCGAGTACGTTGCATGGTGCGCCTCCCGGATTGGCTTCCAGAAGCGGATTGCCCTGTGCACTTGTTCCATTTTCTGTAAAATCAATTAGCAGTTCGCCTAAGGCGGTTACGTCATAGATCTTTTCCATATTCGATTCCTCTCTTTATAATCCTCTTGGATGCAAAGTTATAGGCTGTGAAGACGAATTACACAAAAGAACTGTTTCAAATTCAGTTGTGCAAACCATTCCGATGAACCTCTTAGGACGAAAATCGTGTTCAGCAGAGGCTTCCACGATTTTTGA
>OHWU01000345.1_pt1 | contig 23672 bp, 17 predicted proteins | sample 1579821 | NCBI WGS metagenome assembly OHWU01 (sample SAMEA3882548, study PRJEB24775) | human gut metagenome | biome: human-associated habitat; feature: intestine environment; material: feces | place: Netherlands | collected 2009/2010 | reverse complement strand
TGCAAGTCCCTGCTCAACAAGCGACTTAACATATGCCTGATATATATCTTTTCTCTTACTTTGAGTATATGGACCGTATGCACCCTTTTCGTCAGTTTCTGACAGCATACCCTCATCGATTTCTATACCGAAATCGTTAAGTCCCTTTACTATAAGGCTTACACCGTTTTCAACCTCACGTTTTTTATCGGTATCTTCTATTCTCAGATAGAATACACCGTTTGTTGACTTTGTCGCCGTCTTTCCGATAAATGCGGCAAACAATCCGCCGAAATGCAAAAATCCTGTCGGACTTGGTGCAAAACGAGTTACAACCGCACCCTCTTCAAGATTTCTTTTGGGATACATTTGTTCGTAATCGTCGGGAGTTTTTGTTATATTCTTGAACAAAAGATCTGCCATTTGTTTATTACTGTCCATTTTTTTATTAATTCCTTTCATTATAGCTAATATACCTATTCTATATTATTATACCTAAAATGAACTCTAATATCAATGGTTTTTGGGAATTTTTTTCGCATAAAGCAAAAAAATCAGAGTATAACAGAATGTTATACTCTGATTTAATAATTTCATTAATTTATTTTGTCTAAAACTTCGTCATTTACGGTAACTTTTATACCGTATTCGTCAGCCCATTTTTGAACTTGTTCGTAAAATGCGTTGTTCTGCATTGTAGTATTGATAGTTTCCGCCTCATTTTCATATTCTTCTTCAAAACATTCCTGTGATTCGTCAAGCGGCAATCGTTTTATTACATAATATCCCGAATCTGACTGAACAAGTGTAAATTCGTCGGCTTTTATCGAATCAACGCCTTCTTCAAATTCTATGCCTGTTTCGTTATCGGTGAAAATATATCCGTTTTCATCGGAATCATTTGCGGTATTCGGTGAATAATCGCTTATAAGCGTGTCAAAATCTTCACCGTTTTGTGCTTTTTCCAAAACTTCTTCCGCTGTTTTCTTTGCCTCTTCCTTTTTGTCATCCGATACTTCGTCACCGGTTTGTGAGTCGATAGTCGAAATCAACACATACTTGACACGTCTGTAATGTTCTTTAAAATATTCACGCAATTCATCTTCCGTAAATGTAGGTGTTTCCGTTTGTTTCTTCAACGCGTCCGTATAATAGCTTACCGACGCAAGCGTATCAATATAATCATCAGTCAGGTTATTGTCCTTTAAAAACTTCTTATATCCGCCCTCACGGTCATAAGAATCTTTTATCGACTTTTGATAATCCTTTAATTTAGACTGTGTGTCACTGTCAAGCTTTATATCCATCGCCTTTGCAACTTCAACGATAAGCTGGTTTCTTTGGCAGTATTCAAGCGATGATTTTTTCGCCTGACCCATATTGTAATTTTCCTTATATGTGTTCATATAATAGTTAAATTCACTCTCGGTAATCTGTGTATCTCCGACAGTCATAACAATCTGATTGTCGCTATTTGCACTTTGACCGCAGGCACTCAACATCATCACGCTTGCCAATGCCACTGCCGCAAGTTTTGTATATTTCATATGTCTTTCTCCTTAAAATCTTATGATTTTATTATACTATCTTTTTCGGCACTTTGCAATTCCTTTATTGTACTTAACAAATTATTTACAATATTCAAGATTTTCTTATATTCACCCTTAATCGCATAGCTTATGACAGGTTTGTCGCCCGACAACAGCTTTATGCGTTTAGGGAACATTTTATCAAGTCCCATAATAAGATTTGCGTCAACGTAATTTTCGCCGAATTTCATCAAAAGATTGTCACCGCTCTGTGCTATTTCATATATACCACATTCTTTGGCATACGTTTTAAGTGACGCAACTTCGATAATATTTTGTACGGCTCTCGGTATATCACCGAATCTGTCGATAAGTTCGTCCTCGATTTCAAACTTATCGTCCTCCGTTTCGATTGCCGCGATTTTCTTGTATATATCAATACGTTGATTGTGGTTTCTGATATAGCTTTCAGGCAAATATGCGTCAATATTTATATCAATCGCAGCGTCCTGCACATCGTCAATCTTAATACCCTGTGCCTCATCAACGCTTTCTTTCAGCAATTTACAGTACATATCGTAGCCGACCGCGTCCATATGTCCGTGCTGTTCAGGTCCTAAAATATTGCCTGCACCTCTGATTTCAAGGTCACGCATTGCGATTTTAAATCCCGAACCGAACTCGGTAAATTCCTTTACCGCACGAAGTCTTTTTGACGCAATATCCGATAATATCTTATCTCTGTGATACGTCAAATACGCATATGCCGCACGATTTGAACGTCCGACACGTCCTCTTAACTGATAAAGCTGTGAAAGTCCCATTTTATCGGCATTTTCAATTATAATCGTATTCGCATTCGGAATGTCAAGACCTGTTTCGATAATAGTCGTACAGACAAGTACGTCGGTTTTGCCGTTTACCATATCGTACATAATATCTTCAAGTTCGTCCTCTTTCATCTTACCGTGACCGACTGCAACGGTTATATCGGGGAACATTGAACGTATCCATTCCGCTTTTCTGTATATTCCCTGTACACGGTTATACAGATAAAACACCTGTCCTCCGCGTGACAGTTCATTTCTGACAGCGTCCGCTATAACTGCGGGATTGTCCTCCAAAACATACGTCTGTACAGGGTATCTGTTTTCGGGTGGTTCCGAAAGCACACTCATATCTCTTACACCCGTCATTGCCATATGCAAGGTACGCGGTATAGGCGTTGCAGTCATTGTCAGAACGTCTATATTTTGCTTTAATTCCTTTAACCGTTCCTTGTGTGCAACACCAAATCTCTGTTCCTCGTCTATGATAAGCAAGCCCAAATCTTTAAATTCCAAGTCCTTTGAAAGTATTCTGTGCGTTCCGATAATTATATCAATTTCGCCCGTTTTAAGTTTTTTCAAAATACGTTTTTGCTCGGACGCGGTACGGAAACGCGACAGCATTTCAACCTTTATCGGAAAACTTTCCATACGTTTTAAAAACGTTTCATAATGCTGCATTGCAAGAATTGTCGTAGGGCAAAGATATGCGACTTGTTTTGAGTCGCCGACCGCCTTAAATGCCGCACGAAGTGCAATTTCCGTTTTACCGAAACCAACGTCACCGCAAAGAAGTCTGTCCATCGGCTTTTGGCTTTCCATATCGCCTTTAACTTCTTCAATCGACCTTAATTGGTCGTCCGTTTCCTGATACGGGAACGTATCTTCAAAATCACGCTGCCAAGGTGTGTCTTCACTGTACGCAAAACCTTTTGCCCTCTCACGTTCCGCATAAAGTGCAACAAGTTTTTTCGCCAATTCTTCCGTTGACTGTTTTACTCTCTGCTTTGTCTTGTTCCATTCGTTACTGCCGAGCTTATTAAGTTTCAGCTTTTTATCGGTATTGCCGACATATTTATAAAGCAGATTAAGCTGGTCAATCGGAATATACAAAGAATCTGTGCCTTGATACTGAATTTTAAGGTAATCCTTTGTTATACCGCCGACAACCATTTTCTTTGTACCCATATATTGACCGATACCGTGCGTTTGATGTACAACGTAGTCGCCTACGCTTATATCTGTGTAATTCTTAATTCTGTTTGCATTTTCAACTTTACGTCTTGAACGGCTTTTCTTTGTTTCAAAAATTTCTCTGTCGGAAACAAGCACAAAATTAATTTCGGGATACTCAAAACCCTTATTAAGTTCACCCTTTATTATAACGGTTTCGCCTTTATTGAAATTTGCTTTATTTGCGTCATCACCGATAAATCTCGCTCTTATCCCCTTGTCAACAAGCACACCTGCAAGGTTTTCGCCGCGCCCTCTTGACGTACAAAGAATTGCGACAGTATAATTTTTACTCTGCCAATTCCTCAAATCTTCATACAAATACTCGATTTTACCGTGGAACGAAACAGTTGTTTTAGTTGTGAATGTTTCAAGGTGCTTGTATTTAAAGTCGGTTGACGAATGAGAAAGAACGTCAAGCGAAATAAGTTTTTTCACCGACATTTCATGCACTTTATCGTGATATGAGCAATAAAAACTGTCCTTTGCCGCACCGATTATTCCCTTTTCTTTAAGTTCGGCTACTACTTCGTTTTTCTCCCATTCAAACGTCTTGCCACGCTCGCTTATACGTTTCGGGTCAATTATAAACACAAGGTCATTATCCGAAAAATAATCGGTAATTGACGGTATTTTATCATATACAAGCGATACATATTTGTCTATTGACGGGAAATATCTTACTTCCTTAAAACTTTCTATATCCGATTCGGTTGTTTCGATAAAATAGCTTTCGTCACTCTTTTTACGTTTCGCACTTCTTATGCGTTTTTCAAGCTCTGCTATAATTCTGTCACGTTTTTCGTCAGTGATAACCGCCTCATTTGCCGGTGTCACACGTGCGAAGTCAATCTTATCAAGCGAACGCTGAGTATATGTGTCAAACTCTCTTATAGAGTCGGTTTCATCATCAAAAAATTCAATTCTGTACGGATTTTCGTTGCCGACAGGAAATATATCAAGTATTCCGCCGCGGATTGCGAACTGTCCCGCACCCTCAACGCTGTCCTCTCTTGAGTAACCCATTACAACAAGGTCCTCCGTCAGCTTTTCAAGATTAAACGTTTTTCCAAGCTCAAAATCTATACAAAGGCTCTTAAATTCTTCTTTATCGCAAGTATACTGCAGAATTGCGTCAAGGCTTGTCACAACTATATAATCGCCGCCGCTTACAAGTTTCTGTATAACGGAAATTCTTGCGTGCTCGTTCTGATGACCGGAGGTTTCGATATTATAGAAAATATATTCCTTTGTCGAAAAATACAAAACATTATCCGAATACAATTCCATATCCGAATAAAGTTTTCTCGCTTCCATATCACTGTAACACACAACAAGCGCAGATGATTTATTTTCATTTTTCAGCGAATAAATAAGCTGTCCCTGAGCCGATTCAACTATTCCCGCAACAGAAACAGGCGTATTATTAAGATTTTCTACTATGCCTTTATACGGTGCATAATCGTTTAAAATATCAGAAAAATTCATATTTACAGCCTTTCTGCCCACAACCGTTCTTTACACACCTTGTCGTGGACGGACAAAATGCACTTTTTTATTTGCCGTTATACTTATTCATCGCAGACTGTACACCGTTTTTGATAATCTCCGCAACGGCTTTTTCCGCTTTAACTATTGCGTCCTCCATTACAGGAATTTCTTCCTTTGTAAATCTGCCGAGTACAAAGTCTGCCAAATCATAATCTTCGTGTTTCGGTGCACCGACACCCATTTTTACTCTTGGGAATGTATCACTGTTTAGACGGTATATTATAGATTTAAGTCCGTTGTGACCGCCGGCACTTCCTTTCGGTCTTACTCTTATTCTGCCTACATCAAGAGATATATCGTCATTGATTACAATAATATTTTCAGGCGGTATTTTATAAAACTGTGCCATTTCACCGACTGAATCACCGCTTAAATTCATATATGTCTGCGGTTTTACAAGGTACACCTTTTCACCGCTTATTGTTGCCTCACCGTACACCGCTTTAAACTTTAATTTGGTAAGTTTTGCACCGTACTTATCCGCAATATAGTCTATTGTGTGAAATCCGATATTATGACGCGTCATATCGTACTGCTTACCCGGATTTCCAAGTCCCACTATTAAATACATTGGTATAATCTCCTCTTTACGTCCAAAAAGGGCAGATAATTTATCTGCCCAAATATCTTTAAAACTCATATTACTTACGTTTATCCTTCCAACCCTCTTTATTAACCTGTCTTGCACGCGCGATAGACAAGCTATTTTCAGGAATATCTTCTGTTATTGTCGAGCCTGCGGCAATATAAACGCCGTCACCGACATTAATCGGCGAAACGAAGTTTGTGTTACAGCCGACAAAGCAATCGTCACCGATTGTTGTTCTGTACTTCTTCTTACCGTCATAGTTACACGTTACAGTACCACAGCCGAAGTTTACCCTCTTACCGACATCACTGTCGCCGATGTATGTAAGGTGAGAAATCTTTGTACCGTCGTCAATATTTGAATTTTTAAGTTCGACAAAATCGCCGACTTTAACTTCCTTACCCACATGACAATTAGGTCTGATATACGCAAAAGGTCCTACGTGTGTACCCTCGTCAACTTCCGATTCAAGTATAACTGAGCTTAACACGTCAACGCCGTCATGTATAACCGCTCTGTCAAGCATACTTCCCGAACCGATAACGCAGTCAGAGCCGATTTTTGTACCGCTCTTTATTGTGACGTTCTGACAAATTTCAGTATCATTGCCGATTTCAACGCCGTCTTCGATATAAACGCTTTCAGGATTACGCATTGTAACACCGTTTCTCATATGGTATTCATTAATACGCTTTTGCATAATCTTCTCGGCTTCATTAAGCTGTACTCTGTCGTTTATACCTCTGATTTCGTCATTGTCCGAAATTGCGTAACCGCCGATTTTCTTACCGGCACTTAGAAGTATTTCAAGAGTATCTGTAAGGTAATATTCGCCTTGTGCGTTGTTCGGAGTAATCTTATCAAGTGCATATACAAGCGACTGTGCGTCAAAAACGTACATTCCCGAATTTACTTCGTTGATTTTCTTTTCTTCTTTACTTGCGTCCTTTTGCTCAACGATTTTCAAAACAGAACCGTCATTATCTCTTACAATTCTTCCGTAACCTGTCGCATCGTCAAGAATTGCGGTTATAACAGTTGCTTGATTGCCGTTATTTTTGTGATATTCAATAGCCTTGTTTATTGTTTCGGCAGTTATAAGAGGAGTGTCACCGTTTAGAATAACAACCTCGCCCTTTGAATTTTTTATAACGTCGATAGCTTGCATAACTGCGTGACCTGTACCTTTTTGTTCAGCCTGCAACGCAAATTCGCACACATCGCCGAGTACCTCTTTAACCGTTTCAGCCTTATGACCGACAACCGCGCAAACCTTGTCCGCACCTGCTGCCTCAGACGCGTCAATAACCCACTTTGAAAGCGGTTTACCGCATACTTTATGAAGTACCTTCGGCATTTTCGACTTCATTCTTGTTCCCATTCCTGCCGCTAAAATTACACTTGTAAACATAAATAACTCCTCTCAAAAACACTTATAAATCCATTTTTGATGTAACTTCCATATCGTGATGTATCTGTTCAATAAGTTTATCTACACCGTCAAATTTTATAACACCCCTAAGTTTTTTCGCAAAACTCACGCGTATATATTCTCCGTAAATATCCTCGTCAAAATCAAGGATATGACTTTCCACTGTCAATTTTTTTGCACCGAATGTCAGATTTTTTCCGACATTGACAACGCATTTCAAACGCTTACCACGCACATACGTTATACCTGCGTAAACACCCTCTTCGGGAAGTGCCATATTCACGTCATAATCAACATTCGCAGTCGGAATACCCATTTTTCTGCCGTTCTGCAAACCTTTCACAACATTGCCTTCAATGCAATAACGTCTGCCCAAAAAACGTTCCGCTTTTTCCATATCACCGGCTTTTATAATGCTCCTTATGTATGTACTCGAAACGATTTTTCCGTCAAGCTTTATAACGTCCGTAACAAACACTTTAAATCCGTATTTCTCGCCAAACCATTTTAAAAGTTTGACGTCACCTTGTGCTTTGTAGCCGAAACTGTAATCATATCCGACACAAACAGCCTTTATATGAAGATTTTCAACAAGATACTGTACAAATTCTTCGGGAGTTTTTTTCATAAACTCCTTATCAAATTTCTCCATATACACAAAATCAGGCTTTTCACGTTCCAAAAGCTCCAACTTTGCCTCATTCGGCGTTATAAGCTCAATCTTATGCCCCACAACGTCATTTGTGTTTTCTTCAAACAACAGCACACCGCTTTTTAAGCCGTTTTCTTTTGCATATTTAATACCGTTTCTGATAATCGTCATATGAGCGATATGAAGTCCGTCAAAATTTCCGAGTGCAACAACCGTACCATCGTAATCTGTTTTATCACGGAATATCTTCATTTATATCGCCCCCTTAATTCCAGAAAGATTTTTCAAGTTTTAATTTGCCGTCTGTAATCTTTGATATACACAAAAAATTATTTTTTTCGTCATACACGCGGTAAGATTGTCCCTCTTTACCGCTGTACGTCATCTGTACACCGTTCGTAACGCTTTTAACTTGCTTTGGGTTAAGTTTAATTTTAGGATATTCCTCAAACATTCTGTCAACGGGAATTATGATTTTTTCAAGCTCGCCGTTGTTTTTCAATATTTCGATTTCCTTTAGCGTGTGGCTTTCTTCTATCGTAAACGGTCCTGTTTTTGTACGTCTTAATGTGTTCATATACGCACCGACGTGCAGTTTCATACCTATATCCTCGCAAAGTGTTCTGATATATGTACCTTTTGAACACGAAACGTCAATAGTCACACGTTCGCCGTTAATTTCAAGTATATCAATAGAATTTATCGTCACCTTACGGCTTTTCCTCTCAACTTCGATACCTTTTCTTGCAAGTTCGTAAAGTTTCTTGCCGTTTTGCTTTATCGCAGAATACATAGGCGGTATCTGCTCGATTTCACCGACAAAGCTCATTATAGCTTGTCTGATTTCATCTTCACTGCAAGTCACTTCACACTCCGTAAGCACTTCACCGTCAGCGTCCTGCGTATCGGTCGTCATACCAAGCACAAACTCAGCTCTGTAACACTTGTCCGACAAAGTAAGCATATCCGCAACCTTTGTTGCAGAGCCGATACAAACAGGCAGTACGCCCGTTGCCTCAGGGTCAAGCGTTCCCGTATGTCCAACCTTTTTTATACCCGTCATCTTACGCATAACATAAACCATATCATGCGAAGTACGTCCCAAAGGCTTATCTATTATAATTATACCGTTCATTATAATCTCCGTTAAATTATTTTATCCAAAGCTCTTTTGCAAGCGTCGATAACAGCCCTTTCGGCTTTTTCGGTTGAATCGAAATCCAAAGTCGCACCTGCCGCTTTAATATGACCGCCGCCGCCGAACTTCATTGCAACTTCCGCAACGTCGGCTTTACCGTTTGAACGCAAATTAAGTCTGAAACCGTTGTTTGTACGTTTTATGCAAACCGCAATTTCAGTACCCTCAATTCTTCTCGGAATATCAACCAAATTCGGAATATCTTCCTTACCCATTCCGTACTTTGCACCGATTTTTTCATCGGTAATTACCGCTTTAATTTTACCGTCTGCATATTCCTTGATATTTTCGGTAATTTCTGCTTTTAATTTCGCCGCCGCAAGCGACTCACTGTCAAAAAGCAGTCTTGCCACTTCCGCATGGTCAAAATCATATTCCAAAAGGTTTGCCGCCGTACGCATTGTTTTAGACGTAACGTTACTGTACTTAAAGCAACCCGTATCGGAGCATATTGCCGTATATAAATCCCTGGCAATATCATTATCCAATTCAATGCCCATTTTTTCAAACAAAGCATACAAAATTTCACCTGCCGCAGCCGCTTTACCGTCAACATAATTTGCATCGGCAAAATTAGTGTTTGTCAAGTGATGGTCAATATTTATTGAATTATTTATTTCTTCAAAGAGGGACTTTCTCTCTGCTATACGTCCCAAATCACCGCAGTCAATGCACGCGCAAAGGTCGTGATTATGTTTCATACCCTCTTGATACAAAACATAATCATCACCTATAAATGCCAATCTTGACTCAATTCTTCCGTTTACATATACGGTCGCCTCTTTACCCAACTTTCTCATAACCTTTGCAAATGCAAAGCATGAGCCGATTGTATCCGGATCCTCATTCAAATGAGTAAGCACTGCTACGGATTTTGCCTCCATTATCTTATCAATAACAGCCTGCATAACTAATCCCCTTTATTTCTTGTTTATATTATTAAGAAGTCTTTCGATATTTGCACCATGCTCGATTGAATCATCAAGTTCAAACACAAATTCCGGCGTATATCTTAAATCAATTCGTTTACCCAATTCACGTCTTATAAAGCCGGCGGCACTCTTTAAGCCCTGCATAGCTTTTTTCTTTGTTTCTTCATCACCCATAACGGAAATATATGCCTTTGCATATCTCAAATCGTTTGTCACATTTACAGTAACAACGCTCGTCATAAGCGGAATACGCGTATCTTTTAATTCACGAATTATATTTGCAAGTTCACGCTTAACTTCTTCATTGATTTTGTCAATTCTTGCCATATTTATTCCTCTCTGATGAATGGCTGAATTTCAGCCAATAACTATCTTTCTATTTCTTCCATAACAAAACATTCGATAGTATCGCCCTCTTTAATATCGTTGAAGTTTTCAACACCGATACCACATTCAAAGTTTTCCGCAACTTCTTTTGCGTCATCTTTAAATCTCTTTAGAGAATTTATAGTACCCTCGTGAACTATGATACCGTTACGAACGATACGAATTTCAGCATTACGCTGAATTTTGCCTTGTGTTACATAACAACCTGCGATAGTACCCACGTTTGACACCTTAAATGTCTGACGTACTTCCGCATAACCGATAACGACTTCCTTAAATTCAGGGTCAAGCATACCCTTCATAGCAGCCTCAATTTCTTCGATTGCCTGATAAATAACTCTGTAAAGTCTTATATCAACTTCATTCTGTTCAGCCGACGCAAGCGCACCTGCGTCAGGTCTTACGTTAAAGCCGACAATGATAGCATTTGACGCATTTGCAAGCATTACGTCAGATTCGTTAATCGCACCTACACCGCCGTGAATTGCTCTTACTCTGACTTCATCGTTAGACAATTTTTCAAGTGACTGTTTAACAGCCTCAACGCTACCTTGTACGTCAGCCTTGATGATAACGTCAAGCTCTTTCATGTTACCCTCGTCAATCTGGCTGAACAAGTTATCAAGCGATACTTTAACAACTTGATTAAATTTATTTTCTTGAAGTTCCTGTTTTCTCTGTTCAGCAACGTCACGTGCAAGTTTTTCGTTTTCAACGACCATAAATGTGTCGCCACCCGACGGTGCCTCCGACAAGCCAAGAATTTCAACCGGTGTTGACGGCGGTGCAGTCTTAACACGTCTGCCCTTATCGTTTACCATCGCACGAACTCTTCCGACAGCCGTTCCTGCAATCACAAAATCACCGACTTTAAGTGTACCGTTCTGTACAAGAACAGTCGCAACAGGACCTCTGCCCTTATCGATTTCAGCCTCGATTACAGTACCTTGCGCATCTCTGTTAGGGTTAGCCTTTAGCTCCTGCATATCTGCAACAAGAAGTACCATTTCCAAAAGTCCGTCAATGTTAATTCTCTTTTTAGCCGAAATTTCAACGCAGACAGTATCCCCGCCCCATTCTTCAGGTACAAGATCGTACTCGACAAGCATTTGCTTAACTCTTTCAGGGTTAGCACCGTCTTTATCAATCTTATTAATTGCAACAACGATTGTTACACCTGCCGCTTTTGCATGGTTAATAGCCTCGATTGTCTGTGGCATAATACCGTCATCAGCCGCAACAACAAGTATTGCAACGTCAGTTACCTGTGCACCTCTCGCACGCATTGTTGTAAATGCTTCGTGACCCGGTGTATCAAGGAATGTTATAAGTCTGTCGTTTAGTTTAACACTGTAAGCACCGATATGCTGTGTAATACCGCCAGCCTCTGTGTCTGTTACGCTTGTGTCACGGATTGCGTCAAGAAGTGATGTCTTACCGTGGTCAACGTGACCCATTACAACAACTACAGGAGGACGCGGAACAAGATCTTCCGGCTTATCTTCTTCCTCGGTTTCAATCATAAGCATATCTTCTTTTGTAAGAACAACTTCCTGTTTAACTTCAATACCGAAATCGTCACCGATAAGCTGTGCTGTTTCAAAGTCGATAGCTTGGTTTTGTGATGCCATAACTCCAAGCATCATAAGTTTTTTAACAACTTCTGCCGATGTCTTACCCATCTTAGACGCAAATTCACCAACCGTAATTGTTTCAGGGATTTCAACCTCTGTTATAACCTTAGCCTTTATTTCCTTTTTAGGCTGTTGATTCTTTTCCTTTTCACGACGGTTTTTGCCGCCCTTTTTATTCTTAGCTTTACCGCCCTTTTTATCCATCTTGATATTATCAGGAACCATATCTTCAATACGTTCACGGGATTCTATTGTATCAAGTTCAACAGTTGATTGACGGGTATCAACATAACGTTTCTTTTCCTCTGTCTTTACAACATACTCTTCTTCCGTATTGGTATGGTCGATATTGCTCAAATCAATTCTTTGACCCGACTGTTTCTTTGCAACTTTCTTATGCTTTTCTTGCTTTTGCTTTTCTTGCTTTTGCTTTTCTTCTTTCTTTTCAGCCTTTGTTTCAGTCTTAACTTCGGCTTTTACCTCTGCTTTTTCTTCAGTCTTTTTAACTTCTTTAACAGATTTTTCTTCTGCTTTCTTTTCTTCTTTCTTAGCAGGTTTTTCAGCCTTTTCTTCTGTTTTCTTGGCAGGCTTTTTCGACGATTTTTCTTCGTCATTGCCGTCTTCGCTTGCTTTCTTCAAAGCCGCCTCACGCATTTCGCGAATTTCTTCATCTGAAACTTGGTTCATCTCCGTATAAATATCGAAAATCAAACCGATAGTTTCTTCGTCAACCACGCTTGCCGAACTCTTTAGTTCTACTCCGAATTCCGCAAGTTTAGCTATTATATCCTTATTTGTAATCTTTAGATTTTTTGAAATCTCACCTAATTTTATCTTATCTGCCATATTTGCATCACCCTTTCTCCATGTCCCAGAGGGATTAGTCGTTTAATCTATCTAAAATTGCTTTCGCAAAATTGTCGTCATTTACGGAAACTACCGCACGGCTGTCTGCTCCTGTAAACTTGCCAAGCTCCGCCTTACTTCCCGCCTCAACAAATTTCGTTTTATAAAATTTGCATGAATCGGTTATTGATTTTTTTGTATTATCAGATGCGTCACACGCTACTATAATAAGCTTTGAAACACCGCTTTTAACGGCTTTTGAACATATATCTTCACCTGTCTGCACCTTACCGGCTCTTTTTGCCAAGCCGAGCATACCTAAAAATTTGTTGTTCAAATCAATTCCTCCGCCGCTTTATATAGTTCCTTTGGGACGGCACATTTAAAATGACGCTCAATCCCTCTTTTTTTCTCCGCATTTCGAATACAGTCTATATTCTTGCAAATATAAGCACCACGTCCGAACAATTTTTTATCACAGTCGAATTTAATCTCACCTGTTTTGTTGTCACGAACCAATCTTATAAGTTCATTTTGCGGATACATTTTTCTGCACGCAACGCACATCCTTTGTGGTATGTGCTTCATATATATTAGTCCTCCGCACTGATGTCTATTTTCCAGCCTGTAAGTCTTGCCGCAAGACGTACATTCTGACCTGCTCTGCCTATTGCAAGCGAAAGCTGATATTCAGGTACAACAACGTGTGCACTCTTTTCCTCTTCGTTGATTTCAGCTGAAATAACCTTGGCAGGACTTAAACTTGCCGCAATAAATTCGGCAGGGTCTTCGCTCCACTTAACTATATCAATCTTTTCATTCTTCAATTCTTCGCCGATATTCTGAACTCTTATACCCTTCGGTCCGATACAAGCACCTTGTGCGTCAACGTTAGGATCGTTTGAATAAACGGCAATCTTTGTTCTTGAACCGCCCTCACGCGCAATGTTCTTTATCTCAACAATACCCTCGGCAATTTCAGGTACTTCTGCCTCAAACAACTTTTTAACAAGTCCCGGATGAGTTCTTGAAACTATAATCTGTGTACCTTTTGTTCCGCTTTTCACTTCGCTCACATAGCATTTAAGCACTTGACCTACTTCATATGTTTCGCCGATTGGCTGTTCTTTTTCAGGCAGCATTGCTTCGATTTTGCCGATGTCAATAAATACGTTTCCTTTTTCTATTCTCTCGATTGTTCCCGAAACTATGTCATTTGTCTTTTCGGTGTATTCACTGTAAATTATTCCTCTTTCAGCCTCTCTTATTCTCTGCGTAACAACTTGTTTTGCAGTCATTGCACTGATTCTGCCGAAATCTTTCGGTGTTACTTCTATATTTACCATATCACCGATTTGATAATTACCGTTGATTGCTCTTGCGTCCTCAAGTGAAATTTCTTCAAATTCGTCATATACAAGGTCAACAACTTCTTTCTTTGCAAATACCTTTACAGTTCCGCTTTCTCTGTCTATTGAAACCTCAACGTTTTGTGCTGAATAAAAGTTTTTCTTATATGCCGCAACAAGAGCCGCTTCAAGAGCGTCTATAAGCACTTCTTGACTTATGCCCTTTTCGTTACAGATTTCCGTAAGAACCTCAAATAATCCCTTTTCCATTTTTATAAATCTTCCTCTCTAAAACTTAAATGATAATCTTATATAAACTGCTTGCTTAACAGGTATTTCTTTCACTTCCCCATCAAGTTCAACAAATGCTGTTTTATCCTTGTAATCCTTTAAAACGCCTGTAAATTCCTTTACGCCTTTTTCTGCTTTGTAAAGCTTTACGTCAACCTCTCTGCCGATATAATAAAGAAATTCACGTTCCTTTGTAAGTTTTCTGTCTGCCCCCGGTGACGAAACTTCAAGCGTATAATTTTCTTCAATAAAATCTTCCGCGTCAAGAAGTTCTTCTACTGCCTTTGAAAACAATTCACATTCGTCTATACCAATTCCGCCCTCTTTGTCAATATAATAGCATAGCGAATAAGTGTCGTCGGCTTTTTTGTATGTCACATCAACAATATATACATTTTGTTTCTGTGCAATTTGTTCTCCGAGTTCAAGTGCTCGGATTTCTGTTCCGTTAGCCATTTGTACCTCCGTAACTTTTCAAAAAATCTTTTCATATAAATATGAAAGAGTGGGTAAACCCACTCTTTCTGAATATAGTATATTCCTCTTTAAAAGATATTATATCACATAAATCCAACAATTTCAAGACTTTTTTGTGATTTTATCTTTATTATTCATCGCTGCCGTCATTGCTTTCACTGCTACTGTATTCAGAACTCGAAGATTCACCGCTTGATTCTTCGCTTGATTCATATCTTTCACCTGTACTCTCGTGAGAAGAACTTGATGTTCCCGTACTTTCTTCGGTCGTTTCATGATTTGATGACGAACTGGATGATGAGTTTGATGAACCGGATGATGAGCTTGATGAACTGTTTGAGGTACCTGAGCTTGATGAACCCGAAGTTCCCGATGAACTGTATGATGAATTTGAACTTCTGCTTTTTGAGTTCGATGAATTTGATGAATTTGATGAATTCGAAGTGTTTGACGAGCTTGAAGATATACCGCTTGATGAAGAACTACCGCTCTCTCTTGTAGCATTTTTAGGATTGTCCGTTGTGATATTATCTGCAGGATAACCGAACACATCTTGTACCATCGTTCTGATTCCGTCCATATTAGGTATCCAAACGTCGCCGTTCGCTGAATCTGAACTATATTCACCAGGCAATGAATACGAATGAATATTCACGCTTGAGAAATCAGCCAAATATTTTGAATACTTAATAACTTCACTTACTGTAAAGTTTGTCTTAATTTCAGAGCTTATATCCTTGAATATTGAAGGAATTTTCAAAATCAAAGATGCATTAACCTTTTGGTCTACAACAGCTTTCAGGAATTTCTGCTGCATTTCAACTCTGTCACTGTCACCGTTTACATAACCTTTAAATACACCGGTTGACGGATTGACATTACCGTGTCTGTAACGCATAAGCCATACAGCCTGCTGACCGTTCATCTGATAATCTCCCGGCGGAAGATTTATATGCAGACTCTGTACAGGGTCATCATATACCATACCTACACCGTCGCCGTAAAGATCCGGAATTGTAAATTCAATAGGACCAAGTTCGTCTATAACGTGAGCAACAGCGTCAAAGCTGAAATCAACATAGTAATTTATCGGAATACCCGTTATTCTCGTTACCGCCTCACAAGTTGCTGTCGCACCGCCGATTTCTCCGCTTTCATCCACAAATGCGTGTGCGGCGTTAATTTTTTGATAACGGTTTCCTATATACATTTTTGTATCACGAGGAATTGAGAGCATATTCACCTCTTTTGTTTCGGTATCAAAACTTGCAAGCATTATTGCGTCTGTTCTCAAGCCGTCAACGTCAACACCCATAAGTAAAACGTTTATCTTTCCGTCTGCCGCCTCAACAGTCGAAGTGTTGTCCACTGCTTCCTCATTGTTTGAGCCCGAAAAGTCAATTCCCATACAGACAGCTGCCACGGCAATAATCACTGCGAGTGATATTCCAAGCACTTGAAAATATCTTTTTACATTAAATTTAACTTTCACTCTTTAACCTCCAAAAATATTCATCTATGTTTCAAAAAAATACAATATATTTTAATTATACCATTCAAACTTACTCTCGTCAATAGAAAAAACACTTTATGTTTTTAAACTATTTGTAAACTTTACATACATATCCAAAAGTCAAATTGCATTTCAGATAATTCATCAGCACGCAAAAAGGGTGATATTTCCATACCACCCTTTAATTATTAACCCATATTAAATTTTTATACTAATGTGCAATATATGAAATTTTGTTAGCTTTCAGATATTCTTCGGCATATGTGCCTTTTACGCATTTCACGTTGACTTTTTCACAGCCGTCAAACGCTCCGACAGCAATGTATTCAACGCTCTTTGGCAAAACTACGGTTTTAAGATTTTTGCAATTTTCAAATGCTTTTATATCTATGGCTTTCGTGCCGTCAGGAATTACGATTTCCTTTAAATCTGTGTTTGAAAATGCTTTCACTCCGATTTCCTGTAATTTTTCGGGTAACTTGATATTTTCAAGGCTTGTGCAGTCAGCAAATGTCATATCTTCAATCTTCATCACATTTTGAGGTATATTTATATCAGTAAGATTATCACAACCTTCAAATGCTCCCCATTCGATATATGACACTGTTTCGGGAATTTCTATACCTTTCAACTCTTTGTTGTTTTTAAAGGCATCCGCTCCGATTCCCTCTACCGTCACACCTTCAAGTTCCTTTGGTATTACAGCATATTCGCCGAGATTATCCGCAGCTTTCAGAACAGCTTTCTCATTATGAACGGCATATGTCGCATATGATGAAGCGAATGCACTGATTTGAGTCATCATAACTATAAGCATAAGCGCCGCAACTAACATTTTCTTCTTCATATTTGACACTCCCTTTCATTCATTTCCTGTTCTCTTTATAAGTCTATTATACGCCGTATGAATATTTATTACAACAACAACAGACTTACAAAATTGTTTAAATGATTTAAGAAGTTGTTACAAATTGTTACAAAAAATTTTGTTTTATTTTGCATTCAAAAATACACCAAATTTGCGAAACCAAATCAAAGAAAAATATCAAATATTCCGTTCAAAAACGTTCAAAACAATATTATACAAAAAATCAGAGCAAGCTGTATACAGCTTGCTCTGATGTGGTGGGAGAGGATGGATTCGAACCATCGAAGTCGAAGACAACAGATTTACAGTCTGCCCCCTTTGGCCGCTCGGGAACTCTCCCAAACTATGAGGGATAAACCCGAAAGTTTATCCCTTTTATGGAGCTGGTGATGGGACTCGAACCCGCGACCTGCTGATTACAAATCAGCTGCTCTACCAATTGAGCTACACCAGCATCATATTTTAAGAACATTATTTAAAAAGTGGTGGGAGTTACAGGGCTCGAACCTGTGACATCCTGCTTGTAAGGCAGACGCTCTCCCAGCTGAGCTAAACTCCCATTTGCGCTGACCTGTTGTGTCGGCCAACAACATTGACTATTATAGCAGACCTTTTTTACTTTGTCAACACTTTTTTAAAAAAATTTTTTATTTTTTTAAAAAAGATTTTTTTTGGTTATTTTTGACTGATATTTATATTTATTTTTATGTTTTTATGGTGTATAATATTACTAATATAAAATGTATGACTTAGAGGAGGAAACACTTATGAAGAAATATATAAAAAAGTTAATTTCAATTCCCTCTATATTGGCGATAAGCATTTCATTGCTTACTGCGTGTTCTGTTCCGCAGAGCGAATCGACTCCTTCTCCTTCGGAGAAATCAGCAAATGAAACCGTCTATGCTTTTGTCGGAAAAGATATACAAAATCCGTATAGCCAAAAAGTTTTTGAGGGTTTTGAAAGTGCCTGCAACGAAATAGGCATTGAAGCGATATACAAAGCGCCTACTTCCGCAACTGTCGACAAACAAATTGAAATTATAAACGAACTTATAGATAATAACGTGGACGGAATTGCCATTTCCGCCAACGATGCCGACGCACTTGAATCTTCACTTACCGAGGCTCTGAATTCAGGCATTGAAGTAATATCGGTTGACGCACCCGTAAATTCAATTTCACGAAAAACACATATTCAACAAGCCGATCCGGAAGTACTCGGACGAAATTTTATAAAGAGTGCGTATGACGTTTCAAACGGTGAAGGCGGTTTTGCGATTTTAACTTCCACAGGCAGTGCACCGAATCAAAATCAATGGATACGCTATCTAAAGCTCGAAATAGAAGAAAATCCCGAAAAATACAGCAATATGCCTCTTATCGAAATAGCTTACGGCGATGATGATGCAACCAAATCTTACACGGAAACACAATATCTTTTGCAAAATGACGCTATTAAAACTATTATCGTTCCTACGACAATAGGCTTGAGTTCCGCCGCCAAAGCGCTTAAAGAATCCGGCAAGGATGTAAATCTTATAGGACTTGGTTTTCCGAGTGAATTATCTGAATATATAAAAGACGGAACGTGCGACAGATTGTACATATGGAATACGACCGATCTCGGCTACCTTACCGCCTACACGCTTAAAGCCCTTGACGAAAATGAAATAACAGGCAGCATAGGTGAAACATTTACCGCCGGTTCACTCGGCGAAAAGACAATCACCGCCGACAAGGACAATGCAAGCGAAATAATACTCGGCGACCCGATTATGTTTGACCGCACAAACATCGACTCATTATCGGATATATATTAGTGTAAAATCTCCAAAAAAACACATTTATATGTGTTTTTTTATTTGAAATTATTGCACTGTTCTGCCTATTATGATAATATAATTATGATTATTCATATTTTCTTTTTAGGGGAGGCATCAGAATATATGTATAAAAAAACAATATCAAAAAGTTTAGGTCTTTTAATTACCCTGCTTATCACTATTGCTATTGTTATAATCAGCTACGCCAGTTATATTACCTATGCCGCAAATCAACGAACGATTTCTACTCTTTCTGAAATTTCACATCAAAATCAGATTATTTTCAGTCTTGAAATTGAAAGAGATGCAAAAATCATAGAAAATGCGGCATCTTATATAGAAAAATTGGGTTATGCCTCTTTTGACGATATTCTTACATTTTTAAAGCATAGCCAAATCGCTAATCAACAGCATCTTTTAGGAATTGTAACACCTGACGGCAAGCTTACCGACATAAACGGAGTCGAAATCGACTTATCGCAATTTCCTAATACAAAAGAGGCTTTTAACAGCGAAGAAACTAAATTCTTTTGCGATTCATATAATGATTTTACATTTCTTGTATGCACTACGCCCATAAGAATAGACGGCGAAAATAAATTCGTAATTTTCTCTACATATCTGACTTCCCGATATGCAGATTCAATTTCAACGCCTACATTTGAAAATGAAGGATATTCTTACGTCATTGACAGTGACGGAAAAAGAATTGTCGGCTCATCTCATGACGGTTCATTCGGATTGACATTCGACAATCTGTTTGACGAAATGAGTCAAGCGTCAAGCAAAAATGACAGTGCCATACAGCAAATGCAAGCCGATTTAAAAGAAGGTAAATCAGACGGAATAATAATGCTTAACGGCATTGAAAAATACATTTATTATACACCGCTTAATATAAACGACTGGTACATACTTACCGTTGTGCCAAAAACCGTTGTGACAAAGTACACAACTCAAATTCTTATATGCTGTTACCTGTTCATCGTATTTTGCTCAATCGTATTTTTCTACCTATTGCATACGGCAATCAAAGCAAAAACCACCAGTCAAAAGCAGCTTGAGGAAATGGCTTACGTTGACAGTCTTACAGGCGGTATGTCATATACAAAATTTGTTTTTGAGGCTGAGAAAACACTGAAAGACAATCCCGATGAAAATTATGCTTTAATTAACCTTGATATAAACAATTTCCAATATATCAATGACTTTTTCGGCGATGACGAAGGCGACAGAGCTTTAAAATTTTTGTGGTCTGCCATTTATAAACGACTTGAGCCAAAAGAATTGTGTTCAAGAATTTTTGACGACCACTTTGTCGCATTAATCACATACGACAATACGAAGTCGTTAGATAACGCTTGCGCAGATTTCTTTAACTCGCTTAAATTATACAGTCCGGCAGGCGGTGTATATAATATGACGGTATCTGTCGGAATTTATCTTGTGGATGACAGAAATATGAAGATAAATTCAATGCTTAATCGTGCAAGAACAACACAAAAGCATTTGAAAGGACAGTCCTCACAATCGCAATATGCAATATATTCTTCAAAGCAACGTGATGATATTATGATGCAGAAAACGATTGAAAACGGCTTTGAGGATGCTATTAAAAACAAAGAATTTAAGGTTTATTTCCAACCTAAATTCAATATTAACGCAAACAAATTCAACGGTGCAGAGGCACTTGTACGTTGGCAAAAGCCTGACGGAACAATAATTTCACCCGGTATGTTTATACCGCTGTTTGAAAAGAACGGCGATATTGTTAAGCTTGACAAATATGTACTTGAAGAAACTTGTGCCAAAATAAGAAAATGGCTCGATTTAGGCTATGACGTTTCGCCAATATCGGTAAACGTATCACTCTTGCAGTTATTGGACGAAAACTTTGTTGAGGATCATATCAAGACGGTTGAAAAGTACGGAATACCGCTAAATCTGATTGAAGTTGAATTTACCGAAAGTATTCTTGCAGAAAACGAAAGCTTGCTTATTTCGCTTACAAAGCAATGTAAAAAGCACGGAATTAAAGTTTTGCTTGATGACTTCGGCAGCGGATATTCTTCACTTAATATGCTTAATCTTCTGCCTTGTGACATCGTTAAACTTGACAAACGTTTTGTCGATAAACTGGAAACAGACGATAAGTCAAAGGCCATTGTTTTGAGCACAATATCGCTTGCACATACACTTCAAATGTCGGTTACGGCAGAGGGTGTTGAAACAAAAAATCAATACGATTTATTGAAAGAAATGCATTGCGATACAATTCAAGGTTTCTATTGTGCAAAACCGATGCCTGAGGACGATTACGAAAACCTAATCAAAGGCTGATAAATTACAGACATTATAAAAGGCTGTCGATTTCGACAGCCTTTGTTTTATATTTGCCCTTTCATCTTAAGCACTCGCTCTACTGCACTGTTTAGTGTCTCTTCACTGATTTCACCGCATTTAACCGCATTTAAAATCTGATTATAACCTGTTTGATAATCGGTCGTTATAAGTAAATCATTACCCGCATTTACCGCTTTAACGTACACATTCTCCATATCTGCGACTGCACCCATAGCAATGTCGTCTGTCATTATAACACCGTCAAAACCGCACTCATCTCTAAGCATATTGTGAATTGTCGGCGAAAGTGACGCAGGGTTTTCACTGTCAAGTGCATTGACCGTATTATGTGCCACAAGCACACTGCTTGCACCTGCCTCAATTCCGGCTTTAAACGGAAGCAAGTCGTTTTCGCGTATGCTCTCGGCAGTTTTGTCGTCATAAACAGTGCCTTGATGACTGTCACCGCCTACACCGCCATATCCGGGAAAATGCTTTAATACGCTCATAATCCCTGCGTTATTCATTGCCGTTACCGTCTTTGAAACGAAATCAGCCGTAACTTCCACATTTTGTCCAAGACTTCTGTCATACATATAATCAGACGGATTTGTCGAAACGTCCGCAACGGGTGCAAGATTCATATTAACACCCAAGCTCAAAAGAAGTTCCGATTTTTCCGTTGCATTTTCAACTACTGCGTCCATTCCGCCCTCATTGTAAATCTCTTGCGGTGACTTGAATTTTTCGGGTGCAAGATTAGGGTTTGAACTTACTCTTACAACCGTTCCTCCCTCCTCGTCCGCACCGATTATAAGCGGTATGTCGCTTTTATCTTGATAACTCTGTATTTTTTCTTTTACTTCGTCTTTTGTAAGTCCCTCAAAGTCACGTCCGAACATCAATATTCCGCCCGGTTTTATACTCATTAAATCATCTGTTTGTTCGTCATCAACGCAACGCACAAACAGAATTTGTCCGACTTTTTCTTCAAGGCTCATTGTATCTATGAGCGTCGGCTGTTCTGTATCAGATACTTCGTTCTTCACACCGCCGCAGGACGCAAGCATTGCACACATTGCAATACTTATAATTATAGATATTGTTTTTTTCATCACTTTTCCCCTATTTCACATACAACATTCCGTTTTTATCCTCAAGTTCAAAATACGCAGGACGTTCAAGCGGATGCTTGTTCGGCGAATGTAACAATAGCAGTAATTTGTCATCAAACGTTTTGAAAATCATACCATGTCCGCCGTCTTTTTTAAACAGCAGTTCGTCACGTTGTACCCAATTACCGTCTATGTCGCCATTATCCGACACTGCAATAGCCTCTGTATATCCTTCTTCGCCCATACTTGACCATAACAAAAGTAACGTACCGTCAGCACATCTGTACGGAAACGGACCGTCCGTAACGTATATACCTTTGTTTTTCTGTGCCTCGGCAATCCAGCTTGCCTCACTCGCTTTAAACAACAAAATCGGCTCACCGACTGCTCTTTTTAAATCCGCACTCATTTCAATCGCACACATTTCACCGTCATTTACCTGTACCCATTCATGGCAAAAAATCATATACGGCTTACCGCTTTTGCTTATGTATAACGTGCCGTCAAGCGATTCCCAATCCGGCGGTGTAATTGTACCCTCACTGTGTACCGTAAATTTGCCGTCCGGCTTGTCTGCCTTTAATACCATAGTTCCACGACATCTGTCCGCCGATTTGAATGACGCAAACATATAGAATGCGCCGTTGTACGCATAGACTTCGGGCGCCCAATAATGTCTGTCCGCCCAAAAATCTGCCGTTCGCGTAAATATCTCTTTTGGTTCAGACCAATTTTCAAGGTCTTCACTGACGTATACGTCAAGCCCTGTCGCATTGTCCTCCCACACTTCACTTCCGCGCGATCCGTATAGGTAATATTTGCCCTCATACGGCAATATGAATGGATCACGTATGTTTATATCTTCTCTTTTCATTGTGTTTCTCCTTTTATTTTTTTGCCACCACTCCTTTAAAGAGTGGCTTTCGTAGGGGCGATCATCGGTCGCCCTTTTTGTGTTTTCTTCAATGGGCGAACAATGGTCGCCCCTACGGTTATCTTACAAGGGACATCGACGTGCCGTCCCCTACTTTCGTTATATCGCATCTGCCACCTCTCCGTCACTTCGTGACACCTCTCCTCAAGGAGAGGCTTTTGGCTCCC
>OHWU01000335.1_pt1 | contig 24101 bp, 5 predicted proteins | sample 1579821 | NCBI WGS metagenome assembly OHWU01 (sample SAMEA3882548, study PRJEB24775) | human gut metagenome | biome: human-associated habitat; feature: intestine environment; material: feces | place: Netherlands | collected 2009/2010 | reverse complement strand
ATGATGATTTTGATATAACCGTTACAATACATGTGACGCCGATTAATTTGATTGGTTTCACGGCAGAAAATGAGAATTTGACGTATTGGACCGGCGCGGCGGATTATCCTGCAACAATAGACGATTTGAAACTTGCACCAAAAGCAAAACCGATACTTGATAAATATATTCCAAACGGCGGAGTGCCGGAGTTTAATATCGGATGGTACCAGCTTAGCACTGAAACATCGCAGCTGCTTGATATACCTGACGATATCAAAAACAAAGTGGTAGGCAAATATACAATTTTGGGACACATTGCGGATATAAACAAAATATCGATTAATTATCCGTGGCTTACAGTAAAGGACAGCTCTGATGTCAACTTTATAAGAAATGTTGTCGATAACGAGAGTGAGCTTCCAAAAGAGTTGGAGGTTGTAAGTGCTGTCACGGCTGATGACGGTACTTTGACAATAACAGTTAAAAATAAAGATGGGAACACAATTCCTACAGGTACAACATTTGATGTGAAAATGCCGGGCGGAGAACTTATTGATTCTTCAATGACGGGTTATAATGCTGTTGTAAATGATGACGGAACGGCAACAATTACTGTAAAGGCTGATATTGCAATAGACTCTGAAAAGAAACTTGCACAGATTATAAACCTTGGAAGTAAAGCCGGTAAGTTTGAAATATCATCAACGGAACCGGGAAAAAATCCGGGACCATATACTGAATTCAGTACAAATCCGAGAAAAAATATTTATTTAGACAGCTATACTTTTGATTATTCGGATTTGCAATCGGCAATGTTTCCTATCAAAGCGGGTGTGAGTTTGCCGACAACTGTAACGCTTCCTGTACTTTCTGATTTTGTTGGAACAACATATGATGGATACGACGGTACGGAAATAGGTAAGCTTTCGACCTTTACAGTTGATTCGTGGGATGTTATTGACGGAGACCCTACATTGGTTGGCAGTGTTGTAACTGTAAGGGGTGCGCTTTCAACAACGTCATATACAAACTACGGAAATGTTGTAAATGAGAATAATAACACAGTTGAGATTAAGTATTTGGTTGTCAACGGTGATGATAGAGATGAAATTGATGTAATACCCGATTTTACATATGACAAAAAACAAGTTGGGTATGATTATAACGATTTGCAAACAAATTCATTTACTGTTAAAAATATAGGCTCAACCGATATATACGGCTTGACAGCTGCTATTTCTTTGAGTAAAGATGGGAATAAAGAAGCATTTACCATCAGCAAAAAGTTGCCTCAGATTTTACAAAAAGGTGAAAGTGTAGACTTTGATATAACAACTAATATAGGTCTTGATGTAGGAACTTATGAATGTACAGTTTCTGTTATATCAAATGATGGAGTTCTTCGAACGTTTAAAATCTCTTTTGAAGTTACGGAAGCTCCTACATATAAAATAGAGCTTGTTTCTGATAATGTAAATTATGGTAAAGCAGAAACGGACTCGGGATTATATACTGCAAGTGAAGGTGAAGCTGTTTCAATAACAGCAACTCCCGAAGAAGATTGCGTTTTCACCGGATGGACCTGTGAAACCGGTAATGTGACATTCGCAGACAGCACATTGGCTAATACGACATTTGAAATGCCGGCAGAAAATGTTAAAATAACGGCTCACTTTAAAGAGTCGCTTGGAGCGAAACTCAGAGCGACAGAACTTATGGTTAAAGATACAAATGACAATGATCAGGATTTGCATGATCAGAATTGGAAAATTGTAAAGTTTGACCCTGTAAAACGTGAGTATTATGTTGCAGTGCCAAATAGTGTTGACAAAGTAAAGCTTTGGTTCAAACTTAGAGATGAAGCAAAAAATGCGACGCTGTCTCTTTCGCGTGAACATAATTCTGTAACTGATACATTGACCACGCCAACGGAGGACGCAACGGATAATTATTATAAGTCGGAGGATATAGAACTTGACGTCAGCCCTGTTGATAACCTGCTTACATTGACGATGACATATGATGATCCTAATGACGATCCTGATGAAGGCGAAGTTACAAGGTCGTATAAGATTCACGTTTACAGAAAAATAGAAGAGTCCAAATTGATGAAATTTAATTATGGTAACTCGCCGTATGGCTTGATTATGCGTGATACGGCAATAACGGATAAGGCGACGGCTAAAAATGAATTTGACAAAAATGATTATACATTTACTGCAGGATATACGCCGGCAGGTGCAACGGTGGGTGTAAATTATTGCGGTGAAGCTTGGACGTCGGGTGTGAATTATGATTTGGATGATACAGCATTGTTTGTTTTGAATTCGGGAACTTTTACAGACCCGGGATATGAAAGCGTTATTAATTCGATTGGCGGAGCGGTAACCGATGTCACCAAAAAGATAACGGTTAATGTTTTAACGGAAACAAATGCGGCATATCAAGATGGCGGTTCTACGGATTATTCATCTGTCAATGCACAGACAATTAATCTGCCGTCGAGCGGTACAATATCCGAATTAAATGCGGAACGAATCCGACCTGATAAATATGAACTTGTTTATTCATTCGCAGATTTTGACGGTTCAATCGTTTCAATAAAAAGACCGTTAATCTTGCTTAATACTCTTGGAGATGTCAATAATGATAAACAAGCAGATACAAAAGATGTTTCAAGAATAAGAAACAGATTCAGCGCAGATTTAGCTAACAACACAAATGTTACAGGTTATGATGTTGGCGGATTGCTCAATAGATATCGTATCTGCGATGTAAATAAAGATAGAGCGGTGAATTTGATAGATGCAAATAATATACGTGCTAAAAAAATGATTCAGTTCTATACTAATGATGGAGGTGGTGCGTAATGAATAAGATTCTCAAAAGCTTAGTGTCAGGATTTACGTCACTATCTATGTGTGCTGTATGTATGATTAGTATTCCTGCTACTGCGGATGAATACGAAAATATAGAAACACAGGCAACAAACAGAACTTTATCTGTAGATTTTATGGGCAGAGGTTCTACACCAAATGATGCAAGTCCCGGTAAAGCAGGATTTACTAAAGATGATGTAAACTTAACCAATCCTCTTGAATTTTGGGTAGGTATCGGCGTTGAAAATGTAAACGATTTACCGTTGTTTACTGACGGTGTTTATTCATTAGATGTAGCGTTTGAATATGATCCGAATTACGTAAAGCCGTATTGGGATAAAACAACTGCATCTTCAACTGCAGAACAAAGCTGGAATGATGAGCTGGTAAAGGGAAACCTGAGCTCAACAGGTGACAGCAGTGCTTGGTGGGATGATACACAATATGAGATTACATCTGTTCGTGAATGCGATATAGATACTGCGTTAAATGATAGAGAAAATAGCACAGAAGCTGCTCAACGTGCTTTAGACGGCTGGAAAATGTGCTATGTGGGTGTGGTATTTAAAGGGGACTCGCTGTTAAGATTTAAAGACTTGGCAAGTAATTCAAAGCAGTATTTGCTGAAATTGCCTTTCGTTCTTTTGAGTGCTCCCGATGAAACTGCGGCAGACCAGAATCCTACTGTATTGAGTATGGTTCGAGGTGGAGATACGTTTGCTATCGGTTCCGGTAGTGACGGTACAAATCCTTATGCATCATGGTTTGCTACGACACATCCGGCCCCGGATGATACTAACCTTAAAAATTTATTTGATTTCAGCGGCGATATAAGTCTGTTTGGAACAAATGATGCAATAGATAATATAGTTGCGGTAAAACCGGGAGAAACTCCGTCAGATCCGGGAGCGACTCCGTCACCGGATACAACTTATTATTTATCATCGGACAAGACTTTACAAGAAGATAAGTTTAAAGCGGAAACTAAAACGTATTATGTAAGTGTTCCTAATGAAACGGAACAAATCAGAATGGACGTAAGTTCATCCGAAAAACCGACTGTAACTGTTAATTCGGCAAACGTCAACGTGACAGCATCAGACGCTAAAAAGTATTCGTCAGATTTATTTGATCTTGCTGAATTGGACAAGACTGTAAACGACGGATATAATAATACGGTTACAATTACAGCCGGAGGTACAACATATACGGTTTATATAAGAAGACTGCTAAAACCAAAGATTACATTAAATTACGGTAATTCACCTTATGGTGAAATTATGAAGGCTTCTAATATTGCTGATCCTGATAAACAAAAGGCAAAAGATGCATTTGATGTGAAGAATAAATATGATGCAAACTACCTACCGACTGAAGCGAAAGATAAGAAAAACATTACATATGTAACAAGAGCGTGGGTTGACATAAAAAATTTGGATAGCATGACAACTGCAGAAAAAGAAACAATACAAAATCCAGATATAAATATGGATAGAAATGATTATGCGATTTTTGTCTATAATGATAAATATTTTAGAGATCCGGGTTTTATAGCGATTGATTCTGAAGGCAATGCTGTTGATAATGTCGATAGAAGCATAACTATAAATAGAATGTCAAAAGAACAATTAGCTGGCTTGAATGATGTAAATCAAATATCATATGATATAACAATACCTCATCAACCATCAGATTATCTGATTACCGAAGTTACTAAACCTTATGATTATTCTGATGCAACTAGAAAAAGAGTTAGACCGGATATATATTATATGAAATACTCGTTTGAAGATGCGTTGTCAGGTGAGGTATCCGTTATTAGACCGGTTATAGTTCTTCAAGAACGAGGAGATACTTATTGCTCAGGAATTATCAATGACTCTGCGGTAAATCCGGTATATTCTTATTTGAAAAGCCCGGCTTCATACGATGGTATAACGGGAACAGCAAGAAGAATTTATTTTTATAAAGGATTGGATGTTGACAATTCTAACTTGATAAATGACTCGGATGTGAATCCGATATATTCATATTTGAAAAACTATAAACCAGCTATTCAGCAGGGAATTACAACGATGGCTAATCCTCTTGAGTCATTATATGTAGAGTTACCTGCAAAATAAAGAATATATAGTTTAAGAAAGGAAGGAATAAACACTATGAAAATTAAACGAAGTGTAGCATGGTTACTTAGCATAATGATGTTATTAACTGTGTTCCCAACAAATATGGCTTTTGCGGGATTGATAGATCCAAGTCAAAAAGCTGTGATTGAATTTGTACCTATGAAATATAAAGATGAGGTACAGAAAATGTACGATGAAGACGTAGACGGCGAATTTGAGAGCATAGATGAAATTGGTGCCTCGAAGAATACATATTCTGATGGTACTAAGATTTGGCTATCTCCGATTGTTGAGGAAACGTCAAGACCTGATATTGATAATATTGACTTAAATAAGGAATATCTTGTGGGAATCAAGATTAAAGGTCTTACAAATCTTGATGAAGCTCAATACGGTATAAAGAATATTACTATTCCTATTGCTTATGACGCAAGTTATATTGAGTTGACAGATGTAACAGATAGTTCATTTAATACGGACACTTTATCAAATAGACTTGGTGTAAGAAATAAGGAAAGTATATATTCTAAATTTTATAAAACAGGAAAAACTAACTCTCCAAAATATGGAATCAACACAAACAGTATTGGTAAAATGACAGGAATGGTAAGTTTGCCGATTAAAGCAGATGATTCTTCTCAGGCTCCTTATAATGGTGAGGATACATATATTGCAGTATTGAAATATAAGTTTCTGCAGAAGCCAAGTGCATCAGGTACAAAATTATTTACATTAGATCCTAATTCGGATGCAGTATCAACTACATATTCATCATACTTTACAATTGGTTGTGTTGATTCAACAGGTGTAGATATAAACTATCAACCAACAAAAGGTGAATATGATATTAGAGACATATTTGATGTTGACGCTTCAGGAATTAACTATCCTTTGAGTTATACGGTAGATTTCTATAACAGTTATGATGCTACAAGTAATACGTATCAGAATCTAATCGCCGATGCAAGTTTATCAATTCAAGATGGCGAAAGTATTACTTCGGCAGGTTTGAGCCTTCCTGAATCATCAATTTTCACTGCCCCTGCTGGAGAATATTTTGATAAATTATATTATATTCCTGAAGGTACAGCAACACCTAAAGAATTTACAGAAACAACAAAGATAACAGCAGATACAAAAGTTTATGCCACATATGTTAATGGTCACACGGTTACATTCAACAGTAACTATCCATCAGGTACACAGACAACCAAGGATGTTACAGTATCACCGAAAGCCGGTGCAACGATTGCTGAAGCGCAAAAACCAACAGTTGGTACATCAAGTGATGACTTTGAAATACCTGCTGGTTACACGTTTGGGGGCTGGTTTACACAGCAAAACGGTGGTGACAAAATCGTATTTGATGATGGTACAAACACATCATCAGCAACAGATGTTTCTTCAATCACCGATGTTTATGCTCATTGGGTACAGAATGTAACAGTAACATTCCATGAGAATTATGGACAAACAGAAAACACAACAAACAAAACAATCAGTGCCGGTTCAAGTTTGAAATCAAGTGATATTCCGACATTTACAAGAGCAGATTATGCATTTAAAGAATGGAATACAAAAGCAGACGGCTCAGGCACTACATACTCAAATACACAATTACAGGCAGAAACAATTTCAAGCAATACTGACTATTATGCAATGTGGACACCGGAGAATCCGGACAATGCAGTAACATTGACATTTAGTCCTACAGGATGTGACGCACAAGTAACACCTGCATCTATGACGGTTGTCAGAGGTGATACAATTTACGCATATCAGATGCCTACTCCGACAAAGACGTCAGCAACAGGTGATGCATACACATTTAACGGTTGGTACGGAGCGGCTTCAGAATCTGATACTACTGATAAAGCACCATTTACTTTAGCAGATAATAAAACGGTGTATGCACATTGGACATATGCAGGCAGAGATCAGGTAACTGTAACATTTGATTATGACGGTGCAACATCACCTACTGCTCCGACAACTATAACTGTCGGTAAAGGTGATTCGATTGGCGATGCAATGCCAACAACACCGGTGAAAACAAATTATAGTTTTGATAAGTGGGTAAATACAGCTGATAATTCAGATTTTGATAAGACAACAACAGTAAATTCAGATATAACGGTAAAGGCAACATATAAATCTGATATTACTGTAAACTTTAACATTAACGACGGAACAACTCCGGCAACACCATTTGCTACAGACAAAGGTGCACCTTCAAAATCTTATACAGCACCTTCAGAACCTACAAGAGCAAATTATACATTTGTAGGATGGAATACAAAGGCAAACGGTTCAGGTAAATTCATTACTGCAGCTGATTACGCTACATTAAATGATGTTTCAACAGCTGCCGGTGGAACAAATCCGGTAGAATTGTATGCATACTGGGCAGATGCTCCTGTAACACCGGGTAAATTACCGGGTAATGAAACACCTAATGACAATGGTGTAAAAGTTACATTCGACAGTAATGCATCAGGAAGTGCTTCATCAACAGTAACGGATGCAAATCCGAAGTATGTATATCCGCATCTTGGAGATGCTCTTGGTACATTGATGCCGGAAGCTCCTACAAGAACAAATTATAAGTTTGTAGGATGGAATACAAAAGCAGATGGCTCAGGTACAACATTTACAGATGCAACAGCAATAACAACAACACTTGACGGTGTAACAGCTAATGGAAGCAAATACAACTTGGTTGTATATGCACAGTGGGATATTGCTGATAATGTTGATGCTAATGATAAAGTAACAATAACATTTAATGATAACAAAGACGGCAACGGTGGTACAAACGTTAAGACAGTAACAATTTTCAAGGGTGACTCTCTTGGCTATGATGTAACAGCACCGACCAACAAAGGTTATACGTTTGATAACTGGTATGAAGGTACAGTAACAGGCGGTTCATTGTCAATGACAACTACGGCATTTGACAAGACAAAGCCAATAAACAGTAATACTGATTATTATGCAAAATGGCTGTCGGATATTACAATCAGATATGATGTAAATGGTGGTGTAGGTACATATAATGACGTTGTGGGTGCGCCTACAGCAAACTATACAGATCCTGCACAGAATCCTACAAAAACAAATTATGTATTTATAGGATGGAATACTAAACCTAACGGAGCAGGTAATTTTGTTACTTCAGCAAAATATCCTACATTGAATGATGTTTCTCTTGCGGCACAAGGCAGTGAGGCATCAGCTCCTACAACAGTAACATTATACGCATATTGGGCAGCTGCAAATGTAAATCCGGGAGGAAATGTTATTCCGGATGATATTCCTAAGAACAATGGTGTAAAGGTTACATTTGACAGTAATGTTACAGGAAACAAAACAAATGCAGCAGTGACAGATGCAAATCCAAAGTATGTATATCCATATCTTGGTGATGCACTTGGCAATATGATGCCAAATGAACCAACAAGAACACATTATGTATTCAAAGGTTGGAACACAAAAGCTGATGGCAGCGGTGTAACTGTTGATTCGACAACAAAAATAGACCAAGCGACACTTAAGGATGCACTAAAGGAAATTGCAGGTACAAAGACTGCATATGAAACAACATTGTATGCACAATGGGATATAGATCCTTCAGTTCCGACATCTGACAAAGTTAATGTTACATTTAACAAGAACTTGGATCTTAAGGGTAATGACACATCTCCTCGTGTAGTTACTCTATACAAAGGTGATTCAATCGGATACGATATAACAGAACCAACAAACGGTACATTTGAATTTGACGGCTGGAATACAGAGTTTAACGGTACCGGTACTAAGTTTAATAAGGATACAAAAATAGACGCTGATAAAACTTATTATGCAACATGGTTTAAGTATTTGAAGATTGAGCTTGTAAATGAAAAAGCTGAATATACAGGACAAGTTATTTCGCCTAAGTACAATATTTATCAAATTAAATATGATGATGCAAGCAAAACTACATATACAAAAGTAGCGAACAGCGATATTGCAAAAGATGCAACGCTTCCGGCAGGCTTTACTGCAACTGTAACAGATAAGGATAATGCTACAACAACAATTCAAAATGTCGGTGTTTATACAATAGCAATTTCTATTGATAATGCCGGAACTTATGCAAACGGTTATAAAATCGGTGAACAGGCTTCAACATTTCAAGTAACATCAGCAAAACTTACAGTAAATGTAGATCCTGATACTCAAAAACAAAAAGCAGGTTCATCTCGTAAGGACCCTGTTGTCACTGTAGTTGATGCTACAGACAATACAGTCGGAAAAAGCGAATATGATATTAAGTATTACACATGGACCGACGCAGGTGCTACTCCTGACGGAAATATTCAGAAGAGTGAATTAAGTGAAGTTACTGACATTACAAAGGTTGGTAAGTATGTAGTTGCTGTTGAATTAAAAGCTAATTCAAACTATGTTATTGATTCGGTTAAGTCAACAACAACAGAAGCGGTATTACTTTATGATGGTAAGACAACAGGCTATGCTGAATATACAGATGCCAAAGTTGGCGGAAACATTGTTTATGAAGTACTTGCAAATGACCCTTCGATTAAAGAAATAAAAGCTAATTCTGTCAAGGGTTCAACAGTTGATTCAACTGCATTACCGTTTAAGGATAGCAAGTATGAGAATGATGTAGCATTTGATAATGCGGAAACTCCTGCAATTAAGGATTATTATGTAAGAGTTCCGGATGTTGATGCTGATAGCATTCAGTTTAATGTAACACTTACAAATCCTGATACTACAACAATAACAGCATCAGACGGTACAACTCTTACACCTACAAAGAATGGTGACGGTACATACACAATTAAGGCTCCTCTTACAAATAAGGGACAAACTGAAAATACTATCACTATTACAACAAAAGCAGGTACAGATAATGATGCACCGACTCTAACATATACATTCCATGTTCAACAACTTGTTGAAGCAAAGATTACTTTGAACTATGGTAACTCACCATATGGTGAAATTATGAAAGATTCGGCTATTACTGATAAAGCAAAAGCTAAAGAAGAATTTGATAAGTCGAATAAATATGCTACAGGATATATTCCTGCGAATGTAGCAAGTAAGCAAAATGTAAGTTATCCGTTCCGTGCATGGGTAGATGTTAAAGACTTGGATGGTATTACAGCAGCAGAACAAGCAAAATTGGTTGATCCTGATATAAATATAGATAGAAATGATTATGCTATATTTATCTATAACGGTAGAACGTTTGTAGATCCGGGATTTACAGCAACAGATTCAGAAGGTAAGCCTGTAACAAATCTTACAAGAAAAATTACAGTAAGCAGAATGCAAGTTCAACAAATTGCGGGCTTGTATGATGTAAACCAAAAGGAAGAGACAATTACAATTCCTGACAAACCATCAAATTATGCAATTACAGAAATAACAAAACAGTATAATTATCAAGATCCAAGTTCATTTAGAATAAGACCTGATGTATATACAATGGAATATTCTTTTAATGATCCAAATCAAGGAACAATAACTGTTGAAAGAAAAGTAGTTGTTCTACAAGATCGTGGTGATACATATTGTGCAGATCTTATAAATGACTCATCTGTAAACCCTGTATATGTATATTTGAAGAATTCATCAACATTTGATGCAATCACAGGTACAGCACACAATATTTACTTATATAGAATTTTGGATACAGACGCATCTAACTTGATAAACGACTCAGATGCTAACCCGGTATATACTTATTTGAAGAATTATGCCAATGATAAGAGTAATCCAAAAAATCCTATTGCTACATTATATGTAGAATTGCCATCAGGAAATTAATACTAAACGGCAATTAAATATTTTATAATAAAATGGAGGAATGTAACATGAAAAAACGAAGTATAGCATTTTTAACAAGTTTAATTATGCTAATCTCAATGTTACCAACGGCTTTTGCGTCTTCAGGAGGAGGCTTAAAGCCCGGAACAGGGAAAATGAAGTTCCAACTCGACTATATGCAGTATACAGAAGCTGCTAAAAAGGCTTTTGAAGTTGATCAAGCCGGAGATGCAGAATTCTCAAGTATAGATGATGTTGGAGAAGACAAAGCTTTTTATAAAAAAGGTATTGTTGAAAAGCAAGACAAACCTAAAAAGTCTGCTATTAAAGTAGGCGACGAATTCTTAGTCGGTGTTAAAATGGTTGACTTTGATAACGTTGTTGAATCAGGTGATGGTATTAATAATATGTGTATAACATTAAAGTACGATCCTGATTATATCATTGCAGAAGATACAATTTCAAGTTTGACAGACGATTCAAGAAATCGTTTGGGTGCCCGTACAGGTAATATCTTTACAAAGCATACTCAAAGTATGAAGTATAATGTTTCTTACTCATTCAATTCAAACAGTGGTGATGTAAGAGCGGATGGTACAATTAACCTTCCATTATTGACAAGTAATATGGATGTCAACTCTACATTGACAGGTGAAACCGATGAATATATAGCTGTTTTGAAGTTTAAAGTAAAAGCAATTCCTACTGATGCTAAAAAGGTTATATACTTCCCGGATGATACTTTGTTGGCAAATATTGAAAGATTTACAATTGCTCTTGGTACAAGAGGTGAAAGTGCTACATACAGTGCGGATGTAGCAGAAGTAAATATCAAGTCAATCATGAGCTTGGACGATTCAAATCTTGACATATTCCCGGCTGGTGCAGCAACAAGAACAGGTATTTCTGTTAAGTCAGGTACAATGGCATCAACTCAATTTGTAGGTGATGTATTTAAACCGGGTGTGACTATGCAGTATGACCTTAGTGACGCAAAACATGAAGATCTTGATACAAGTGATACTGTTACATATAAGTATGGTGCAGCAGGTATTACAGCAGCAGACGATGCACGCTTGAAAGCTGTTCCTTCACCACTAACAACTGATGTAAACGGTAATCACATATATGCAATCGTTGGTAACTTTATATGCGACCTTGGTGCATTAACAGTTAGTGAAATTAAGACTACAAAGATTACAGTAAGCGGTGCTCCGACAACTGCTTATGACGGTACAGCAATCGACTTCAAGAATTTGGTTGCTACGATTGAAAAGAACAATGGTACATCAGTTGGTGATATTAAATTCACAAACTATGAAAATGTCAGTAATGACTTGGCAATTTACAAATCTAATGCTACTGGCGACGTTCTTGACAAAGTAACAGCTGCTGACAAATATGGTAACGGCAACAACTACTTTGTAGTAGCAACAACAGACAAAACAATTAAGAGTGCAACATTTAATGTAGTATCAGATTATGATTTGATTACACTTTCAACATCAACAAACAACAAGATTAAGAGCTCATACAATGATGGTGACGCATTTGACCCATCTGGTCTTGTTATAGGTGCTAAGAAAGCATCTGAATCAGCGGCTACTGACGTTAAATATGCTGACTTTAATACAAAATTAGGTAGCAACAAGTGGTTGGTTGTAGTTGCTGTAGATGATACAGCTGCAAAGTCTGCAACAGCATCAACAACAACTGTTACAAAAGAAATGATTGACAATAAAAATAAGATTTTTGTTGTTTACACAAATCAAAAAGGTGAGAAACAAGCACTTCAAGTTGCTACACTTGGTGCAAAGAAGATTAAGAGTGCAACAATTAGCGGTGGAAAGACAGATTATACATATGGCGATAAGCTTAAGACAGATGACCTTAAGTTGAATGTTATATATGATGGCGACTCAACAGGAACAGAAATATCATTTGATAAATTGGCAGCAGCCGGTATTACAGTTAAAATCGGTGAAACAGTAGTTAATGCTGACACTGTTATCACACTTGATATGAAAGATAAGACAGTTGACTTTATCTATGACGGTAAAACAACACTTACTTCATCAGCTAAGATTACTGTAGCTGCAAAGACAGTTTACTACACAGTATCAGACGCAACAATTACAAAGGTATATGATGGCGGATTAACTATTCCTGCAGATCAAACACTACCTACAATTTCAATTAAGGATTCAGCTACAGCATTTGTAGGTACTGACTCATACACAGTTACAGGTACATTTGCATATACAGATAAAAATGTAGGCACAGATAAGAAGATTAAACTAACAACTACACTACCGGAAACAAACGGTAAGTACACATTTGCACCGGATACAGATAAGATTAATGCTGACGGTACACTTAAGACAGCTGCAACAATTACAGCAAAGACTCTTACAGTTAATGCTGATGCTATAAAAGTTCCTGCAGTTAAGGCTAACCCTAATGCTACAGCTGATGTAACTGCTGATAGCTCATTGGTACTAACTAAGGATAATTCATCTATAGTTGAAGGAGATAACGTAACACTTCCATTTACATATAAATATGCAGCTAATGATGTAAAGACACCGGGTACTCCTGATGTAGAAGTTACAGAAAAGGCTCTTACAGGTACAGATGCAGCTAACTATTCATTCACTCCTGCAACAGTAAATGTTAAGGGTAGCGTAACTCAAGACGCTATGTCAGATATCGAAATTTCAGGTCCTACAAAGGTAACATACATATATCCTGAGTTGACACCTGACTTTGGCGGTTTGGTAGTTAATGCAGTATATGGTACAGGTGCTTCAGCAACAAAGGCTCATGTTACAAACTACAAGCTATTGGATAAAGACGGTAACGAATTTGATAAGACTGCAAAGCTTCCTTATGGAGATACAGTAATAACAGTATCATACACAGAAGGCGTAGCAACAAAGACTAAGACAATTACTCTAACAGCAAAGAAAAAACCAATCAAACTTTCAGACATCACATTTGAGGCATCAAAAGCATATGGTGATAATAATGTAAATGCATCAGCAACATTACCAACAGATGCTATTGTAGCTACTGATGCTGATAAGGTTAAGCTAACATTTAAAGCTGAATTTGCTACACCTGAACAAGTTGGTGACGCTCAAAAGGTAACATTCTCAGACTTTAAGTTCGCTAAGGTCGGAGAAGGTGAAGAAGATGTATCAGGCAACTATGTATTGGTTAAAGATGACGGTAAAACAGAAATAGATGCAAATACGACAGTTGAAGGAACAGGTAAGATTACTCAAGGTACACAAGTGGCTCCTGTAGCTCCAACAGTAAGTGTTAACCAAAAGACAAACAACATTGTTGTAGCAGGTCCTTTGGGTGATAATATTGAATATTCAATTAACGGAACAGATTGGCAGACAGGAACAACATTTACAGGTCTTGAAAATGGTAAGGCATATACTGTTTCTGCAAGATATAAGGCTACAGAAACACTTGCAGCATCTCCTGCATCAACAGCAGACGCTACAACATACAAGAACCACCTTGTAGTTTACAAAGTAAATACTTCAACAAGCCCACTTGCTGAAATCTATACAAACGAGACATCAGCAACAAGTGATAACGATATTAATACAAAGATTCTTACAGCTAAGCCAAGCAAGTTCAAGGCATAATTCACAGATCTTGCAGGTAAGACAGCTATTACATATCCATTCACACTTTCAACAGAAACTACACTTTATATGTCTCAAACAGCCGGCGGCGGTGGCGGCGGCGGCGGACGCAGCGTATCAATTAAACTTGATAAGGATACTGTTTCCGGTGTTGTAGGTGATAAGATTAAAGTTACAGCTACTGTAACAGGCTCAACAGCTAAACCAACATGGACATCATCAAATGAAGATGTAGCAACTGTTGACGAAAACGGTAACATCACATTGGTTGGTAAGGGTACAGCAACTGTTAAGGTTAAGGTTAACGGCGTAGTTAAGAATATTCCTGTAACTGTTAAAGAAGCTACAGCAACACCAACACCTGTACCAACAGTTAAGCCGACAGAAGCACCTGTAATCAACACAGAATATACAAAGCCATACGCTTCAGGTTATGATGACGGTTCATTCCTACCAAATAACAACATCACAAGAGGCGAACTTGCAGCTATGATTGCAAGACTAAGCTATGGTGACGATCTACCTGACGGTATGTATCAAGCATCATTCCCTGACGTTGATTCAGACGCTTGGTTCAACAAGTACATTGGTTATCTTGAAGATAAGGATGTATTAAGCGGTTATGAAGACGGTACATTCAGACCTATGGATACAATCACAAGAGGCGAAATCAGTGCAGTTATCGCAAGAGCTCAAAGATATGATTTGATTTCATACAATGGCATCTTCACAGATGTAACTGAAAATGATTGGGCTAAGGATTACATTGAAACTCTTGCTGACAAGAATATCGTTTCAGGTTATGAAGACGGTACATTCGGTCCATATTCACCGCTAACAAGAGCTGAAGCTGTTGCAATTATCAACAGAGTTCTTGTAGAATCAACACCAATCGTAACATTTACTCCTAATGACATTGCAGGTCACTGGGCAGAGGCAGACATTCTTCTTGCAGTAAATGAAAGAATGGTTGGCGCAAATGCAGTAGTTCCTACAGTAAAACCGGAAGAAACAGCAGCTCCTGAAGAAACTGTTGCTCCTGAAACAACAGTAACTCCTGAAGCAACTGTTGCTCCTGAAAAGACAACAGCTCCTGAAGCAAGTCCTGCTGCTTAATAAATATCGAATTATAATAAATGCGATAAATAAAGCAATGTAATGACACAGGGCGGTTATCGCCCTGTGTTATTGCATTTCCAATGGCATTGTCCGTATCTTTGGACAATGCTTTCGGAAATGCAATAACAATTAAAATAATAAGCTGTGTAATTGATTTAACTGAAAAGAGGTGTAATAAATGAAAAAAATATCTGCATTTTTGATTATAATGATAGCAATGCTTATGGCAGGTGTATGTGCTCATGCGGCTGACTTTAGCGTAGATACAACGTCGCTTCCTATGGGTGAGGCATATAAGCCGTACTCAGCACAAATAACAATGAGCGGCGGAAGCAATGACGGATATAGTTTTGAATTTATATCGGGTTTTAAACCAACAGGTCTTACTGTCAACGAGGACGGTTCAATAACGGGTACTCCGACAAGTGCCGGATATTATGCTAATATGAATATCCGTATAAGTAATGTAGACGGTACATACAGAGATGTTACATTTAAGATTAATATAAGAGCGAGATCTATCAAGATTAATGTAACTGCTCCCAAGAATATTATATATGACGGAAACAGTTATACAGCGACAGTTAAATGTTATGATTTGAACGGTGGCGAACTGACAGACGCTGTACCGATTATAAGATATGGTAAAGATAATCTTTCGTCTGTAACAGATGCCGGAACATATTATATTGATGTTTATGTATCGGGTTGTATCATATCGGAACGTGAGGGTGATACGCATATTCAAATTGAACGTCAAGGTGCGTCAATTTCATTAAGCGGTGACAAAGAATATCAATATGACCAATTACCTCACCCGCTTACGGCAGCTGACGTAACGGTAACACCGCCTGCGGCAGGATATGTTATTGAGTATAGCAGAAACGGCGGTGAATACACAACCGATGTGCCTGTTTCAAGCGGTATATATACTGCAAGGGTGCATACAACAAACCCTAACTATGAAACGGTATATGACGAATGTACAATTAAAATCATAGGTGAAAATGTAAACTTTACGGTAACAAATACATCATTTACATATGACGGAAACAGTCATAAGGCAACTGTTTCTTCTGATCCCGCAGATGTTGGATATAAAGTTACATATACTAATTCAAAGGGTGAAACTGTAGAAAATCCGACCGATGCAGATGTTTATACGATAAAAATTACACTTGATAATGATATAGTGTATTCAATCGGAAATGATTATGATAATAAACTTACAATAAGTCCGCAATCGGGTCACTTTACAACGGATGAAAGCTGGGTATATGACGGAAAGACGCACAAACCGAGTATGACGGTTGACGCACCGTATGATGACAGTAAATATACAATAACATACCGTAAGCAAGGTACAGAAACTGACTTGACTGAAATTACGGATGTCGGTGTATATGATATAATAATTACTTTCCCGAACGGCAACTATATTGCAGATGAAACATCATCGAAAACAATAACGGTTACGCCGAAAACAGTTAATTTTACGGTTACAGACAATGTAGTTGATTATGACGGTAACGAACATACCGCAAAGGTTACACCGACTGAAGCTTTGGCATCGGATTTGTATTCCGTAAAATACGTTAAACGTGATACAGAAACAAAGTTTAACAGTGTTATAAATGCAGGTGTGTATGATATAGTAATTGAACTTGCAAACAGCAACTATACTTTAGACAATTCTTTCAGTGCAACAATGACTGTTAATGTTACATATACATTTAATTTGGGTAATTCACCGGCTGCTATGATTTATAAGGATACGACGCATGATGCGGAATGGCAGAAAGAAGCGTTGGATTACCTAAAGGCAAATCACAAATTCAGTGAAAACTATTTGCCGAAGGACTGCAGTGCCGATATTACATATAATCCTATAAATAACATTGATGCAGACGGTAACGAATATACTGTAATAACAAGCGGTCTTGATAAATTTGTTGATCCGGGCGTGAATATAAATGACGGTTCGACATCTGATACTATAAAAGGAACGGTCAGTGCCGTATCCGGAGTAGAAGGCTTGTATAAGGTTACATATCAAATCAACGATTCAACTATGGAGAGATATTTGTTAGTTGTGGACAGAAGAATAGGTGATGTCAACAGTGACGGCGCAGTAAACGGTATTGATGCAAATAATCTTGTTGGTAAGGATGCTGATGCGAACGGCGTAAAACAAGCGCGTATTTGGGATGTAAACAAGGATGGCAGGATTGACAATAATGATGTTAATGCAATCAGAAACAGATTCTCTGTAAGATTGGAAGCTTATTATCCTTGGTTATAATTTGACATTGGAGTTATGATGAAACAATTTTGGAGTTGATTTGTCATAACTCTTTTTTGTTAAAAATATTGAAAAACGGTGTTAAAAACAGTCGTTTTCAGTGTATAATATTGACAATTTCAAGTGCTTTGTGGTATTATAAAATATATAATAAGGATAACTATACATTGTTAAGATATATGAAAAGAGGAATTAAAATGAAAAGAAAAGCGGTTTCTATAATATTGGCTTTATCAATGCTTTTACCGACATTGAATTTTGCGGTGTCGGCTGATGAAATCAAAACAGAAATCAATTCGGAGCAGACTGAGGTTTTGGCAACTTCATCTCCGAATGAAAAAAGTACGGAAGAAAATATAGCGGCTACAAACGTACCGTTGGATAATTCAACGGATACTGTAAATATAAATAAAAATGATGTTGCACCTATGACAGACGGAACAGACCTAAGTTCAGATTTACAAAACGGTGATGTGACAATTAATACAAACGGTACATATTATATCGGTTCTGTTGATGTTACAAATATTGTGACGGTAAAAACAGGTGTAAAGGCGGATTTGACGGTTGAAAATGTAACGATGACGTCTGCAACAAGTTCGCCTATTATAATTGAATCCGGTGCAGTTGTTAATTTGCACATAAACGGCACAAATACCGTTATTGCTAAAAAAAGCGGTAAGGCAGGTATTAATGTGGCAGCAAATAGTATAGAGTCGGATTATTCGATTTTGACTGTTGACGGTGATGGTATTCTTAATGTAACAGGTACTGCACAAGCATCGGGAATCGGTGCAAATAAAAATCAAATACATGGTAAGATTATAATAAACGGCGGTACTATTAATGCTGGCGGAGGAATGAAAGGTACAGCTATAGGCGGAGGTATAAGAACATCTGGTAATGTCAGCGGATGTACAATAGAAATAAACGGCGGTATCATAAATGCAAGTGCAGGACGATACGGAACAGCCATAGGCGGTGTGGAGCGTCAGTCTAATGCGGAGATTATCGTAAATGGCGGATATATTAAAGCAACAGCCGATGCTTCGATGACTTATTCCATAGGACCGGGAAGAATGACTCCCACAACAGAACAATTTGGTGTAAATAATATATACATAAACGGCGGCAGTGTAGATGGTACGTTCAGAAGCACAGATTATGACAAAGTTCAAGATAAGTATGGAAATAAACTTAAACAAGTAGTTCTGACAATGCCGGATGCAGTTGAAATGGCAAATAAAGAAGTTACTGTCGGCTCATGGAAAACAGTAACAGACAGCGAAGCAAAGCTGTATGTATATGTAACAGAAGATACAACAGGCTATGCCGTAACATATGCCGGTAAAATATATCGTACAGACAATATAGAAAACCAAACAACACTGACAGAATATTCGGGTTCAGGTTGTACATGTACAGATGCAAATTCATCAATTAAATTATCTGTACCTGATGAAATAACTGTAAATAAAATTGTCGGACAGACAAAAATCAAATTAACAACTGATTTTGAAAAATCAAGTGACTGTACTTATCCTACTCATATTCTTAATTGTACATATACATTAACAACAGCTGACGAAAATGAAACAGCAATAAGCAGTGATTTGGCAGAAGTTGTGGACGGATATATAGTTGCACATTATAAGCAGGGAACTCATAAAATTCGTGTTAAGGTAACAGCAACTTTAAATGGATATATTTTTAATAATTCAAAAGATATTTCTTTGACGGGTGATGATAAATCGCAGTTTGATATTTCAAAAGGAAATATCAAAATAACAAAAAACAATGATAATAATGATATGGTAACAGTTACGGTTGGTACAACAAGCTATGATATTCCAAAGAATATGGAAATATATATAGTTCAATCAACAAGTCAAACAAGTAATGTAATTGAAGTGGTACAGGGTGCAAATCCTACCATTGTTTTAGATAATATTAATATTTTATCTCGTTCATCTATAAACAATGCATTGACGATAGGTGACGATGTTGAGCTGACCCTTAGACTGAAAGGCACAAATAAAATTGAGTCACAATCTGTAAATCTTGCGGCGGTAAGAGGTATAACGGCTACTTCAAAACTTATTGTTGAAGATTCGGGTGATAATGACGGTGTTATAACATTTAAGTCTGCAAACGGCGCCGGTATAGGCGATATGAAGCAATTTACTGTAAACAGCGGTACTGTATATGCTTATGGCGGAAATGGCGGTGCCGGTATCGGAGGCGGTAAGGACGGTTCGGGTATCAACGTACTTATCAACGGCGGTAATGTTTACGCATATGCCGATGATGATTCTGAAAGTAATGCGGCAGGTATCGGAGGCGGTACAGGCAGTGCATCTGGAACAAGCGGCCGAGGCGGAAATGTCATTGTAAACGGCGGTTATGTTAAAGCTGTCGGTAACGGCTCAGGTTACGGCATCGGTAACGGTGGAAATAAGACTCCGTACGGCACTATTACAATTAATGGCGGAAGTGTAGACGCAACTCTCGGAACAACACCAAATAATGACCCATCATTTGATGCGTTTAATAATTCCGGAACAATTCCTGCAACTAAGTATAATCAGTATTTGGTAGAAACAACGGTTGACGGAATAACAGATGAGCAAGATGTTGAATACTCACTTGTTTCTGATAATGATACAGGTGCAGAAAAGAAAATAAAAACACGTACAGACAAAAACGGTAAGTTGTATTTGTATGCAAATGCCGGAAATCAATGGATTCGTGTATATAAAAACGGTACAACATATTACAGATATTCAAAAGTTGATTCGATGTCAAAGAATACATTTAATTGTACAAACAATACAGAGATAAGTGTTTCTTCTTTCAAAATTCCGGGTCAAATCGGGGATACTGTTATAGATAATGAGAACAGAGTAATCTCTGTAAAAGTACCTTATAACATTATATTGAAAAATATTACACCTAACATAGAATTTATCGGTGCATTTACTCAAAAAGATGCAATGAAATTTAATAATACAACATCAGCAACGTATAAAATAACGGGTAACGATAAGAGTGAAGTGACGTATACTGTAAATCTTACTTTGGATTCAGAACATACCGAAAAGCAAGCCGATGTTTATGATGTTTCAAATGGCAGTGTTTATGTAACTGATCTTTATGTAACCTATGGCGGTGTACAATATAAAACCAACGATTTAGGATATGTAATAACGGGAACATCAACAGAAAATATAGTTAACCTTGATTCGGCAACGAAACTTCCGCCTGTTACATTGAAGAATCTTGACATAAAAATGTCTAATTCTGCTACTCCGATAAATATTATGGGAAATGTTGATATAACAATAGACGGTAACTGTACATTAAGATCAATGATGGGTAATGCCATTTCTGTAAAAAATTCATATTCAAACAATCCACAGCCTACTATAAAATCAACAGAAACAAATCCACTTGCCAATCTGCTTGATGTTCAAGGCGGAATAGGTGCAAATGCAGTAAATACCGAGGCGAATACGAAGCTGACAATAACAGGTGTACCGACAAATCTTACTGCTGTTACCGGAACTGCAGTCGGTGGTGACGGTGAATTTATTACAGACAGTAAGACGTATATTAATATTGCCGAAAACAGTACATCAACAGTTAAAAATGCGAACGGAGATAATCTTTATCAAGTAAAAGCAACATTGAATGGTGCAAAGGGAACAGAAAATATTTGTACATATGAAGATACAGATTATTATATTGGCGACGACCATATATTGTGCTTAATGGTTCCTAACGGTTCATATAATATGAGTGTAGGCTATAGCGAAGATGATTATTCAGGTACAATAGAAGTTGACAGTGCAATGGCAGAAGGAATTTTATATTCCGTATATGTAGAGTCGGTTACTTATGACAGCTCGCAAAAAGACAATAAAGGCGGTAAAGTTGACTTTACTGTTAAAGGTGTGTCAATTATAGGCAACGTTAAAATAAGAGTAAAGAGCCTGGAGGATATTCCTCTTGTTTTGGAAAGTGACGTTATTAAAGACTCAGACGGCAATTATGTTGCGTCGATAACTCTTCCGGAAAACCAAAGTGCAGAAAAACCTGTTGTCTATGAAGTATATTATGATGTTAAGAATAAAGAAACAAAACTTAAAAATAACTTAATAGTCGATTATGATAAAAGTGTGTGCAGTATAACGGATTTTGAAATAGACGGTCAGCTTGGTCAAAGTACAATTTATGAATCGGAAGACAGTCATACAATCACGGTTTATATGCCATATGATCATGAGTATCAAGATTATTATACGCCTTCAAAACTTACATATATCGGCGGAAGAATTTCAAATGACCAAGGTAAACCGATACAATATACTGTTGATATAAACGGCTATGCGAGAACAAAATATACGGTAACTGCTCAAGACGGTACAACGACTGCCGATTATATGATTAAGATATATAAAGAGGCAACTCCGGTGATTACATCTCTGAGCCTTAGAAACCCAACATCAAGTGCGGCTTCTACCGTTACGGTAAAAATAATCGGACGTGCATTGAGCAGTATAAAGAATGCGGAAAACGAGAATAACAGAAAGGTATATATTTATTCTGATGACGGACTTGATCCTGTCGAGGCAACATATGACCTTGTAAACGGTGTTGATACATATACGGCAGAAATCAATATTCCTGAAAATACAAGCGATACAGAGGATAAAATATATACATTGAAAGCTAAAATCGGCGATACCGAACAAACAAGTATTAATTCAACTATACGAGTTCCGAGAAAAGAACGCGGACTTATCGGTATAAATGATTTTACAATCAATAATCAAATAGGCGATACAAAAATATCGGGTGAACAAGGTAAAAATATAAGCATTACAATGCCTTTTGACGCGGATATTACATCATTGCTGCCGAATGTTGAGCTTGAAGATATGTATGCGACATATTCGCCGGCTACAGAGCAGGACTTTACATCTGATGTAGTTTATACGGTTACAGCGGAGGATAAGGTTACAACTAAGGATTATACTGTTCATGTTGAAAAACAGGCAGCACCTCAAGTGAACAGCATAACGTTTGAAGACCCTGAACAAAACTCGGAAAGCAGAGTACAGGTTCGGATTAACGGTGATAATCTTGATAATGCGGCAAATGCACTAAACCATGAAAAAACAATTACCGTAAGTGCAAAACTTGTAAGCGGTGAATCTGAAGGAAGCAGTATATCAACTGCAATCGCACAGGTTGACGAAACCGGTAATTATATTGCTACGCTTAATGTTCCGAAGAATGATAATGATACAAAGAGAGTTTATGAATTATCTGTAAGTGCTTGCGGTGAAAAACAGGATTTGTCTGGAAATACAACGCTTACCATTCCGGAAAGAAAGTCGAACAGAAAAGAATTGACAGATTTTGTTGTTTCGGAAAACCAAAGTGAAATTTCAAGAAACGGAAATAAGTTGTACTTGTATGTACCGTACAACACGAATTTAAACAATGTAATACCTAAAGTAAGTCATACAGGTGTATCATATACACCTACAGACGCACAGGATTTGAACAGTACAAAAGAATACACCGTCATTGCAGAGGACGGAACAAAAAATGTATATCAAATCAATGTATTGAGAGAAGGCGTTGCAAAGGTAAACAACGTAAACATAAATCAACCTAAAACATTTAATGATACTGATATAACAGTTGATATAACAGGTCAGTTTATACCGTATTTAAGAGATGATGAGGTTAAGGATACAATGGAGGTTGTTGCAGTACCTCGCGGTGACGGAAAAACTCAAAAGGTAATGCTTGAATATGACGGCTACGGAGGTCATGCAATCGGTAAAGTTACATTACCTCAAAATGATACAAGTGAGGATAAGAAATATGACTTTAAAATAACGATTAACGGCAGAGAACAGCAAATCGGTTTGTCGGGAATTGTTACAGTACCGCGTAAAGAAAGCTGTAGAATTACAGGCTTTAGAATTAACAACCAGACTAAGGACGCCGAAATCAATGATGACGACAATACAATAACATTGTATATGCCTTATACGACTGATTTAACGGCGTTGACGCCTAAAGTTGATATAGACGGTAAGGATTACACACCAAAGGGAACACAGGATTTCACAAATCCTGTACAATATACCGTGACAGGTGACGGAGG
>OHWU01000327.1_pt1 | contig 24642 bp, 10 predicted proteins | sample 1579821 | NCBI WGS metagenome assembly OHWU01 (sample SAMEA3882548, study PRJEB24775) | human gut metagenome | biome: human-associated habitat; feature: intestine environment; material: feces | place: Netherlands | collected 2009/2010 | reverse complement strand
GGATAAACGCTGAAGGCATCTAAGCGTGAAGCCCCCCTCAAGATGAGATATCCCTACGTAAGTAGTAAGACCCCTTGAAGACGACGAGGTAGATAGGTCAGAGGTGGAAGTACAGTAATGTATGGAGCTGACTGATACTAATCGGTCGAGGGCATGACCAAGCAAGGTGATAGGTAGGATGAAGAAAATATTTCTTGTATGCAGTTTTGAAGGTATATGAAAGATAAGAAGCAATCAACGATATGTTGGTTGTTTTTTTATTGCGTATTTATTAAGAAGATTTACCAAGATTTAACATAAGTATAGTCTGTGAATGTGTTATCCTTATAAAAGAGTAAATGACAGATGGAAATCATAAGTAAATGGATTTCTGTAGGATTTCTACAAGTTTAAGCATGCAAAAGAGGATGCCGGTGATGGGTTTTATGCTGGAAATCAAAACATTTGATTTTATATAGATTGCAAGAGAATATCATCTGACAACAATTATTGTAACACACGATCCGGAAGAAGCACTTACCATTTCCAACAGAGTGCTGATCCTTGAAAAGGGTGGAATTGCCCAGTATGGAAGTCCGTCGGAGATCATCAATCATCCGGGAAGTGAGTTTGTAAAAAAATTTATTCTGAATCAGCTGGAAATAAAGAAGAACAATATTTATACATTATTTCATAAGGAAGATCAGGAAAAAAAGGAAAATCTGGCATAGTGGAGTAATAGAAGATGAAGACGAAGAAAGAAAAAGAGATAAAACTGATATTTGTATTGATTGCAATTCTTTTTGCGGCATTTCTGATTATTCCGATTGTCAGACTTCTGGGAAAATCTGTGATTGGTGAATAGGGAGTTACGACAGCATTTTATAAATAAGTTTTTCAGACAAGAGGATTTCTTAAAGCATTAAAGAACAGTTTCCTGATTGCAGGAAGTAGTGCACTGGTAACGACAGTTCTGATTTTTTTGATGGCATATACCGTGCATTATACGAATGTGAACCGGTATCTGAAAAAATTGATCGAAATGGCTGCGATGCTTCCGATGCTGCTTCCGACGATCACATACGGATTTGCAGTGATCTTCATTGTGCCATTTGTAGAAGAGTGGCCGTATGAACTACATTTTACGATGAAAAATGTAGCAAACGTGCTGAAAGATACGGAACTTTCCAATGTATATGTGAATTCTCTTTATGTAGCATTTTTCACAGCTATGTTCGGAACGCTTCTGACATATGGAAGTGCGCTGGTCACAGCGAGAAGTCATGTGCCGGAAAAATTAAAAAAGTGATCGAGGGAATTGCACTGATTACGAATACGATTCCCGGAATGGTACTTGGACTTGCGTTCCTGTTCTGTTTTTCGGGAACCAGTCTGCAAAGTACATTCCTGATCCTTGTTCTCTGTAACATGATCCACTATTTTTCGACACCGTATCTGATGATGAAGGAATCACTGGCGAAGTTAAATGGTTCCTGGGAAACGACAGCGATGCTGATGGGAGATAACTGGATCAAGACGATCATCCGTGTTGTGACACCGAATGCTCTGTCAACGATCATCAGTGTATTTAGCTATTACTTTATCAATGCGATGGTAACGATCAGTGCGGTCATCTTCCTGGCAGGAGCAAGGACAATGGTCATTACGACGAAGATCAAGCAGCTTCAGTATTATAATAAATACAATGAAATCTTCGTATTATCACTCTTTTTGTTTTAAACAGATAAGATCGGCTCCACAGAAGCGATTCTGACATCATTTCTAAATTTGTCTCGATATTACATCAGATGATATTTGAGTCAATAGTATAAAAAAATCAACATAAAATCAAAAAAAATCACATTGACAATAAAAATGAATAAAAAAGTGTAAAAATTTCACAAATAATACTGCTGTAAAAAAATGCCAGATAATATATCATTTATCATAATTAAATTGTGCAAAATATATGGTTGAAGGAGGAAATTTAAATGAAAAAGAAATGTTTTGCAATGTTAATGGCGGTAGCAATTGTTGTAATGTCCATAGTTGGATGTGGCGGTTCAGATAATAAAAAAGCAGCAGAGCCAGACAAGAAGACAACACAAAGCAATGAAAAGAAAGAGGACAAAGATTCCAAAAAAGAATCACAGGATGCAGGTGAAGTAGTGGAAAGCTCTGATGCGTTAAATGTTGCAGAAGATACATTCCAGATGGCTGATCTCGTGACAAAAGTCGGAGGAGCAGATGCGGATATGATTGCACTTCTGGGAGCAAAAGAGGCAGCAGCTTCTTATGATACAAAGTTATTTGGAGCAGATGTAAAGATTGTTGTAGAAAGCAAAGATGGAAATGTAGCAAGTGCGCAGCTTACATTCCCGTCTGTTGCAAAAGATTCTCTGGTTAATGCAATTTCAGAACAGCTTGGAGCGGATGGTACTGAGGAAGCCGATAAGACAAGCTGGAGTTACGAAGACAGAAACGTTGTGTTAACAGAAGGCGATCAGGGAAATGTTGTTACGATCAGCAAATAGTTAACGTATGATGAAGAAGGGATGCAGCTATGGGAAAATATGTAATGGAAAGACTGTTTAAAGTTTTTAATATTGCAGGAATGGCCTTTATCTTTGTGGGGGGGCATACCGGATATATATCCGGCAAAGATATGCTGTATCAGCTACTTCTTTTTGTAATTGTATACTGCTTTATGACTCGTACATATGAAGCTTTTGAAACACAGACAAAGAAAAGCATGGAATTGATATATTCGCAGGGGCTTGCATTGTTTCTGGCGGATGCAGTTACATATCTGACAGGATACGTTACAAAAACGAGTATAAATGATATCTGGATGATGCTTCTTAAGTTAGTGGCACAGACTGCATTTGCAGCTATATATACACTGGGAAGCAGCCAGATTATGTGCCATCTGTATGGAAAGAAAGAGGCAGCTGTTCTCTATGGAAACAGTGAAATGTTTGAGAAAATGAAAGACTTAAGACATATGTCAGACTGGATTCATGTAAAAATGTGGATCCGGGTTCTTGAGGTTACACCGCAGACTTTAGAACAGTTAAAAGATGTGGATCTTGTTATCCTGCAGGAAATTGACAGAGTACAGAAGGATCAGATTCTCCGGTATTGTGCTGCAAATGGAATAGAAGTTTATCTGAAACCAGAAATGGAAGATGTACTGATGTGCAGCATGAAGTCGGTGTCTGTAAATGGTACTATGCTGCTGCAGATTGGAAATAAGAATGAAAGACCGGTGTATGAGCTGGTAAAAAGAATGATGGATATCTGTATATCGGTAGTGGGGCTGGTCCTGGCATCGCCGGTTATGCTTATAACAGCCGGATTGATCAAAGCACAGGACAGAGGAACTGTTTTATACAGTCAGAAGAGGCTGACAAAAGATGGAAAGATATTTGAAATTTACAAATTCCGCAGTATGAAGATGGATGCGGAAAAAGACGGAAAAGCAAGACTGGCAGAAAAATCAGATGACAGAATTACAACGGTTGGAAAATGGATCCGCATGACACGAATTGACGAACTTCCACAGTTTATCAATGTGTTAAGAGGTGATATGAGCATTGTGGGACCAAGACCGGAAAGACCGGAGCTGGCAGAAAAATACACAGAAGAAAATCCGGAATTTGCAATGCGTCTGAAGGTAAAGGCCGGAATTACAGGATTTGCGCAGGTTTATGGAAGATATAATACACCGGCCATTGAGAAAGCACAGATGGACGCTTATTACATCAGAAAAGCATCGGTACTTATGGATCTGCGTCTGATTCTGGCAACAGTGAAAGTCCTTTTTATGAAAGAAAGTTCGGAAGGTGTCGTAACAGAAAGCAAGACGGAAAACAGAGCAGAAAACAAAGCGTATAAGATGATAAAGGAGAGAGAGACTGCATGAGATTCAGCGTTGTGGTTCCTTTATATAATAAAGAAAATTGTATCCGCATGACATTGGAAAGTGTAAAAAAACAAAGCTTTAAAGACTATGAGGTAATCGTGGTTGATGACGGATCGACGGATCGCTCGCTTGAAGAAGCCAGGAAGATAAAGAGTGAAAATATAACAATCATCCATCAGCAGAATCAGGGAGTATCCGTTGCAAGAAATACAGGAATCTTACATGCGCAAGGACAATATATCGCATTTCTGGATGCAGATGATGAATGGGAACCTGATTATCTGAAGACGATCGATCACCTTATAGAAAAATATCCGGAAAGTGATATGTATGTCACTGCGTACAGAGTAGATATGGGAAATGGGAAAAGCCATTATTCAGCGAGACTGACTCCGGCAACCGGATGTCTTGAAAGTTACTGGCTTACCTATCAGTATGCTTATGATTTTGTCTGGACATCGGCGACCGTGATCCGGACATCGGCAGTCTTAAAAGCCGGATTATTCAGACCGGGAGAAAAGATCGGACAGGATCTTGATCTGTGGTCAAGAGTAGCCAGAAATAATCCGAAGGTTGCATATTCTTCCGAAGTCTGTGTGAATTATCACAGGATGGCAGAAGCGAATGCCAGAACAAGGGTAAAAGTAGCAAAAGCAGATGCGTTTATAAAGAATCTGGAAGAAGAGCTTGAAGATTCTGCGCATAGTAAAGAAGAACTTGCAATGATTCAGCGCAAATACAATATGAAGATGACAGTATATATATATACCAGTATTCTTGCGGGAAATAAGGCAGAAGCCAGAGAAGCAATGAAGAGGTGGAAGGGGCAGTTGTCCCGGAAAGCAAAGATGGTACAGGCCGGGCTTAAGATTGCCAGGATTATGCCGGATTTTGTATTGCGGATGGTGTATGCGGCCAGACTGAAGGTTTTCTAAAAATGGAGTGATGGTGTGTGAGTAGGATAGGCTATTATGGGAAATGGTGTTACAGAGGAGCTGTAATGGCATGGAACTATGGAATGAGTAAGATATTCGGCATCCAGAGGACGAAAGAGATTCAGACAAGAATTCATTTCCATAAAAAAATTGATCTGTCATGTCCGAGGAAACTGAATGAGAAAATTCTGTGGACGGAATACAATACGGATGGAAAGATGAGAAGTCTGCTGACGGATAAATATGAAGTCCGTAAGTTTGTGGAACAAAAGGGATATAAAGATACATTGGTTCCTCTTCTGGGTGTGTATGACAAAGCAGAAGAAGTTTCATTTGACGGACTTCCGAAAAAATTCGTATTAAAAGCCACACATGGTTGTGATATGAATTACATATGTGTGGATAAAAACAAATTAGATAAAAAAGAACAGAGAAGATTAAAAAAAATGATGCATTTCTGGTTGAGTTTTCATATAGCTTATTTATCACTGGAAATGCATTATCGCGATATAAGGCGCCGGATTATCTGTGAAGAATATATAGAAGCAGAAGGCGGACTCCCGGATTATAAATTTCACTGTAGTAACGGGAAAGTCCGCTTTATTCTTGTTTGCAATCAAAAAGGTGCAAAAAGGTACAAGAATGTGTTTGACAGAGACTGGAAGGAACTGGATGTTGTGGAAGGAACAGAGGTTGACAAAAATCCAGTAAAGCGGCCAGATAAGCTGGAAGAGATGATCTGTATGGCGGAAAAGCTGGGAGAGGGAATCCCGTTTGTACGAGTGGATCTATATCTGGCAGATGAGAAAATCTATTTCGGAGAGATGACATTTACACCGGCTACGGGTGTGCTGTCTCATTTTAAGGATGCTTTTCTGGAAGAAGAGGGGAAGTATTGTGTAACTGAGAAGGAATAGTATATCCGGATTCGAGAATCGGAGTTTCATGGGAGCACTCCCGAGTCAATATGATATGAAACGAAAAAGAAAGGAGAAGAAGTAAAAAGAAGAAAAGCAAAAAGAAAGGAGTAAGAGATGAAAAAATTACTAACAGGAGCATTGGCAGCGGTGTTATCGATATCTTTGTGTACGCCGTTGGTATATGCGAAAGACAATGTCGAGACGAAGACATTGAAAAAGAGTAACTCCGGCAACCCGATGCTTGGGTTTGATGAGAACGGAGACATTCTTTACGGCGGAGATCCGTCGGTTCTGGTTGACGGCGACACCGTATATTGCTACGTAGGACACGATACCTCAAGCAATGAGTCTTACTGGATGCCGGACTGGAGATGTTATTCTTCCAAAGACATGAAAAACTGGACATATGAAAGCAAGATCATGAACAGTTCGGATATCAAAGGAGGTGATAACCATGAGGCCTGGGCAGGACAGGTGGCAAAAGGTTCTGATGGAAAGTATTACTTCTATTACTGTACACAGTTTTCAGATGGAAAAGGAGTCGGAGTCGGTGTTTCGGACAGTCCGACAGGTCCGTTTAAAGATGTGAATCAAAAGCCGCTGGTAAGTAACAGCCAGACCCCGAACAGCGTACATTCATGGGAAGATATCGACCCGACTGTATGGATCGAAACTGATGAAAATGGTGTGGAACACAGATATCTGGGATGGGGAAATACAAGATTCTTCGTATGTGAATTGAATGAGGATATGATATCGGTAAAAGATCAGGATGGCAATCCGGATAATCTTTCTGTCGGATATGGCAAAGGAAATGATATCGTAATCGGAAAGATCAACGATTTCCAGGGACACAGTTATACGGAAGCACCATGGTATTACCGTCAGAAGGATGAAAACGGCAATTATTATGGCAAGTACTATATGTTCTTTGCATGTGACTGGAGAGAGCAGATGGCATATGCTACGACCGATGACATCATGAGCAATGAATGGGAGTTCGGTGGAATCATTATGGAACCTTCTGCAACAGCCAACACAAACCACATGGCAGTATTTGATTTCAAGGGACAGACATATTTTGTATATCATGACGGAAGCCTTCCACACGGAAGCGGATACCGCAGAGTTGCATGTTGTGAGCCATTTACGATCAATGAAGACGGAACGATCGATCCGATCAAAAAGACCGCAACAGGACTTACCGGAACAGCATCACAGATTACAGATTCCGATGGCAATTACATTTCTCATAAATCATTCGTGAATACACTGCTGGACGCAGACTATCCGATCACAGGAAAAGCACTTCAGGTTGATTTCTATAAGGATGGCGAAGAAAGCAGCTGGGAGATCAATCCTGGAAAATCCAGCAAAAAAGACGAATATGTATCGATTGAGTCGAACAACAAACCGGGACTCTATATCACGGCACAGGATCCGAAAAACGGTGTGATCACACCGGTACTGTCACAGGATGTAAAAGGAACAACTGCCGAAGCCGAGAGCATGACATTCCGTACCTTAAAAGGATTTAACGGAAGTGGTGTTACATTCGAAAGTGTCAGATATCCGGGTTATTATCTGACAAGTAAAAGCGGAGTCCTTTCCATGACACAGGATCCGTCTGACAAAGACGCAACATTCTTTGTATCTACAGATACAGAAATTAAATCAGGAAAAGCAAGAAAGACAAAACGTATGTACACAGTCGGAGAGAAACTGAAGACAAACGATATCCGTATTCAGTTATATCTTGAGACAGGCAAAACGGTTAAAATTACGGATTATACAACGAATGTAGATAAGATTGACATGACAACGACAGGTAAGAAGACACTGAAAGTGACATATGAATACAACGGCGAGAAGAAGACTGACAATATTCAGATCACAGTTGTTGATTCCGCATATAAAAAGAAATAAAAGGTCCTGATGGAAAGGAGAAATTGCTATGAAACGGAAAAAAGTAATGTCTGCAGCACTTGCAGGTGCACTCGTAATTACCATGATGGTTCCACCGCATCTGGCATTCGCTGCAAAGTCCGCAAGTCTGGACGGACTGGTAGGTGAGTGGACATTTGAGAATGAAACACTGGAGAATGATGTAGAAGGAGGAACCGCTGCATCTGCAATCGTAACAGGTCTTGGTAATTATTCCGGAACTGTTACCTACACAGAAGACAGAAACGGCGGAAAAGCTGTAAAACTCGGAGATTATGGACTGAAACTGAACCAGCAGGATCTGGGAGATAACTTCACAGTATCTATGTGGCTGAAACCGGATGGAAATATCAGCGATAACCAGAGCGTATTATTCCTCGGATACCATAATCCGGAAAAATGGCTGGCTATTGCAGGTGATGGAAATAACAACAGTACCACCAAGATCTGGGCAAATGGTAACGGATACAGCTGGACGAAATGGGCAAATAAAGACCTCAGTGCAGAGTGGCACTGTGTAACAATTACCGGCGACAAAGATAATGTTAAAGTATACGTAGACGGAGAGAAGACTGCAGAGAATAAGACGAGTGCACCACTGACCGGAAGCAACCAGGACATTTACGTCGGTGTTACAAACTGGGACGGAGAATTCACCGGATCTGCAGATGACATTAAAGTTTATAACAAGACTCTGACAGAAGGAGAAGTATATCAGTTATATGATGATTCTTCAGCAGAGAGCCTTCTTGAAAAAAACGGAATTGAAGCAACAAAATCTCTGAACATGGTTGTCGGAAGAGAAGAGAACATCGAAGTAACGATGCCGGCGGTAGTAAAAGAAGCAAATCCTTCTGTTGCATATGTGACCGATAATAAGGATATTGCAACCGTAGACGAGACTGGAAAGGTTACCGCAACCGGAGCCGGAACAACAAAGATCACAACAAAGGTTACGCTTGGCAGTACGACGAAAGAAGCTGTGACTGAAGTAATGGTAAAGAGTGGACTGGAAGAAAACCTGAAAGCAACATACTCTTTCGAAGACAATTTGACGAACAGTATTATAGATAAGGACGCAACAGCAGTTACAACAAAGCTGGCGGCTTATTCCAAAGATGTTGTATACGAAGAAGGTAAGAGCGGAAAGGCCGTAAGATTAGGAGACTACGGACTGAAACTGGATGAAGAGAATCTCGGAAAAGAATACACGGTATCTGCATGGGTAAAACCGGACGGAACACTGGCAGAGAACCAGAACGTACTGTTCCTCGGATATCACAATCCGGAAAAATGGCTGGCAGTATCCGGTAAAAAGACCGGAACGAACACATGCAAGATCTGGGAAAATGGAAATGGCTACAAGTGGTCTACATTCTGGTCCCCGGAGATTGATACAGAAGGATGGCACAATATCACACTGTCCGGAAAGAGCGGACAGGTAACTGCTTATGTAGATGGCATCAAACTCGGAACACATGATTCCAATGATCCGTTAGACGGAGAAAATCAGGGAATCTATCTTGGAGTTACCAACTGGGATGCAGAATTCGAAGGATTGGTCGATGAAGTCAATGTATACGACATTGCACTGACAGAAAAAGAAGTACAGGAACAGAACAAAGCAGATTATACCCAGATGCTCCAGGAAAAACTGGAAAAAGCAGTTACAGATGAGAACCTGCTTGGAAAGAACGACAGTCTGGATAATGTAAAATATGACCTGACACTTCCTACAGAAGATAACGGCATGACGATCATATGGACAAGTTCTGATGAGAATGTGATCGGAACAGACGGAACCGTAACAAGCCCGGCAGAGTCCAAAGAAGTTACACTTACCGCAACAGCAAAATCAGGAGAACTGGAAGCATCCAAAGAGATCAAAGTAACAGTAAAAGCACTGGAACGTGCAGAACTGGATGCTTTGATCAAGTCCGCAGAGTCAATTGATACAACATATTGTACAACCGTATCGGCAGACCGCCTGAAAGAAGCGATTCAGGAAGCAAAAGATGCAGACAGCTTTGATAAAGTAGATACGGCATATACCAAACTGAACAAAGCCATTGCAGGTCTTGCCTATGTAGAAGAATATGTAGATCCATTCAGCGTAATCGATCCGGAAGCACCGGAGACCACGAAAGAAATGAAAGTCGGCGAAAGCGAAAAACTGTTTACAATTCCGGACAGTGTAAAGGACATGGTTGATGTTGAATATGTATCCAGCGACGACAGTGCAGCTACTTATGTAGATGGAACCGTAACTGCATTAAAAGAAGGAAAAGTAACCGTTACAGCAATCGTTACAGCAAAATATGACGGCTATGCCGTAGAATATTCGACAGCACTGGATGTTAGATCAGACAGTGCAAAGGAAGAACTTAAGGTCACTAAGAATCCGGAAAGCTATAAAGGTGTGGTGGGCGAAACAGCCGTATTAACTGTAGAAGCAGAAGGAAAAGACCTGAACTATCAGTGGGAATACTGCAATGCCAACTCTAATACCTGGAGAACTTCTACCATGACAGGCAGCCAGACAGCATCTATCAGCGTACCTGTAGCAAAGTGGCGTGACGGCCAGAAATACCGCTGCGTGATTACAGACGGATATGGCAACCAGGTAATTTCTGATACAGCAACAGTTACGATTGGTGCAGCAGTGACCGCACCGGTGATCGAGACACAGCCAGTCAGCGTAACTGCAGCAAAAGGTGATACTGTATTATTCGAAGTCACACTGAAAGCAGGTACCGGAGAAGGTGCAACTTATCAGTGGGAATATTGTAATGCCAACTCTAATACCTGGAGAACTTCTTCCATGGGAGGAAATCAGACAAATAATCTGATTGTACCTGCAGCAACATGGCGTGACGGCCAGAAATACCGCTGCGTGATAACAGGAACCGACGGAAGAATCGTAGTTTCAGATGTGGCAGTTATGACTGTAAAATAAACCGTCAACCGAAACAAACAGATGGAGAAATGCTATGAAAAGAAAATATGTAAAGAAAGCAGTCTCCTTCGGTCTGGCAGCTGTTACGGCCCTCGTACTTGCGGGGCCGGCAGCGGGCAGCCGGGCGATGGCAGCAGATACAAAACTTACAATCAAAGAAGCGCAGATCAATCAGCTCCTGACCGGTGATTTTACACTCCCGGACAGTATTGACGGTGCACCGGATGCAAAGATCAGCTACAGTGTAGGAGATGCCAATCCTGCATATGTATCGGTAAAGGGAAATAAGTTAAAAGTAACACGCCCATATGCAGGAAAGGGCAATTACAAATTTATTCTGACCGCAACGGTCACGAATGGAAGTGACACGACAAAGCAGAGCTTTGATCTGACGATCGCAGAAGGAACTTCTGCAGATACCAAAGCCGGATATGTCTATGTGTGTTTTGGTAATGTAAAAGGTTCCGATGTACAGCAGCTTCATTTCTTCTTAAGTGAAGATGGACTGAACTGGACAGCATTGAATGGTTTTCACCCATTGTTTGAAGTGGGAACCGATTATGCGGACGATATTGAGACTGTGGGCACACACAACTACGCAGTGAAAGCCGGTACGGATATAAAGTCAACCACATCCGGAGATGCATCGGTATTATTCCCATTTGAAGGGAATGATCAGGGTGTGCGTGATCCTTACCTTATCAGAGGTGCAAGAAAAGAAGATTCCGGAAAGGTGTGGATTCTGGCAACAGATCTGAATACGATGGCATCCAAGTACGGCGGCAATTTGAGCAACAATTCCGTAGGAAACTGGGGAACGATGTCAAGTGCCGGAAGTACAAAGCTTTTCGTATATGAGACGGAAGACTGGGTGCACTGGGAAAGAAGATACATTGATGTAGGAAACGAGATTGATGCCGGGGCAGCATGGGCACCGGAAGCAGTCTATAATCCGGAAAAAGACAACTATCTTGTGTACTGGTCCTGTCGTGTGGGAACAGACGGATATGCAAGAAACAGATTATATTGCAACGAGACAAAAGATTTCAAGACCTTTGGACCGACGAAGATGTATGAGGAAGAAGCCTTCTATCAGAAATGGGGAAAGCTCGTATCGTCAAATGACGGATATGGCAATATTGATACATCCCAGTTATGGGTAGCGGACGAAGACGGAAATCCATATGGAACACTGTACCGTGTCGTAAAAGATGAGACGAATAACCACATTGAACTTATGAGTGCGGATACAGTATTAGATCCAGACGTTGATTATGACAATTCAGATCCGAACAGGATCACTTCATATACGATGAATGGGAAAAATTATTCCAGCCTTGGAGACCTGAACGGATTAAATGACTTCCAGAAAGCGGAGGTAGTATGGAACTGGTTCAAAGACGAAAGTACAGGTAACCATTTCAAGTACATTTCCCAGAAGAATATGGAAGCAAAAAAAGGAGCCTATGAAGGGGCGACAATGTTTAAGTTCAATGACCGTGACGAATGGTGCATCATGATCGACTATTATGGCAGCAGCAGTGTGCGGTATGAACCATATACAACAACTGATCTTTCGAAAGCGGACAGCGTAAAGAAACTGACAAGCGGATACGGAAGAACTGGCGGCGATGTAGGATGCCATGGAGGGATGATCCCTGTTACGGCAGAAGAATACAATACTCTGATCGATACCTACAACGCAGATCCGACAGTGGATAATTATCATAAGATTGAATATATCGATTGCGATAAGAGAGAGCTGGAAGACATCAAAAATGAGATCAAAGATCAGTTGGAAGATAACACACTGACAGACAGCCAGAAAGAGAGTCTGAATCAGGCACTGATCCGGGCAGACAGTCTTTCAAAAGTACCGACGGTGGATACAGATGCGGTAGAAGCGATCAATAAGAAAGTAGACTGTATCACTAACCCGGTGAAGATCACACTTTCAAAAGAGGCAGTAACACTAAAGGAAGGCTATTCCGAAACGGTGGAAGCGACTGTAACTCCAAAGGAAAAAGAGATGACCTGGAAGAGTGCGGATAAGACAGTGGCAACCGTAAAAGATGGAAAGATCACGGCCGTTGGAAAAGGATCTACGTTTGTATTTGCAAAGGTAGGAAAAGAAGGGCTGGCGAAGATTAAAGTCAGCGTAAAATAATAAGGAGGGAGCTTATGAAAAAGGGAAAGATAAGACGCTTATTATCGATTACTTTGCTTGGGACTATGCTTGCATCGAGTGTAGTCCAGGCGGCTCCTCTGTCGGATACGGCAGAGAATGAGAACCTCGAATATCTTGCATATTATCCGCTTACGGAAGATGTACAGGATCATTCGGGCAATGAGACGGCGCAGAATGCAGAACTGAAAGGAACGGGTGCAGCGTTCAAAGACGGAGCACTGTATCTTCCGGGAGGAGCAGCAAACAGCAGCGCCGGCTATGTGGAACTTCCACAGGGAATGTTCGACGGACAGAACACACTGACCATCTCCGTATGGTTAAAGAATGAGACCGGTGCCGGGGACTACGCAGCAATGTTTTTTGGAACAGGCAAGAACAGCAGCGGATATCCATCACAGTACTGGCTGCTGAATCCAAGTAAAGGTGGCAAGATGAAGAGTGTCATCACTAATTCGGTATCAGCAGGTAATCCATGGACAACGGAATACGGAATCACTCCGACGAATTCCTCTAATGGAATCAGCGGACCAACAACGGACAGCAGCTGGGCAATGTATACAACGGTAATCACAGAAGACAGCATTACCGGATATTACAACAACCAGAAGATTGGTACCGTGAAGACATCCAATAAGGTAGAAAATTTTGGAGAGAATCTTCTTGCATACATTGGAAAATCTTCTTATCCGGACAAATTCTATAAAGGCGGCGTAAAAGAGCTTGCGATTTATAAAAATGAACTGACCGAAGCACAGGTAAAAGAATTATATGCCGGGGAAGCACTTGAGATGGCAAAAGAGAACCTTACGATTGCCAATGACAGTGCGATCACGGATGACATCCAGCTGCCAACATCTGACGGCGGCGTAAAGATCAGCTGGTCTTCCAGCAATCCGGAGATCCTGAATGAAAAAGGTGAGATTACAAGAGGCGAAGATGTAGAAGGAACACAGGAAGTAACGCTGACAGCGACATTATCTGTGGACGACTACACGGTTACAAAGGACTTCACAGTTCTGGTAGCAGAAGCACAGACAGCCGATGTTCCGTATCTTGCTTACTATCCACTGGAAAAGGATACCAAAGATGCTTCCGGCAATGACAGAGATGCAGAATTAAAAGGACAGAACGGAATCTTCACAGACGGAAGTCTTTCACTTCCTGGCGGAGCATCCGGAAGTGACGCAGCCTATGTAGAACTTCCAAAGGGAATGTTCGATGGCAAAAATACTGTTACAATCTCTGCATGGCTTAAGAACCAGACAGGAAGCGGTAACTATGCAGCAATGTTCTTTGGAAATGACAAGAACAGCAATGGTTTCCCGACACAGTACTGGCTTTTAAATCCGGCAAACTTAAGCGGACAGATGAAGTCCGTTATTACAAACAGTGTGAATGAATCGGCACCGTACAATACAGAATATGGTATCTCTCCGACAAATTCCGCATATGGTATTGCAGGACCGAAGACGGGAAGTGACTGGGCAAAATACACAACTGTTATTACAGAAAACAGCATTACCGGATACTACAACGATCAGAAGATCGGTACAGTAGAAATTACGAACAAAGTAGAGAACTTCGGAACAGACCTTTTTGCATACATCGGAAAATCTTCTTATTCTGATATGTTCTATAAAGGAAGTGTCAAAGAAGTAAAGATCTACGATGGAGCACAGTCTTACAAACAGGTGAAAAGTGATTACTATAACGAAGTATTAAAAGCAGCAAAAGACGGACTTTCCATCGGTGATACCAGTGCAGTAAAAGAAGACCTTACACTGCCGGCAACACTGGAGAATGGTGTGAGCGTAAGCTGGGAGACCAGCAAAGCTTCTGTGATCACTGCAGAAGGAAAGGTAACACGTCCGGAAGAAGGAAAGACTTCTGAGACAATCACACTGACAGCAACTTTAAGCCTGAACGGTTATACAGTAACGAAAGAATTCGAAGTAACTGTTGTTCCATGGAATCTGGATGAAGACCTTGCAGAAGCTGCAGCACAGTTAAAGCTTGCGAAAGTCATTTCCGAAGATATAGAACTTCCGGAAGAAGGAAAATACGGAAGCACGATCACATGGAAATCATCTGATGACAGTGTTCTTTCCGATGCGGGAGCAATCGTTTCCAGACCGGAAAGCGGAAAAGGCAATCAGAAGGTAACATTAACAGCAACCTTAAGCCTGAATGGCAAATCAGTAGAAAAGCCATTCAAGATCGAAGTAATGGAAGAGTTCTACGGTTATATCATGAGTTATGTAACCGGTAATAACGACCTGACCGGAAGTCTGCATCTTGCATACAGCACGGACGGAGCAAACTTTACAGCACTGAACTCTAACACAGGAATCTTATTTGCAACCATTGATACCAATAACGGCAATAAGAACTTAACGACAGGAATCCGCTTTACAAGCCCATATCTGTTCAGAAAGGCAGACGGAAGCTTCGGATTCACAGCAACACAGAGCAACAGCAAAAAATCAATCTATATGTATGACTCAGAAGACCTTCTTACCTATACAGGAGAGAGAATGGTTGAGACGAATACAGATATCGGTAATCCGTTATCACCACAGGTCGTATATGATTCAAAAGCCGGCGCATACCGTGTGAACTGGACATGCAACGGAGTAAAATATTCGAACCTGACAGAAGATCTTACAACACTGGAAGCACCACAGGCATACGATTATACAGAAAAAACAACCGAAGGAATCCAGACAATTCCAGAGGGTGCTGTAACCGGTAATGTGATCGGTGTTACAAAAGCAGAATATGATAAGATCATTAACAAATTCACAAAAGTAACCAATACAGGAATCAGCGAAGTCAAAGATGTAACTGTAAAGAGCGGGGAAGACGTAGAACTTCCAGAATCTGTTACAGCATATTACAGTGACGGTTCTACTGCCAATATGGGAGTTACATGGAATACAGACGGCATTGATTTCAGTAAAGCAGGTACTTATACCGTAAATGGTACAGTTAATCAGACCGAGTATACAAATCCTCTGATCGAGCAGAGAGCCGATCCGCAGATCAAGTATGACGAAGATACAAAAGCTTATTATTTCACAGCTTCTTATCCGGCATTCTACAATGCGGACAACGGTTATGACAGAATTATCCTGCGTAAGGCAGATACGATCCAGGGACTTTCAGACGCAGAAGGCGGACTGGAAAAAGAGATTACAATCTGGAAAGCACCATCTACAGGCAAGATGGCAAGACACGTCTGGGCACCGGAAATTCATAAGATCAAAGGAAAATGGTATGTATTCTTTGCAGCCGGCGATTCCGGCAACATCTGGAATATCAGACCATATGTCCTGGTATGCCAGGGAGATGATCCATACGATGCATCTTCATGGGTACAGGCAGACGGAACTGCAGAGATTCACGCAGCTACAAGCGAAGAATCCGCATACTTCAAACACATGTCACTGGATATGACATACTTTGAGCATAATGGAAAACATTATGTGATCTGGGCAGACATTATCGGACAGTCTGCACTTTACATGCAGGAGATCAACCCGGACAAACCTTGGGAAGGCAAGGGAAAAGTTATCATGCTTACAACTCCGGAATACGGATGGGAACGTAATGTAGAGCGTGTAAATGAAGGACCTACGATCCTGAAACATGATGGAAAGATTTTTATTGCATTCTCAGCAGCCGGAACAGGTCCGGAATATTGTATCGGACTTCTGACCGCAGATGAAAACGCAGATCTGATGGATCCGGATTCATGGACAAAGACCGCTTATCCGGTTCTTACATCCGCAGATGTACCGGGAGAATACGGACCGGGGCACAATTCATTTACCGTAGATGAGAATGGAAATGCAGTATTCGTATACCATGCACGTTCGGAAGAGTGTTACAAGAATCAGTGCCAGTGGTCAAGCGCAAGCTCTCTGTATGACCCATGCCGTCATGCAAGAGTAAAACGTGTACACTGGGCAGCAGACGGAACACCGATTCTGAACATGAGCTACGAAGAAGAGTTAAATGACGCTTACAAGAATGTAACGGTTCAGGTAACTGTTGAAGATAACAGTGGCGAAGGAAAAGAACTTGCAATTACAGAAAATCCGAAGAACTATGTAGGAAAAATCGGAGAGACAGCAGAATTTACAGTAAAAGCAACCGGAGAAGGTCTGACCTATAAATGGGAATACAGCAATGCTAATTCCAGCAAGTGGTATGCATCTTCTATGGAAGGAAGCAAGACAGATACCGTAAAAGTACCGGTACAGAAATACAGAGACGGACAGAAATACCGTTGTATCGTAACCGATAAAAACGGAAAGACAGTTACATCTGCCGTTGTGGCAGTAAAAGTGGCAGAGCTTCCGGCCGGACTGGCTATTGTAAGCCAGCCGGTAAGTGTGAATGCAGCAAAAGGAACCATGACAGAATTCAAGGTACAGGCAATCGGAGAGGGCCTTACCTATCAGTGGGAATACTGTAATGCATCTTCCAACAAGTGGAGAACATCTTCTATGGAAGGAAACCAGACGGACACAATTAAAGTGGAAGCTGGAAGCTGGAGAAACGGACAGAAATACCGCTGCGTGATCAAAGACGCAGAAGGCAATACGCTGATATCAGATGCAGCGACACTGACGGTTACCCAGTAAATTCATTTGTAATTCAAGGGAATGGGACAGAACGTAAAAGGGAGATCCTTAAGTTCCATTCCCTAAAAAATAAATGAAAAAGGAGGAAACTATGAAAAGACGATTTCTTGCACTCATAATGAGTGCGGCAATGGCAGTGACACTGCTTCCGGCTTTTTCTGTAAAAGCAGAAGAAAGCAGTGTCACAGGAAACAGCGGAACCCCGGAGCAGAAAGTGATGGCAGAATATGATATGTCACATGCAGACGGAACGCTTACAGACATTTCCGGTAACGGAAATAATGCAAAACTGGTAGGACTCACAGATTCAGATTTCACAGAGGAAGATGGAGAAACCGTTCTGAATTTCTCCGGAGATTCCGGAAAATATGTTGAGATTCCGGCCGGACTGATCGAAGAAGAGAACTTCACGATCGAAGCTACATTTAAGACAGAAAAGGTGGGAAACCAGTGGTTATTCTGTCTTGGTAACAAAGTTGACAAATGGCCAAATGTAAAAAACTATGTATTTTTCTGCCCGACACAGGGAGGAAATGGTAACAGCAAAGACGGAAATATCCGTGCGGGATTAAAAGACGGATCCAAAGAAGTCCTTCTTGCACAGGATGGAAAGATTACAGAGAATGCTTACAATACTGTAAAATATGAATTCAATGAAGGTGTGGTAAGCGTATACCTGAATGATACACTGATCGAGACAACAGACAGTGGATATTCCATCCAGGACATCATCTCAGCAGGAACAGACGGAACTGCACTGGGATATATCGGAAAATCCCTGTACAGCCCGGACCCGGCTTACAAGGGAACATTAAAATCATTCAAATTATCTGCAACAGAGAAAGATCATTCCGATGAAGCAAAAGTTGCAGAAGCAAAAGAAGCACTGACACTTCCATATAACACAACCAATCAGGCTGTATATGGAAATATCACACTTCCTACAGAAGCAGGGGATGGCGTTGCCGTAACATGGTCAACCGATAAGCCGGAGATCGTGGACGTACAGTCTCATGAGAACGAAGGCTATGATGCAACACCGGCAGGAACTGTAACAAGACCGGATAAAGATACCGATGTTACAATGACAGCAACACTGAAACTGGGCGATGCAACAGCAACAAAAGACTTTATATTTACAGTTAAGAAAGCAGTAAAGGCGAAGACAGCCGATGATTATAGTGCATACTTCTTTACATATTTCGCAGGTGAAGGATATTCTGACGGAGAGCAGATCTACTTCGCAGCAAGTAAGAATGGACTGAAATGGCAGGATCTGAACGATAACAAACCGGTACTTACATCTACACTTGGAGAAAAGGGTGTACGTGATCCATTCATCATCCGTTCTGCAGAAGGTGATAAGTTCTATATGATCGCAACAGACCTGAAGATCAACGGTGGAAATGGCTGGGGTGCAGCACAGACTGCAGGAAGCCAGAGCCTGATGGTATGGGAGTCTACAGACCTTGTAAACTGGTCTGACGAGCGCATGGTAGAAGTAAGTGCTTCTATCGGAGCCGGATGTACATGGGCACCGGAAGCAGCATATGATTATAAGACAGGTGAATATGTAGTATTCTGGGCATCAAAAGTATCTGGTGACAACTATGCAAAACAGAGATTATATTACTCTAAGACAAGAGATTTCTACACATTTACAGAGCCACAGGTTTATATCGATATGGATCAGTCCAGTATCGATACAACGATCATCTATAATAACGATGACCAGATGTACTACCGATACACCAAGAATGAAGGCGGAAGTACGAATAGCCTCGGTGCAAAGACAAAGACGGTATATGTAGAAAGATGTGCAACACTTCTTGGCAAGTGGGAACATATTGCATCAGATTCCCTGAACAGTAACCAGTGGGTAGAAGGTCCGACAATCTTCCAGTTCAACTCACAGGATACAGATGGAAACAGTAAGTGGTGTCTGTTAGTCGATAACTATGGCGGCGGTGGATATTACCCACTGGTATCCGATGACCTGTCTTCCGGTGTATTCACAAAACCGGACAGCTATAAGATGCCAAGCCGTGCAAGACATGGTACACCAATCCCTGTAACGCAGGAAGAGTACAATGCTTTAATGGCAAAATGGGGAACCAATCTTGTTCAGGAGAATACAGAAGAAGAGGAAAAAGATCCGGTTCTTTCTTATGATTTTGAAAATACAGATGGAACAACAATCAAAGATGTCAGTGGACACAATAATGACGGTACACTGAACGGAAATGCAGCCGTAAAAGAAGAAAACGGAAGCAACGTATTATATCTGGATGGAACAAGCGGAACATTCGCTTCCCTTCCGACAGGATTCTTCGACGGAAGAAACAAATTCACCATTTCCATGGACGTAAAACCGGAAAAGGTAGACGGTAACTTCTTTACATTTGCAGTTGGTAAAGACAGTAACAAATACCTGTTCATGCGTCAGAAATCCGGATCCATCAAGAGTGTGATCACGTCCGGTTCATGGAGTGCAGAACAGGGAGTCGACCAGAGTGTTGACCAGACTCTGTTGAATGAGTGGCAGAATATTACAATCGTAAAAGAAGCAGGAAAGATGTCATTATATCTGAATGGCGAAAAGATTGCAGAAAAGACAGGAATGTCAACAGATGTTACAGATCTTGGAAAAGATCTGAAAGCATATCTTGGAAAATCATTCTACAGTGCTGACGGATATTTCAAGGGCGCTTATGATAATGTAAAGGTTTATAACAGAGCATTATCAGAGGATGAGATTGCAGGAACAGAAGAATTCGCAATTGTCAAGAATCCGGAAAGCGTAGAAGGAGTTGTCGGAGAGACAGCAGAATTTACAGTAGAAGCAACAGGTAAAGGACTGACTTATGAGTGGCAGTATTGCAATGCAAATTCTACAAAATGGAGAACCTCCGTAATGGAAGGAAGCGATACAGCAACTGTAAAAGTTCCGGTTGCAAACTGGAGAGACGGTCAGAAATACCGCTGCGTGGTAACAAACGGAGACGGGGAACAGCTGATCTCAGAGACAGCCGTTGTAACCATGCAGAAACCAATCAAGGTTCAGCCTGTAAGTGTAGAAGCAGTCAAAGGAACAACAGCAGAATTTACGGTTGAAACATCATGGGACAATGTAACTTATCAGTGGGAATACTGCAATGCGAACTCTAACAAGTGGAGAACATCCAGCATGGAAGGAAACGACACAGCAACCATCAAGGTTCCGGCAGGATCATGGAGAAACGGCCAGAAATACCGCTGCGTGATCACAGGAGCAGATGGAAGAAGTGTGACATCTGAAGCAGCAACCCTGACAGTGACAGATAAATAAATATTATTTAAAGAGGAGATAGAATTTTTTCGTCTCCTCTTTAAAATTACGTAAAATTATAAAAAATCACACAAAATTCACAAAAAATCCAATTTAAAATAATCGGAATGCATAATAAAATTTTGATATATCTGTAAAAAGGGTAAAGTGTGAAAGGAGAGAAATGGTATGAATCGGAAAAAGCTGATAGCATTTTCGATATCATTGGCAATGACAGTCGTTCCAGTAACTCCGGCAGCAGCAGCGGGGGCAGAACAGAATACAGAAGGCCTTCAGAATGCGGTGCTGGATTTGGAATTCGAGAACAGTCTGGAGGATTCCAGTGGAAAGGGAAATAACGGAACACTTTCGTCCGGAGAAGCGGAATATGTGGACGGAGTGGTTGGAAAAGGATTGAAGATGAACGGAAGTTCCTATGTGAATCTGGGTAACAGTACGGATCTTCAGCCGGAAAATCTTACATTATCATTCTGGATCCGTCCGGATTCAGATATGAAAGGAGAGGAGCTGCTATCCTGGAATAAGAATGAGTGGTACACAGACGGATGGTATCTTTCATCAGAGAATGATAACACACCACTGACGCTTTCAGTCGGACCGGCAAAGGCGAACGGTCAGCCGTACAGAGTGTCTGTATCGGGGAAAAGAAGCGAATTCCTGCCAACCGGAGAGTGGACACATATTGCAGTCACTTATGATAAGGACAGCAAAGAGATCTGTTTCTACAGAAATGGTGTAAAATGCAGCACGGTAACAACTTATGGTATCAGCGGGGAATCAACCGGAGTGCTCGGTTCAGATGCAACGATGGAAAAGTCGATTGGTTATAACGGACCAAAATACAAAGGTGCATATCTGAAAGCATCCCTGGATGAATACCAGCTTTATAATGATGTGGCAACTCCGGAGGAGGTCATTGCTCTGTATGAAGAATCCGGACAGACATTTGACCGCAAGGCGGTTGCACAGGCAGATCTGGACAAGATCAGTATTCCAGAGACGACGCAGGAGAACCTTTCTCTTCCGACAACAGGAGAAAGTGGTTCTGTGATCAGCTGGTCATCAGACAATGAAGCAATGGTTGCAGCGGACGGAACTGTTGTAAGACCGGGTGTGGGTGAGAAGGACGTGACGGTAACACTGACAGCAGAAGCATCTTACCTGAATGGCGAGAAAGTAACGAAGACTTATAAAGTAACCGTAACAGCAAAACAGGAGATCAATATTACAACAAGCAGCATCATGGGCGATGTGACACTGGAAGATGATTATCTTGTAAATGCAGCACAGAAAGAAGACGAATATCTTTTAAGCCTGGACTCAGAGAAATTCCTGTATGAATTCTACAAAATATCCGGACTGACACCGAAGACTGATTCCGGATACGAAGGATGGGAAAGAAGTCATGGCAATAACTTCCGCGGACACACATTCGGACATTATATGTCAGCACTTTCACAGGCATATCTGAGTGCGGACGGAGATACCAAAGCTGCATTAAAGACAGAGATAAAAGAAGCAGTGGACGGATTAAAAGAATGCCAGGATGCTTATGCGGCAAAATATCCGGACAGTGCCGGATACGTATCTCCATTCCCGGAAGAGTGGCTGAAGGACAAAGACGGTGTAAATCTTGCCAATACCAAGAAGGGCAGCGGTGATACCGTATATGTTCCATACTATAATCTTCATAAAGTACTTGCAGGTCTGATCGATGTGACAAAGAACGTCGATGATCAGGAAATCAAGGAAACAGCGCTTAGTGTTGCGGAAGGATTCGGAGAATATCTGAACAATCGTCTGAGTAAACTGACTGATAAAAACAAGATGCTCCGTACCGAATATGGCGGAATGAATGAAGCATTATACGAGCTTTATAACATCACAGGCAATGATCATTACAAGACAGTAGCACAGTATTTTGACGAGACTGATCTTTTCAAAAAGCTTGCCAATAATCAGGATGTATTAAATGGATTACATGCCAACACGACGATTCCAAAACTGACCGGTGCATTAAAGAGATATACAGTCCTGACAGAGAATGAGGACTATTATAATTCGCTGTCCGACAGTGAGAAGTCATCACTGGAGATGTACCTGAAAGCAGCAGAGAACTTCTGGCAGATCACGGTTGACCATCATACATATGTAACCGGAGGCAATAGTCAGTCTGAACATTTCCATGCGGCAGATAAGATCGGATATGACGCAACCAAGAGTGAATATGATGCAAGTACGACATGTGAGACATGTAATACGTATAACATGTTAAAACTTTCAAAAGCGCTCTATCAGGTGACCGGTGATAAAAAATACATGGATTATTTCGAGACAACGTATACCAATGCAATCCTTTCTTCACAGAATCCGGAGACAGGAACAACGATGTATTTCCAGCCGATGGCACCTGGATACAATAAAGTATTCAACAGACCATTCGATGAGTTCTGGTGTTGTACAGGAACCGGTATGGAGAACTTCTCCAAACTGGGAGATAATATTTACACCGTAAGTGAAGACAGCGTTGCAGTGCAGATGTTCTATTCCTCAGAACTGAAAGATGATACACATAATCTGAAATTAAAACAGATTGCAAATATGCCGAACGAGGACAAGATCACGTTACAGGTATCTGCAGCAGATGGCGGACAGGTAGCAGAAGGAACAGACCTGAAGCTCAGAAAACCGGACTGGATCGCAGGAGATGCAGTGATCACTGTCAATGGTAAGACCGTGAAGGCAGAAGAAAAGAACGGATATTTTGTGATCGCAGATGTCAAAGCTGGTGATGAGATCACATACCAGATGCCGATGAAAGTGACCGCATACACCATGCCGGATAAGAGCAACATGGTAGCATTCAAGTACGGACCTGTCGTATTAAGTACCGCACTTTCCACGAACAACATCGAGGCATCAAATCCGAACGGAATTCTTGTCAGAGTAGGAACTTATGATTCTTCCTGCCAGACAGTTATCACAGTAGAAAGCGATTCTGTAGAGACATGGCTTAAGGATCTGGAAAAGAACATGGTGAGAATCGAAGACAGTGCAGACGGACAGGTGCAGTTCAAACTGAAAAATGTAGATTCTGAATCCGAGAGCCTGATCTATACACCACATTATATGCGTTACAAAGAACGTTATGGTCTGTATATGTACATGGAAGAAGCAGATTCCAAGTCTTCACAGGACCGTATCCTGGAGAACAAGGAATCGATCAGAGATACAGAGATGAGCACGGATTATCTCTATACGTTCGATGACAATAACTCAGAAGCTGCAAAGAACCAGCAAGGCGAGAATACATCTGTAGGTGTATACAGTGGAAAAGGATACCGTCATGCAGAAAAGAATACAGGCTGGTTCAGCTATGATCTTAAGATCGATCCGTCAGCAGAGACAAACTATCTGAATTGTACATATTATTCCGGAGACAGTGGTAGAATGTTTGATCTTTATGTAAATGGAAAGAAACTAAAGACGGTTACAATCAATACAGATGCGGGAAAGAATACGTTCTATGTGGATACAACAGAGATACCTGCAGAATATCTGACGGAGGGATCGGATACAATCACAGTAAAATTCCAGGCAATTGCAGGAAAGAACAGTTATGTAGGTGGACTGTATGGTATCAGCACTTCTTCAGCAAAAGAATATGATACCGATGCTTCTTTATCAGGACTTTCATTTGATAAAGGAACTATGACGCCGGCATATGATAAAGATACAACAGAGTATGTACTGGAAGTGCCGGAAGATACAGAGACAGTTGCAATGACAGCAACACCAAAGAAAGAAAGCGGACTTGT
>OHWU01000311.1_pt1 | contig 25540 bp, 17 predicted proteins | sample 1579821 | NCBI WGS metagenome assembly OHWU01 (sample SAMEA3882548, study PRJEB24775) | human gut metagenome | biome: human-associated habitat; feature: intestine environment; material: feces | place: Netherlands | collected 2009/2010 | reverse complement strand
CCTGCATCAAGAAAGCCGTATGTACTGTCTGCGGAAAGGAATATGGAGAAGTAGATCCAACAAACCACGAAGGGGAAACAGAACTCCGAAATGTCAAGAAAGCAACATGTACAGAAGATGGAAATACTGGAGATACTTACTGCAAGTCTTGTGGAACAAAGATAAAAGATGGAAAGGTAATTAAAGCATTAGGTCATAAGTTTACAAAATATGTATCAGATAATAATGCGACAACTACTAAAGATGGAACCAAGACAGCAAGATGTGATAATGGATGTGGAACTAAAAATACTGTTGTGGACAAGGGAAGCAAAAAGACTAATCCATCACAGAGTCCTAAAATAAAAATTGGACAGAAATTGCAGAATTCAGTTGGAGTGAGATGTGCTATTACAGGAAAAAATACAGCAGAATGTATAGGGTATGTAGGCAAAAAAAATTCAGTAACTATTCCCCCTTCGTTAAAGTATATGGGAGTAACATATCAAATTACTTCGATTAAAACGAAAGCATTTAGTGGAAATAAAAATTTAAGAAGTATTGTTATCCCATCTAGCATAAGAACGATAGGTAGTCAGGCATTTTTTAAGTGTAAAAATCTGAAAAAGATAACAATAAAAACCCCATATCTTTCTAAGAAAACAGTAGGCGCAAAAGCATTTAAAGGAATCCACGCCAAAGCAAAAATCAAAGTTCCAAAGAAGCAGAAGAAAGCATATCAGAAACTGTTAAAAGCCAAAGGAGCTGGGAAAAAGGTAACCATCAAGTAAAAAATATAAAAAGATAAGGAAGAAGTCAGGAATTTCCTGGCTTCTTGCTGTATTTAGAAAGCATACTAATTAAATGTTGGAAAATTTTGCAACAAAGAAAACTCAATTCCTCTTACCAAAAGTGCCAAAAAATGAACCATCTAGCCCCAAAGTATTGAATTAAATCCCAATAAAGCTATAATAAAAATAAGCAACTATTCAGAAAGTCCTAGCTTATTAAACTATAAAGTATTATGTTTTTTCAGAGTATATTTTACTAGATAAAATCAGACAGGAGGCACACCATGATACAAACCGAACCCCATCACCTCAGGATGGGCACCAGACTAAACAACAGATATCTTATTCAAGGAGTTCTTGGAGAAGGAGGCTTTGGCATTACTTATGTCGGCATGGACGAGGTATTGTGCCAGAAGGTAGCCGTCAAAGAATTCTTTCCGAGGGGAGCGATTACGAGGAATAATCAGCAGACCAACGAGGTAGTATCCGTTTACGGAACGAAAGCCGCGAATTTCCATCAGGGAGAGGAGAAGTTCCTTCAGGAGGCCCGGACGCTTGCACAGTTTAACAATGTAGCCGGAGTTGTGCGGGTGCAGGATTTCTTCCGGGAAAATGGAACGGCATATATTGTAATGGAGTATTTGGAGGGAATTACTTTAAAGCAGTATTTGCAGACGTATGGACCGATTAGTGTTGAAGAGATGCAGAATATATTTGCTCCTATATTGGAGGCGTTAGATAAGATTCACCAAAATGGAGTGATTCACAGGGATATTAGCCCGGACAATATTATGTGTCTGCCAGAAGGCGAAGCGAAGCTGATGGACTTTGGAGCGGCGAGAGATTATACGGATTATAGTGAGGAAGGCTTGTCTGTCATTTTAAAGATGGGATTTGCCCCGATTGAGCAATACGATTCTCATGGAAAACAGGGGCCGTGGACGGATATTTATGCACTGGGAGCGACAATGTACCAATGCCTTACAGGAAGAAAGCCGGATGATGCAACGAAAAGAAGCTTGGAGGACACACTGGTTAGTCCGTCAATGCTTGGCGTACGCATTGCCCCGCCTGTAGAATATGCCATTATGAGAGCGTTACAGATTCGGCCTGCTGACCGCTATCGGAATCTCGGGGAATTTTGCGAAGATTTATATAGCGTGGTATCTGACAATACTGTATCTGTTAATATGAATACATTTACCCAGCCAGCAGGGAGTTATGACTGGGGAAGTCCTTCGGGAACGTCCAGTCAGAGCAGGCAACAAGGATATCCGGATGTGCCGCCATACACTCCGCCGCAGCCGCCGGTAAAGACAAAGAATTCTACCCCGCTTATCGTAGCTCTTTGCTGTACATTAACTGCTGTGATTATGATTGGGATAGGTGTTGTATTATTTACAAATTCAAGGAATAGCCAGACGGCCGGGAATACAGCAACGGCAGAATCGGGGAAAGAAGCGGAAAAAGTGGCAGAAAATACTACTGCGGCAACACAGAGTACAACAGAAAGTAAATCACAAGATACGCAGCAAAGTACAACCGAGCAGCAGGCGGCTGCGACACAGGCAGCGAGCACAACAGAAGATACTGTGGATACGCAGGCTGTCGGAGCGGATGGCAATGAGGAAATATTTGAAGATACCGATGCTTCTGCGGATTACAGCGAATGTCTCAGCCTTGATAATTATACATACTTGGAAAGTCCTGATGGAGATTATACATTCTATTATCCGCAAAATGTTTATAATTACGCATATTATGACGGAGACAGTTGTATTTTTACCTCTGATGATGAAAATGACACGGTGAAGTTTATCCGTAAAGATAATACATCGGGAAGCCCGGCACAGGGAATGGAAAATCTATATAATTCCTATACGAATCTGTCTCAAAAAGAAAAGATTTTATTCCGAGAGGAAACGGACGAACGTGGATTTGCCCGAGGCGTATTAAGTGGAATCACAGACAACCAGAATGTATATGCATCTATCGCAGCAAATGATGACTATGTATATATCATGGAGGTATGCAGCAGTTTTCAGCACGATTCTACGAAATCAACGTGGGTAGAATATTATATAGACTGTATGTATCGGTATTGTAGTTTCAGCAGGAGAGTCGGTGATCCGAGAAGCTATGATGAGTATATGGAAGATCAGTAAGCGGAATTGACGATGAAGCGGCATAATTATACATTGGTGGAGTGATTTTTCAAATACGCTCTAAAAAAACATAATGATAAGGGGATACAAGATATAATACAGAAAAAACTTTATAAAAAAGAACACGATATTAAAAAAGTGTATTTGGAGGAAATATGAAAAAGAAAAGACTGATAATAGCAGTAGTAATCATTTGCTGTGTAATATTATACATATGGCAAACAAATAAAATTCACAATACCCCAAAGAAGGATACTGCGGTATCAACAGAAAGCAATGCAACGATGCAGCAGGAAGAAACAACGATGGAGACCGATACCGAAGAATACTTTGAGGAAGATACCGAAGAAGAAGCACAGCTAAAAAAGACAATAGCCGAACTTATGAAAGAAGAAAGCAACACGACTCCAGAAGGCGAGAAAGCAGTACAATGTTATATGCAATTTTTAAAAGATACGCCTAAAAGCAAATTTGACATTGCAGACATCGACGGCGATGGAACCCCTGAATTCTTTACCTTAGAGGTGGGAATGGATGCTGCCATGTACAAGTATAATGCAAAAAAGGACAAAGTAAAAAAGCTACATAGCTACCAGCTGGGAAAAGCCAGTGTAATGTACTATTCTAAAGACAAGCATCAAGTTGTCTTTGTGACCGGAGATACCGGCGGTGGGGAATTTGACACCTATGAATATACAGATGGGGAACTAAAAAAGATAGAATCATTAGTGTGGCATAATGGAAAATTTGAGGAAGAAGGCTATATTCTTGATGGAGAAAAAATATCAATGGAAGAGGGCGATAACTATATTGAAAATATACGAGAAGAATATCAGTCGTTGAGAGGAGAAATGTAGCAATATGGAAGAAAACTTACACTGCCTGCGAAAAGAAACTAGGCTCATAGGACGATACACCATCGAGGGCGTATTAGGTCAGGGCGGATTTGGTATCACCTATCTAGGCATCGATGAACTGCACGAGAAAAAAGTTGCCATCAAAGAATTTTTCCCACAGGGAATCGTAACGAGAAATATCGAGTATCAAGATACCGTAACGGTAACTTTTGTCGGGGAGAAAGAAAACTACGAAAAAGGAAAAGAGCGATTCTTAAAAGAAGCCCGCACGATGGCAAAATTCAGTAAAGATGAGGGAATCGTCAAAGCTTTAGACTTCTTTGAGATAAACAATACTGCCTATATCGTCATGGAATATTTAGAGGGCATTACTTTAAAGCAGTATTTAAGAGAAAACCAAAGAATAGCACCAGAAGACTTGATAGAACTGCTCGTACCATTAATTGAATCCCTCGACGAAATACATAGCCAGGGAATGATTCACCGAGATATCAGCCCAGACAATATCATGGTACTCCCAGATGGCAGAATAAAATTAATGGACTTTGGAGCAGCAAGAGATTATACAGAATTTGGAGAAAAAAGCCTTTCCATCGTTCTAAAACCGGGATATGCACCACCAGAACAGTATCAGACCCACGGAGTACAGGGGCCGTGGACCGATATCTACGCCCTCTGCGCCACCATGTATAAGTGCATCACAGGAGAAAATCCGCCAGATGCGATAGAGAGGGTAATGGACGATTCCCTGAAAAAGATATCCGAATTTGGCATCGTCATTCCACCGCAGGAAGAGGCGGCTATTATAAAGGGAATGAGTGTGTCTGCAAAAGACAGGTATCAGGATATTAAGGATTTTTGTGAGGACTTGTATGGTGGTTATGAAGAAACATCTGTGTCTGAAAATAAAGAGAGCGAAGTAAAGATTGAAACTGGCAACGAGATAAAAGTAACAGAAATAGCTGAACAACAGAAATCGCAATATATACTTCGTAATCCTAAAGTAGAAGATGATTCTTCCACAGAATCGGGGAAAAAAGTGACTTGGGACTGCCTGTGGTTTGGAAGTTACCCTCAGAGTCAGATTACAGCAGAAGATGGAGAAATCTATACTATTTTAACCAATATAGACAATTGGAATAAAAATGGGGACGTGATAATAGAAAATACTAAATATCATAAGACAGAAAAAGATTATTTTAAGTATGAGCCAATTAAGTGGAGGGTATTACAATCTGAAAACGGAGAAGCCTTTTTATTGTCCGATGTTATTTTGGATAAGCAACTCTATAATGAAAACGATAAATATGTTACATGGGAAAAAAGTTCACTAAGAGCATGGCTAAATAAGAAATTTATAAAGAGAGCTTTCATTGATGAAGAAAGAGAAAAAATTAATATAACAGAGATAGTAAATCAAGATAATCCAGTTTATGGAACAGAAGGCGGAAATAATACTTTTGATAAAATATTTTTATTGTCTTTATCGGAAGTAAGTGAACAACAGGATGGTGAAAAATATGGATTTCTGGATGACGAGATAAGGGCATGTGGAAAGAGTGATTTTTCTAAAACAGGAAGTTGGTGGTGGCTCCGTTCGCCGGGCAGTTATAGTCTTGATGCGGCCGAAGTGAACGATGATGGCTGGGTCGGTAGGAATGGTAGTCGTGTCGACAGTAGTTATGGCGGTGTGCGCCCCGCTCTGCATCTGAATCTTTCCTCCTCCAATCTCTTCTCCTACGCAGGAACCGTCTCCTCTGATGGAACTAAGAACGAAGTCCCTTACAACACCAGAACCAGACTTGTTCAAAACTAAAGAATTAATTGTGAAATATGGTGGTGTTGAGACAGAAACCACAATATGGGTATACAAGTATAAAAGGTAGAAATTATATTAGAAATGCATAATATTTGGTTAGAGGATGAATATCAATAGAGGTAGTCAGTTATTCCCACATAGAGCAAGCTGCCCCATGTGGGATATAGCTGTCAAGTATATTTGCTGTCTGGTAATATTGGTTACACTGAATGCTTCAACAAGAAAAAATAAATAGTTATATAAAGAATCTTACTTCTGCTTATTATCAATTCCAAAAAGAAGAGACTTTTTGCTGAATGATTTCATCGGGTGCATCAAACTTTTTGGAGACATAAGCGACGGTATCTTCTTACAGTAGAGATAACCTCTTTAGGAAAGGAAAAAGTATGAAAAAAAACTTACATTATCTGCGAAAGGAAACCAGGCTTATAGGCCGATACACCATCAAGAGTGTATTAGGCCAGGGTGGCTTTGGTATCACCTATCTTGGTATGGATGAACTGTATCAGAGAAAAGTTGCCATTAAGGAATTTTTTCCACAGGGAATCGTAACGAGAAATACTGAGTATGAAGATACCGTAACGGTAACTTATGTCGAGGAAAAGGCAGATTATGAAAAAGGAAAAGAGCGATTCTTAAAAGAAGCCCGCACGATGGCAAAGTTCAGTAAAAATGAGGGAATTGTTAAGGTTTTAGACTTCTTTGAGATAAACAATACTGCATACATTGTTATGGAATATTTAGAGGGCATTACTTTAAAACAGTATATAAGAGAAAATCAAAGAATAACACTAGAAGAATTAGTGAGACTGCTCGTACCGTTAATTGAATCCCTCGATGAGATACATAGCCAGGGCATGATTCACCGAGATATCAGCCCAGACAATATCATGGTACTTCCAGATGGTAGAATAAAGTTAATGGACTTTGGAGCGGCAAGAGATTATACAAAATTTGGAGAAAAAACCCTTTCCATCGTTCTGAAGCCGGGATATGCACCGCCGGAACAATATCAGACACATGGAATACAAGGCCCGTGGACCGATATCTATGCCCTCTGCGCTACCATGTACAAATGTATCACCGGAGAGACTCCACCCGATGCGATAGATAGGGTGATAGATGATCATTTAAAAAAGATATCAGAATTCGGTATCACTATTCCACCGCAGGTAGAGTCGGTCATTATAAAGGGAATGAGTGTATCTGCGAAAGACAGGTATCAGGATATTAAAGATTTTTGTGAAGATTTATATGGTGGTTATGAAGAAATACCTGCGTCTGAAAATGAAGAAATCGAAATAGAACAAGTTTTAATAAAAGAGAATGTAGAAAACAAGGTAAAGAAAAAAACTTCGGTACAAGAAGTAAAATCAAAGACTGATAATAAAAAATATAGGCAACAAAAAAAGCTTTCTGGTAAAGCAGTATTAGCAGTAATTCTGTGTATTTTACTGGTGGGTGGTGGTGTCAAGCTGTATTCTGATAAAAGAGAACAGCAAATAGCTGAACAGAAGAAACAGCAGTATACACTTCATAATCCTAAAATAGAAGATGATTCTTCTGCAAAATCAGGGAAAAAAGTAACTTGGGATTGCTTGTGGTTTGGAAGTTACCCTCAAAGTCAGATTACAAAAAAAGATGGTGAAATTTATACTACTTTAAAAAATGCAGACAATTGGGATAAAAATGGAGATGTGACAATAAACAATATCAAATATCATAAAACAGAAGCAGGTTATTTTAAGTATGAACCAATTAAGTGGAGGGTACTACAATCTGAAAATGGAGAAGCCTTTTTATTGTCCGATGTTATTTTGGATAAGCAAGCCTATAATGAGAACGATGAATATATTACATGGAAAGAAAGTTCATTAAGAGCGTGGCTGAATGATAAATTTATGAATAGAGCTTTTTCTGATGAAGAAAAAGAAAAAATTAATATAACAGAGGTAGTAAATAAAGATAATCCAGTTTTTGGAACAAAAGGTGGAAAAAATACTTCTGATAAAATATTTTTGTTATCTTTGGCAGAAGTATCTAGGAAGAAAGACGGTAAAAAATATGGATTGCTGGATGATGAGATGAAAGCATGTGAAAATAGTGACTTTTCTAAAAAAGTAAGTTGGTGGTGGCTCCGCTCGCCGGGCGATGATAGGTATTGTGCGGCCGTAGTGAATAGTGATGGCTGGGTCTATGGTGATGGTAGTCGTGTTAACGGTAGTGATGACGGTGTGCGTCCCGCTCTGCACTTGAATCTTTCCTCCTCCAACCTCTTCTCCTACGCCGGAATCGTCTCATCCGACGGAACCGAAAACGAAGTCCCTTACAATACCAGAACCAGACTCGTTCAAAACTAAAGAATTAATTGTGAAATATGGTGGTGTTGAGACAGAAACCATAATATGGGTATACGAGTATAAAAGGTAGAAATTATATTAGAAATGCATAATATTTGGTTAGCGAATGAATATCAATAGAGGTAGTCAGTTACTCCCACATAGAGCAAGCTGCCCCATGTGGGATATAGCTGTCAAGTATATTTGCTGTCTGGTAATATTGGTTACACTGAATGCTTCAACAAGAAAAAATAAATAGTTATATAAAGAATCTTACTTCTGCTTATTATCAATTCCCAAAAGAAGAGACTTTACGCTGAATGATTTCATCGGGTACATCAAACTTTTTGGAGACATAAGCGACGGTATCTTCAAAGGAACGTCCGAGTTCCCTTGAAAGTTCTACAATACCCTTTACTTCGGAAGAAAACTTTTGGCTTGCGACATAATCGCGAAAAACTTCTTCCTGACCATATAATGTTACCATAATATCAATGACCCCCTTTTCTTGGTTTTTAAGATATTTTTTATAGTATGCTTTTGTGAAGACAGATAGTTTCTAATATTATACTAACGCACAATTTTACAACTTAAAAGAAAAAATTTCCAATTTGTTTCGTTGAAAATATACCAGACAAAGAAAATAAAATTACAGCAGTGATAATCTCATTAGAAAGGAAAAAGTATGGAAGAAAACTTATATTGCCTGCGAAAAGGAACCAGGCTCATAGGCCGATATACCATTGAAGGCGTATTAGGCCAGGGAGGATTTGGCATCACCTATCTTGGCATGGATGAACTGCATAAGAAGAAAGTCGCCATCAAAGAATTCTTCCCACAGGGAATCGTGACAAGGAATATCGAGTATGAAGATACCGTAACAGTCACCTTAGTTGGGGAAAAAGAGAACTATGATAAAGGAAAAGAGAGATTCTTAAAAGAAGCACAAACAATGGCAATGTTCAGCAAAGATAAGGGAATCGTTAAGGCGTTAGACTTTTTTGAAATAAACAACACAGCCTACATTGTCATGGAGTACTTAGAGGGAGTTACTTTAAAGCAGTATTTAAGAGAAAATGAAAGAATCGATGCTGAAGATTTAGTGGAATTACTCGTACCATTAATTGAAGCACTTGACGAGATCCACAGTCAGGGCTTAATCCACCGTGACATCAGTCCGGATAACATCATGGTACTGCCCGATGGCAGAATAAAGCTAATGGACTTTGGAGCGGCAAGAGACTACACCGAATTCGGAGAAAAAAGCCTTTCCATTGTACTAAAACCGGGATATGCCCCACCAGAACAGTATCAGACCCATGGCGTACAGGGACCGTGGACCGATATCTACGCCCTCTGCGCCACTATGTATAAGTGTATCACCGGAGAGAATCCACCAGATGCGATAGATCGCTTAGTGGACGATCACCTTAAAAAAATATCTGCATTCGGGTTCACTGTTTCACCACAGATAGAAGAAGCAATCATAAAAGGAATGAGCGTTGCGGCAAAAGACCGATATCAGAACGTTGGGGACTTCTGTGAGGACTTGTATGGAGGTTATGAGGAAAGAAGTGTATCTGAAGCGGAAGAAAGTCAGAGTCAGGTAGAACCTGAAACAGCAGAACAGAGTGTTGAAGATAAGGCGGATATGCTGAAAGATGAAGTTCCACAAGAAAAATACTCCACAACAGAAGCCGTTCTGGAAAATGAAAATTTAATATCTGAGGAACTTTCAGAAAATGCAGGCTTAACATCTGAGGAAAATGAAGCGGAGGCTGGAATAGAGTCGGAAACGAGTAATGCAGGTAATAAAGTGCCGGAACAGATTCTGGAAAAAGAGAGGGACTCAACAACTCCTGAAAAAGAGGGACTGTCTGATAACAGGGGAAAAGAAGAAACGAAAAAAATACAAAAAAAGAACAAATATTTTTTGCCAATTATTGGGATGTTGATTTTGCTGGGGATAACAGGGTTCTTTGTATATAATAAGTCAGAATATAAAGTTGGAAAAACAATTGAATTTGGAAATTATCCACAGGACAAAGACGGAACAGAAAAGCCAATTGAATGGATCGTAATGAAAAAAGAAGGAAACCAAGTCCTCCTTCTTAGCAAGTATGTATTAGATGCAAAACCATATAATGAAGAATTTGAAGATGTCACATGGGAGACAAGTGATATTCGGCAATGGTTAAATAATGAGTTCTATACAACTGCTTTTAATAAGGCAGAAAAAGCAAAAATACAGACGTCTTTGATAAAAAACGAAGATAACTCGAAGTATGGAACAAACGGAGGAAACGACACAGAGGATAAGGTGTTTCTGTTAAGCGAGAAAGAAACAGAAACATTATTTTCGAATAAAGAAGAAAGAATAGCCAAAGCAACAGAATATGCCACAAAATCAGGAGTTTATGTTAATGAAGAAAAAGCAGCATGTTGGTGGCTCCGCTCGCCGGGCAACAAGGGCTATATTGCGGCCGAAGTGAATCATTATGGCTGGGTCGACAGGTATGGCGATTATGTCGACTATAGTTATGACGGTGTGCGGCCCGCTTTGCATTTGAATCTCCAATCTTAAAATTTACATTTTACCATCTCACAATATGCTTAAGCCCAAACTTTTATTTTACCTAACACAGTCACAGAAAATTACAAGAAGGGAGCACACTATGAAAAAAACAAAACGAATTCTCATAACAGTCACCTTACTAATCGCAGCAGTATTTCTTCTAAACGCAGCGAACCTGCCTGCTGGTAACGTACAGGCGGCATCAAAAGGTACATACCGTGCCATTTTGCAGGCATACAAAAGGAATGATTATCGCAAAGTGCAAAGACTCAGCAAAACATTACCGAAAAACGCAAATGAAAAGTGTGCCAGAAAGCTAAATGCCAAATACAGAAAGGCGGCGAAAAAGGTAACGGGTAAGATGAGAAAATGGAGAGGTATGGAAAATTATATACCGGGTATACAGTGGTATGCATTTAGCGATATTAATAAAAATGGAAAGCCAGAATTAATTGTGAAATATGGCGGTGTCGAGACAGAAACCACAATATGGGTATACGAGTATAAAGGAGGAAAATATAAAAAGGCAAAAGGTGCTATTTATGATACATGGCATCCAACTTTACATAATTATACGAGCGGAAATGGTCTGGTTTTACAGGAAAGACCTATTTCAGAATATGATTGTGAGATTGTCACTCTCGTTACGTTAAGCAAGGGACGTATTAAAGGAAAGACTGTCCGAGAACGATATCTTTCTTCCGGAAAACAGAGAACGACTATGCCGTGTAAGATTAAAACATATACACCATAAAGAGAAAGCGAGGAAAAACAATGAAACAAACAAAACGAATCATCATGACCCTTACCCTGTTAATCGCAGCAGTATTTTTTATGAACTCAGCGAACCTTCCGGCAGGAAATGTACAGGCAGCTTCCACATCTTCCATGAAGAAAGCCTATAAAAAATACCTTACCAAAAGTGTAAGCGGAAAAAAATATTACAAAGTAGTAAATATCGGTGACAGAAATAAGCCGGTTTTATTGATCGGAACTTATAAAGGTTTCGGAAAAGGCACTTACACAGGCTGTAATGTTTACTATTATAAGAGTGGAAAAGTAAGAAAAGTAGGCAGCCTGAGCGACGGAAGAGACATTGCGCTCTATACAAAGAAAGGCCAGAATTATATTAACAGTGGTCTTTCCGATGAAGCACTTTATTTCTGCGTGAAAGATGGAAAGTCCTATTTATGCGCATATTACAACAGCCACAATTGGAAAATCGACCCGGATGATAAATACGAAAAATGCGTCATTAAAAAAGGTGGAAAAGTCATTAAAAATTATGGCTATATGGATTCCAGACAGTATAATACAGAAAAAAACAGCTACCGCTATAAAAGTACAGTAAAGTTTGTTAAAAATACGAGCGCAAACCGAAAGAGAATATAAATAGTGCAATAGCTGTGGAGCAGTTGAAAAGGCTTTCCACAAAATGTGAGTTACATCTTGCGGAAAGCCTTTTTTAAAAACAATCGGGAGGGAGTTAATATGATGAAAAAATCTATAAAAAACGTAATAAAAACCTTATGTCTCATTATGACCCTGTTATTCCTTTGCCAGATAAACGTAGTCCCTGAAATTCAGGGAACAGTAAACGTAGAAGCTGCATCTCGTAAAACAAAGAAAAATGCGATGAATGCGTACAAAAAGATGCTGTTAAAAAATGTAAAATGGAGTAATGGTTATTATGCCCGCTCAAAAGAGCTTTATTTTACCTGCATAGATATTAATAAAGATGGGGTAAAAGAGTTAATTCTTTACTATATGGATTCTCCACATGCGTATGGATGGAATCGTATTTATACATATACAGACGGCCGCGTTAAATCATTGGGACAATTTACCTCTGTATCAATTTGTACAAACAAAAAGTATTTTACGGATTCTTATATGAATGGTGGAATAGGCAGGGAGTATTTTTACCAGCTTGGAAAGAATGGGAAAAAGATCAAAATTGCAGAATATACATATGCTGATCATAAACCATATGGAGTTTCCGGTTCTGTGACAAGAAAACATGAGAATGGATATCCATATTACTATTACAATTGTAAGGTAAATGGAAAGCGTGTCAGTTATAATGCGTGCATGAAAAAGGTAAAAGCTTTAAAAAGAGGTGCAAAATACAGTTCAGGTAATTATCATAAGAATACCGCTGCCAACAGAAAAAAATTTATAAAATAACATAGTATAATCCAATTGAGAACAATCAGTAATCTATTTTGACTATCATTTGTTTATAGGTGAAGTACTCGGTAATTCAATTGTCGAGTGTTTCACAGGATAAACAAAGAAAGATAGCAATGAAAGGAGAGAAACTTATGGCAGTAATTGGCGCGGTTCTTGGAGATATTGCAGGTTCACAATTTGAATTCAACAGACCAGAGAATCTGGATTACAAACATTGCGAGTTATTTACAAGCAGATGTTCTTATACCGATGACACGATAATGACTCTGGCGGTGAAAAAAGCAATTTTAGAAAATGCAGATTTTACAAAAACAATGCGTGAAATCGGACAACCTTATCCTTACTCAGGATATGGCGGAAGATTTTATGAGTGGATGTACGGTGAAAATCCGAAGCCATATAATAGCTTTGGAAATGGTTCGGCAATGCGTGTTTCTTTTATTGGAGAACATTTTGACGCATTAGAAGACGTAATATCTATGGCAGAAAAATCTGCGGAAGTGACACATAATCATCCAGAAGGAATCAAAGGTGCCGTAGTAACGGCTGTCTGTATCTGGATGGCCCGCCACGGAAAAACAAAAGAAGATATTTTCCAGTATGTATTAGAACAATATCCAGCAGAAAAATATGAATACAGCATTGCTGTCCCTCTTGATGAATTGGAGAAAATATATCAGTGGAACGAGACTTGTATGGGAAGTGTACCGGCAGCAATGCGCTGCTTTTACGAAAGCGACTCCTACGAGAGTTTCCTCCGCAATGTATTCCGCTTAAAATGCGATAGCGACACCCTCGCAGCAATCGGCGGAGCCGTAGCAGAAGAATACTATGGGTGGACTGAATTCTATAATGAAGATGAACTGCTCAAAAAATATCTTGATGCAAATTTATACAACTTAGTAAAACTTTGATTTGCCGCAGGCAAGGGAGACGCCACCAGAAAGAGAAATAACCTATATTTGTGACTTTCGTCGCTGCAGGCTGAATGTTCGCTTAATCGCTCGCATCCAACCTTTGCTCCCAGGCCACAAATATAGATTATTTCTCTTTCTGGTGGCTGTCTTTGGCTGTAGAAGTAAAATCAGAATCTTACTGTTATAAGATTTGAGTATTTATTAGCAGATTGTTGCTTTCCGAGAAATCAGATATTAAAGTTTTGCACACAAGCTATTATTATAATATCACAGCAATTTTAAGACAATAAGTTAGAGTGTGTTTGAAAAATGCTTTCTGTAAATTAGGGCATACAGGTTGTAGGAATGATTTTTCAAAAACGCTAGTTTATAAGTGGCTAATGTCAAGATCGATATAATAGTGTAGCTAAAAATTAGCATATTTCTGTTAATTCAAAGGGATTGATAAATTGCTTCAAGTGTTAATCTTTTTGAAAAGTAATCTTCCCCAATTTCTATTTTTCTTGTTCCCATCCCCAAATCTTACAATATTAATTCTGATTTTGCTTCTCCATCCAAAGCACAGCACCCGAAGAGAGAAGATAACCTATATTTGTGGCCTTAGAACGAGGATTGAATGCGAGCGTGTAAGCGAACATTCAACCCACAGTGATAGAGTCACAAATATAGGATATCTTCTCTCTTTGGGTGCGTCTTTTTGCCTGTGGCAAATCAGAAGTTATTAAATTTCACTCTGGGAAATAAGTGCAATGTCTGATATAATTTATAAAAGCATCAGCTTTAAAACATTGAAAAGTCAGGAGGGAATAAAATGGGAATCTATTTAAATGGAACAACCGCCTATACCCTGTACAAAAGCGAAACAGTAAAGCCATATTTTATAGATAAAACATCGATGCTAGAGCAATTATTTCCTTTAGTAAATGAAGGAAATAATTATATTTGCATTACCAGGCCTCGAAGATTTGGAAAAACAGTTACAGCAAATATGATAGCGGCATTTTTTTCTAAAGCAAAAAATGCGGAGGATATATTTGATAAATGCAAAATATCAGCAAATCCGATATGTACGAAATATCAAAACCAGTATTCAGTGATCCATATTTCATTTAATGATCTCCCAAAAAGATGTACTTCCTATGAAAAATATATTGACAGGATTGAAAACAGATTAATCAAAGATCTCCGGCTGGAATATCCAGATGTCGAAATCTCAGAGGACGAGGCGGTATGGGATGTTTTAAATGAAATATACGCTTATGATATTAATGCGAGATTTATATTTGTATTTGATGAATGGGATTTTATTTTCCATCAGGATTTTATCACAGAGCAGGACAAAAAAGATTATTTACTTTTTCTGCGTAATTTACTGAAAGATAGACCATATGTATTGCTTGCATATATTACAGGAATTCTTCCAATCGCAAAATATTCAAGCGGTTCAGAACTTAATATGTTTATGGAATATACGATGATTTCAGAAGAAAAATTTAGTGATGCTTTTGGATTCACAGACTCGGAAACAGATGAATTATACAAACGGTATGAAAAAAATACAAAGCACAAAAATGTGAGTCGTGAAGGATTACGCATCTGGTACAATGGCTATCATACTTTTCGGGGAGAAAGCGTGTATAATCCAAGATCAGTTGTATTTGCACTTACGAATAATAATCTTGCATCTTACTGGACAAGTTCAGGGCCATATGATGAGATTTATTATTATATTGAACATAATATAGATGATGTGCGGGATGATCTGGCATTGATGATATCAGGAGAAGCTGTTCCGGCCAAAATTCAGGAATACGCGGCAACTTCTATGAAACTTACTACAAGAGATGAAATTTTTTCTGCGATGGTAGTTTATGGATTTTTGAATTTCGAGAATGGAAAGGTCAGCATTCCAAATAAAGAACTGATGGATAAGTTTGCTGCAATGTTACGAAAAGAACCTTCTTTAGGATATGTGTATCGTCTTGCACACGAATCTGAAAGAATGCTTCATGCTACTTTGCATGGCGATACGAAAACAATGAATGAGATTCTCGAATATGTCCACAATACAGAAATTCCACTACTATCATATAATTACGAAACAGAACTTTCTGCTATTGTAAATTTGATTTATCTTGCAGCACGGGATCTATACCAAGTTGAACGTGAGGAAAAAGCAGGCATTGGATATGTTGATTTCATTTTCTATCCATATGATAAAACAGCAGATTGCCTTATACTGGAATTAAAAGTAGATCATACACCAGAAGAAGCCATCAAACAGATTATTGAAAAAAAGTACGCAATGAAGTTTCAAGGGAAAATTGGACAAAAACCGTTGTATACAGGAAGAATTCTTGCGGTTGGAATTAGCTATGATAAAAAGAACAAAGTACATGCATGTAAAGTTCAGGAACTTGAAAAAGTTAGTAAATTCTGTTGAATTGGCAAAACTGACGAAACAACGAAATCCCATCGTCCATATTTGTGATTTCGTTGTTTCTGAAAGTGTTTTCTGAAGTAAAATCAGAATTCATGTTGGAGAGATTTGGGGAAGAGGACAGGAGATGTAGAAGTTCCGGGAAATGAAATTCTATAGGATTGACATTTGAACCAGTTCCATAATTGTATAGTTATGGTCACTACTTTTTTCAAACACGCTCTGGAAGTTTGAAACCGTTTATGGATTTATTTTTCGAAAAAGAAAGATGTCTTATAGTAAAAATGCTAAAGGAAATAAAAAAAGCAAGAAAAAACTAGATAAACTCTATAAATCTTCTAAAGATAGTTATAATGTTAAATAATTTGAAATGGCAAGATAAGTGTCAGTTCTCCAGTTTTTTAATCTCTCAAAAAGCCATAGACGTCTGAAGCCTTCCTCAAATCTCTTCAAAATAAATTCTGAGTTTGCATAGGCAGCCAAAGACAGCTCTCAGAGAATGAAATAACCTATATTTGTGGCCTCGGAGCAAGGTTTGGATACGAGCGTGTATAAGCGAGTATTCAAACCGCCGCGACTAAAGTCACAAATATAGGTTATTTCATTCTCTGAGAGCGTCTCCCTGCCTGCGGCAATCAGAATTTACTGACTTTTTCGGACTATTATTCTAATTTGTTTCCTGCTATAATAGAGTCTCGAAATGCAGATATATGTGAGATGAGAGAGGTGGTATCGCATGAGATGCAAATTTTGTGGGACAACGCTGCCGGATCATGCAAAGTTTTGTCCAGGTTGCGGAAAAGAGATAGATAATGATAGGGAACGACACGAGAGCAGAGAAGCCAGCAACATACCAGAAGATGCGTATTATACAAAAGTTATCGAGGAAAGTAATGAGAAGACGATAGATGATACGAGAATTGCCAGGGCTAATAATGGAAAGGCGATAGATGATACGAGAATTGCCAGAACCAATAACAGAAATGTGGTAGATGATACGAGAATTACCCGGGCAAATAACAAGAATGTGGTAGATGATACGAGAATTACCTGGGCAAATAATAAGAATACGATAGATAATACAAAGACAACCAATAAACAAGCTGCGGTAAGTAATACGAACAAAAAGAATTCCAAAAGAAAAAGAAGACATAAAAAAATATCTGTGAGATTCATTGTTGTCTATTTGATCGTTGTTTTGACAGGAGGTTTTTGTCTTTACAGGATGGGATTTCCTGAGAAAGTTGTGGAGATGTTAAGTAAGCAGTCTTCGGTACCAGATTCGAAGAAAGAGATTTCGCAGAAGAGCGATAAGAAGAAAAATAATGAGAAAAAGACAGGGAAGGCAACAACAGAAAAGAAAAAAGATAAGAATAAAAATAAAAAAACTTTAGAATCCACAGAAAGTACGCTCGCTTATACGGATAATTCCAGTATGAATGTAGGTGCGTGTCTTAGTCCGGAGGATTATAATACAGTGACTGCGAAGGATGATAGCTTTAGTTTTGCTTATCCAAAGTATTTATTTAATCATAGTGAGGTGAATGAGGAAGGAACTTCTTATACATTTTCTTATAAAGGAAACTCTGCTTCTGATTCAAATGAGGCAGAACTTAGTGTATATACACAAGAAAATGAGGGCGATCCTTTACAGAATGCAAGGGAGCTTTATCAGAATTTTTCTTCGGAAGTTTATAAGAAGTATTTTAAGATGTATCCATCAAGAGTAGACAGCTCGGGTATGGCAAGAACCCTGATCGGCGCTTCCGCCGATTCGTCAGAGAAAACAGGGGTATATATTATAGCAGCAAATGATGGGAAAAGGGATTATATTTTGAAGTTTACTTATCCAGACCCTGATATGACGAATGATTATAATGAGATAGATTATGTGGTCGATTGTGTGTACCGTTTTTGTTCTTTTAGCGGTGGAACGTATCAGCCACGGTCCTACCAGCAGTTTTTAGATGATAACATGGGAAGCAAAAAATAGTGGTAAATTAAAGTTTTGAAATAAGGCTGCAGCAATCCCATTAGCTTTAGTTAATGGATAGTTTAAAGTAAAAGCTAAGAAAGTAAGAGATAAATTATAGCAGGACAACAGGAAAATGACAGTAGAGAAATTATTGTTGTAATTATGAATTTTCTCTTATAAATGAGTGGCGAAAAAATGAATAGCTTGGTATAATGAGATAAGAATGCATGTTCTCATTATTTAAGTTAGGAAGTGAAAAGATGAAGGTTTTTAAGACGATTTTTCTTTGTGTGGTGCTTGTTTTTGCTCTGGCTGGCTGCGGGAATAGCCATGCAGAGGCAGATAAGACGGTAAAACAGGGGAGTGGACAGAAGACAGATGGAGCAGTTAATGCTTCAGAGGAATCAACGAAAGGGGCAGCCGAATCTGCAACGGAAGGTGTGCAGGTGAAGGAGAGCACAGCGCAGGAGTCAGCAACTGAGTCGGAACTTGACTCAGATGCAAGCCATAGAGCTGATTATGTTATTGTGATTGATGCTGGACATCAGGCTCATGGAAATTATGAAGAAGAACCGGTGGGACCGGGGGCTTCTGAGACGAAGCCGAAGGTAGCTTCAGGGACAACGGGGGTATCTACAGGAGTAGAAGAATATGAGCTGAACCTTGAAGTTGCTGTCAAGCTGCAGGCAGAGCTGGAAGACCGCGGATATCAGGTGATTATGATTCGAGATAAGAATGATGTTGATATTTCAAATTCTGAACGGGCTAAAGTTGCGAATGATAATAATGCAGATGCATTTTTAAGGATTCATGCGAATGGTTCAGATAACAGCACAGATGCAGGGATGATGACGATCTGCCAGACAGCAGAGAATCCATATAATGGCGAGCTGCATGAAAAAAGTTATGCCTTATCGGAGAAGATATTAGATTCTATGGTTGAGGCAACAGGAGCAAACAGGGAACGTGTCTGGGAGACGGATACGATGAGCGGCATTAACTGGGCAAAGGTGCCTACTACGATTATAGAGATGGGTTATATGTCGAATCCGGAAGAAGATGAGAAGCTTAATAGCGATGATTATCAGGATGAGATTGTCCAGGGAATAGCAGATGGTCTTGACCAGTATTTTAATATAGGTGGAACAGAGGACTAAAGTCAGATAACATCATTAATATGTATGAATACACATGGAAATACACATGATTTTGTTGTGGACAGGGTATCGGGCATTTTTTTAATGCACTCTGGAAATAAGAGAAATAATGCATGAAAGGATAAGAGAATGAAGGATAAGTCGATAAAGTCAACGATGAAGAGCTGGATTATGTTATCGGAAAAAGAACTGGATGATACGCAGGTATATATGCAGGAACAGGAGCAGCAAGACCAGCAGGAAAAGGATAACAGTTTTTCCGAAGCGGAAAGCGGCAGCGGCAATGTCGGGTCAGCGAAGTATGAGTCACAGGTGAGTGATGCCGGTACAGAGACATTTTCAGATGCAGAGAACGGTTTTGAAAGAAAGTTAAGCCGGGAAGAGCAGGTTGATCAGCTGATAAAGGAAGCTGGAGAGGAAGTAGTAGATCCAGAAGTGGACTCTGTTCCAAGAAAGAGAAGAAAGAGACACCAGAATAAGAAGGGAAAATTTGAAAAGGGAGAAGCAAGAGAATCAATAGAATCAGAAGAAAGGTTTGTATCAGAAAGTACGGATGAATCGATGTCCGATACGACAAGGGAGAAGGAATCAATGGCATCAGAAGTGGAGAATGCAGCAGAATTGATAAAGGACAATGGAAATAAATCCGATAAAAGCAGCGGAATCAGTAAGATGCTTGTCGGCGGAGTTGGAGTTCTTCTCGTTCTTATTATTGCAGGACTTGGTTATCAGACCCAGTCTTTGCAAAAGCAGAACCAGAAGTTAAAGACAGAAATCAGCACTCTTAAAAAAGAGAAGAAGCAGGCAGAACAGGCTTCGGAAGAACAGGCATTACAGACAAAGAATGAGGACGGTGTTGTAGAGAATACAGATAAGATGTTTGCTTCTGTTGGTGTCGGTGATAAAGAATATAAACTACTCGCTAAAGTATCTGACTTTACAAAAGACGGATGGAAGTTAGAAGCACTTAGAAATGAAAATGCCACCCTCGTACCAGGCGGTAAACTTGAAAAGGATGCATTTCTTACGAATAAAGATGGCAGGAAAATCGGTGTTATTATCCGTAATTTAAGCGATAAGAACCAGAAAGTAAGTGACTGTATTGTCACAAAGCTTTCTTTTAGTAAGGAAATGTTTGACGGACAGATCACACTTCCAGGCAGCCTGGGTTTTGACAGTACAGAAAAAGAATTAAAGGCCGCCGGATTTAAGAAAGATGCAGATGGAATATATACTTACACAAGCAAGAAGATAAAGGACGATACAATCAAAGCTGCAATGGCAGATGGAGAATCTGTATCAGAGTTTACTTTAGAGCGCGCCGTGGATGAAAGTAGTACAAGTACAGGCAATGCAGCTGCGAACACGAGTGCCAGCACAGCAGCAGGCAGTGCCACCACAACAGCCAGTGATTCGAGTAGTGCGGAGCAAAACAGTGTCACAGCCGATACAACATTAACTAATAATTCTAATAGCGCATCAGATTCTGCAGAAGAATAGAAAGTAAAGAAACAACAGAATAATATGCAATAAAAAATAGCAGTCAGAAAGAGAGAAACACTTAATTTCTGGCTGCTGTTTTTTGAAATTAGGTTTGGTATATTATTTTTATCATTTATAAGTTTTATCAAGCGCTGCGTAATCATGAGATAATTTAGCTATTTGGGATTAAGTATAAAGTTTTATCGTGCATTATATAATTATGAGTTGTCAGATTATTTTTTTTAATAATAGGCTCTTAAATGTCAATTATTTTACAAAATGCAGAAATAATATTTTTATCACTTTAAATAATTAAAAAATTAATAATTATGCAAAAAACATTGACGAATCTTTCAAATAGTATTATTATATAGAGAAAAGACCGCAAAAAATGAATAAAAATGCAAAAGGTCATGGTGATTTTTTCATTTTTAAGAAGGTTTTGTGGGATTTAATTGAATCAGAGGAGAAAGAAAGATGAAGAAACTAATGTTAACAATGCTTTCTGTTGTAGGTATGATGCTCTTTGTAGCATTGCCAGCGAAAGCATGTACATCCTACTATGTAGGTAAGGATTGTACAAAAGATGGAACAACAATGTATGGCCGTACAGAGGACTATTCTCCAAAAAAGGATAAGGTTTATAAGGTTATTCAGCCGAAAAAGGTTGGGAAGAATGCGACTTTTAAAGATGAGACTGGTGCAACAACATTTCAGGCTCCAATTAAAGTAGAGACAACGTATCGTTACACAATCTGCCATGACAGTGAAGGGGCAGAAGACGGATATTTCGGTGAATTTGGAACCAATACAAAAGGTGTTTCTATGTCTGCTACTACATCTGCATCTGTAGCCAAGACGGTTGGAAAGTTTGATCCATATATAGATGCATATGAATCTAAAGTTGGCGGAATTACAGAAGAAAATCTTGCAGATTATGTACTTTGCCAGGCTTCTTCTGCAAGAGAAGGTGTAGAACTCCTTGCAGATGTTATTGATACAGTTGGTGCTGGTGAAGGTGATGGCCTTTTCATCGCAGACCAGAACGAAGTATGGTATTTTGAAATCCTTACTGGTCATAACTACTGTGCCATTAAGATGCCTTCTGACAAAGCAGCAATCATTCCAAACTGTTTTGTGATCGGTGATGTAGACTTAAGCGATAAAGCGAATGTTGTAGCATCTCCTAATCTTGTAAAACTGGCTAAGAATAATGGATTTTATGTAGCGGCTCAGGATGGAAAGGGTGACATCAACGTAAAACTTTCTTATTCGGGAAAGGGTTATGCAGCCCATAACGCCGACAGAATTCGTGGTGGACAGTATCTTTTAAGTGGTCAGGATAACACAGGTATTTATGATGCAGATTATCAGGATCCTTTCTTTACCTGTAAGAATGTTACTGTAGAGAAAATGTATGAATTAGCAGGATATCGTTACGAAGGCATGAACTTTGGAAGAAACATTTCTTACAGAATTGGAAGCAGAAGAACAGCAGAAGCTCATATTTTCCAGATTAATTCTTCTATGCCAACAGAACTTGCTACCGTACAGTGGTTCTCTATGGCAAGCCCAGACTACTCAACATTTGTACCATTCTATGGAGCATTATTAACAGATGTATCAAAGGCTTATAAAACAGAGGCACAGCAGCCGAACTCTCGTGCCGCTTACTGGATCTTCCGTAACATTGGTTACTTATGTGAAGAGACAAATGACGGTGACGGACCAAACAGAGAGAACTATGGTAAAGGTGTAAAGCAGTTCTATAAAGCTTACATGACAAAGATGGAAGAACTTCAGAAAAATGTAAATGCACAGATGCTTAATGTTTATAAGAATGACAAAAAGAACTTAGAATATTATGCAACAAAACTTGGTATTGCCATCGGCAATGAAACTATGGACTTTGCTAAGGCAATGTACATGGACATCCAGACATGTAAAACAAATGGAACAAAATATGAGACATCAAGCTTAAGCGCAGATGATATCGAATATGATTTATCAATGGTAACAGCACCAGCAAAGAAAGCTGATGACACAAAGCCTGTAACACCGGCTAAGCCATCCGCACCAGCTCGTGTACAGGTAAGGGCAAAAGCATTAAAGGGCAAAAAAGTAAAAGTAAGCCTTAAAAAGACTGCAGAAGCAAAAGGTTATGAAATTGTTTACTCCACAAATGTAAACTTCACAAAGAAAACAACCAAAAAGATTTCTACAAAGAACCTTACAAAAACAATCAAGAAACTCAAAAAGAAAAAGACTTACTACATCAAAGCAAGAGCTTACAAATTAGATGGTAAGACAAAAGTATATGGAAGATGGAGTTTGATCAGAAAGGTGACTATTAAAAAGTAGATTGCCGCAGGCAAGGGAAGACGCCCTCTGAAAGATAAATAAACCATATTTGTGACTTTCGTCGCTAAAGGTTGAATGTTCGCTTAAATGCTCACATCCAACCTTTGCTCCCAGGCCACAAATATGGTCTATTTATCTTTCAGAGGGCTGTGCTTTGGATGGAGATGAAGTTATTTATTTAATAGGAGAAGAGTTGGGGAGAGGAAATCGTTGTATTTTTCAGTAATAGTTCTTTCTGTCTATGACTGTTTGGCTTTCGCAGATTCCAGAGAAGAGAAACATTGTCTTTTCCAACGTGAATGTGAGTATCGCTATATCTTTATTACATTTATAATAAGCAAAAAATCCTGTACGAATCCTCAAATCAACTCTATCACTGGATTTAATTCACCCAAATTAAGTCAAAGACAGCAAGAGGAAAGATACTTCCTTTATTTGTGCCCGGAGCTGCGAGAACATAGTATCCGGTTAGAAAAGCCCCTTGTTAAAGAATATTAATTTTGACGACTTTGTGTTTTTTACAACTGAGTCAAAATTAATATTCTTTAACAAGAGGCTTTTCTTAGAATACTCCTTCTCGCAGCATCCAAAGCCGCTAATATTAGAGGAAGTATCCTTCCTCTTGCGTCTGTTTACCTCACAAATGAATTAAATTCTTGCACATTTCCTCTTGTTGTGCTATGATTCCCCAAGTGTATTGAACATAAAGAAGAAGGATAATCAGAAATATACTGGTGGGAGAAAAGGAATGAAAGAGAAAGAAAAAGATATTTTTGATAAGATTATGGCATTGCCGGGACTTAATATTTTTGAAGGGTTTTACCAGAAATATAAAGAGATGCTCCTGTATTTATTTTTTGGAGGAATGACAGCGGTAATCAGTATCGGTTCCTACAGCTATTGTGATGTGGGACTGGGATTTGATCCACTTATTGCAAATATTATTTCATGGATCTTGGCGGTGACATTTGCTTATGTGACAAATAAGGTATGGGTGTTTAGTGTGGAGACACACGGAATGCATGAACTGTTTATAGAGGCTTTTCACTTTTTTACAGGGCGCTTATTTACACTTATTGTAGAAGAAGCGATACTGTTAATTTTTATTAGTAAGCTTCATTTTAACAGTATCGTCGTAAAAGTTGTGGCACAGGTTGTTGTTGTTGTCCTAAATTATATTATCAGTAAGCTTATTGTTTTTCGTGAGAAGGAATAACTTCTGTAACAAAAAGATCGTTAGCATTTACTGAAAAATGAATATCAAAACCTGCGTATTGCATACCGTAGATTCGTTCTGGGTCATGCTGATAGGAAGGGCGCGGGTCTAAGGAGAGGCAGTCTAAAAGAGACTGTCTTTTTTCTTTTGGGATAAGGTGCAGCAAAGCATCTTCGCAGTGGACATTCAGGAGGTGTTCCAGTGCCTTTGTGGAAAAACTTCCCAGAGCATCTGGGTGTGCATCTGCAAAAGAAAGATACGGCTTAATATCATAAATCGGGGTTCCATCTAATAAATCTGCACCGGAAACATAGAGAATGGGGCCTTCTGGAGAGTTTGGAACAGCCTTTTCAAGACGGACACAGGATAATCCGAGCGGATTTGGGCGAAAAGGAGCACGGCTGGCAAATACACCCTTTCGTTTATTGCCACCAAGTCTTGGAGGGCGGACAGTCGGTGTCCATTTATCTCTTTGGTTTTTCGAAAATTCCCAAATAAGCCACAAATGAGAAAATTCCTCAATTCCACGAATACAATCACCATTTCGAAATTCTTCCGTAAAAATAATCTTTGCCTGTAAACTATCTACAAGACCACTCTGGCGGGGAATACCGAACTTCTCTGAAAAATCTGAATGAATATAGGCAATCGGCTTTATAGAAAGCATAACCGATGTGTCTTCGCATTTCATAAAATAAACTCCTTACTATTTAATTCATTGACTAACTAACAGACGAAGCCAGGAAACCAAATCCTCTATATTTGTGACTTTCGTCGCGGCGTGTTGAATGTTCGCTTCACTCGCTCGCATCCAACACTTGCTCCCAGGCCACAAATATAGAGGATTTGGTTTTCTGGCTTCTGTTTTGTGGCTGGAGTAGATGAATGAAACAGTAGGTGGAGGATTGGGGGAGTCCTGAAATTTTCTGCTTGCTCTGAAATTATTGATAAATTGCTGTGATAATTGTTAAAAAGAGAGGCTTTCTCTATATTTTTTAGTTCCGTATTTGGCTATTTACGATTATTCTCGAATAAGCAGAAAAACTGGCATTACGTCCTCAAATCCTCTCCCACTATTTCATTCATCTATTGTAGCCACAGCCAGAAGCTAGGAAATTCACATTGTTAGATAACTTTTGTCTTTATCCTCAAATACCACAACCATTATCTTAATTCAAACAAAATCCATCCAAAGACAGCCCGAGAAGAGAATCGATACCCTATATTTGTGGCCTCGGAGCAAAGGTTGGATGCGAGCGGGTAAGCGAACATTC
>OHWU01000272.1_pt1 | contig 27754 bp, 26 predicted proteins | sample 1579821 | NCBI WGS metagenome assembly OHWU01 (sample SAMEA3882548, study PRJEB24775) | human gut metagenome | biome: human-associated habitat; feature: intestine environment; material: feces | place: Netherlands | collected 2009/2010 | reverse complement strand
CGATGTATAATAATTATAGAACATAGTCTGCCAAGACGAAATAAAAAAATTAAGAAAAGAGGGATTTATCATGTTGAAAATTTTTATTACTTCATTAATTTGTACATTAATGTTATTTTGCACAAACGTGTCGGCTGCTGATTTTCAGGCGGGTGATACGGCTTATGTCAAGGCGGGAATAGAAAGTATGTCTGTTTATCAAAATCCATCATACGGTCGTTCTGTTGCAGTGGTCATCCAGTACAACAAAGTAACAATTTTGGAGCCTAATGTAGTCGGAGATGGCGGCACATTTCATAAGATTCAGCTCCAAGACGGTACAATCGGCTATGTTCCTGCTCTTGCCGGCAGAAAGGATACACTTGAAACAGCAGAGGTTGCAGAAAAAGAAATAGAGAAATCGACAGCGTCATCTGATCCGGATAAGTATCAACATACAATAAATATGTATTTTCTTTCCGACTATATCTATGGCGGCTCAAAAACAACCGAGGGCAATGAAAGAAATTTTTATGCAAAAGTCCCGACTGAATGGGTAAGGCATGACCGACCTGAATCGTTACCGATGGTTGGAATGGCTGTTGTGCATATAGGCGATGAGGGAAAATTCGGCTCGGTAAAAGCATCTTTCTATCCGGGCAATCCGCCGATTAATTATCACTCTAAGAGATTGGACGAACTTAAAGAAATCGGCTATGATCCTCCGTTTGCGGAAAAGTCAAGAACAGAGGCAAATGCCAACACAGCATTTTATGCAGGTGCAACAAGTGAATTTGACGTTGTCGGATATAACGAAGATTGGGTTGCAATATGGAGCGAAGGCGGTGTTGACGAATCACGCGGTACAATCAGACAATGCGGCGAAAAAGACGGTACTGCTTTCACAAGCTGGAAACCTGCCGTATATTTTGTACCGAGAAAAAATTGTTATATCTTAGATATTAACAATCAAGTGACAACTCCTCCGGAAATTGAAGCTATCGGAAAAGCAACCGCTCCGCTTATGGTAAAGACAACTCCCGACTCAACGGATTATGTAAAATCGGGTGTTTACAAAATAAATCAGTCTGTTCAAATAGTGGACGCAACGCCGCAAAACGGTCATTACAAGATTTATTACAAGCACGGTTTGTATTATGTTGAATCACAGTATGTTAATGTGCAGTACACAAATACTCAAAAGCCGGCTATTTCGTATAAGGCGGAAGTAAGTGCTGACTGCGATGTTTCGGACGGCTCTTCAGTTGTGGGCAAGGTGAAAACAGGTACAACAGTTGATGTTATTGAAAAAGATTATGACGGCACAAATTCAAAAATCTATTTCAATTCAAAAGAATGTTATATTCCTACAAGCAATTTGACTGATTTTGTCAGCACACCGTCAGCATCGGGTATAGCGGCACTTGGTGCGCCGATTGGTGTTCTTGCGGTTGATTCGCCATGGAGTGCATATGGTGCAGAGGCATATACAAAAGAGGCTTATGAGCTTCTTAAGGCGCATGAGTACGGCGAGTCATATGAGGGAGCTAAAATATATGCGGACATTTTAAATCGAAATGAAATAAGCTTTTTAAATGATCAAGATTGGGCTAATGTATATAATATTGAAGATTATTCGTATACTCCAGACCCTGATTATCCTGACGAAATAGAAACGGGAAAAGCATATACCATTCTTTATGACGGAAATATTCGTTATATCCTACAGAATGATGAACATTATCAAACGTTTACATATTATCCGGGAACTGAGTTCAGTAAAACATCTGTTGCCAAAACACAGCCTGTTTATATAGACGGTAACAAATATAACGCCGTTGCATACAACATTGACGACAGTAACTATTTCAAACTCAGAGATATTGCGGAAATGCTTAACGGAACAATTAAAACATTTGATATTAAGTATGACGCGTCAACAAATTCGATTGATATGTTAAGCTATTTTGATTACACATCGGTCGGAGGTGAGTTGACGGCAGGTGACGGTGAAACGAGAACAGCCGTTTCTTCATCGGCATTTCTAACTCTTGACGGAGTTCCCGTTCAGGCAACTTGCTATAATATCGACGGTAACAACTACTTTAAACTTCGTGATATAACAGATGTGTTGGATTGTCGAGTTGACTGGGAAGAAAAGAACCAAACAATTTGGATAATACCGGGTATGACTGCGTATGACGATCCGAATGAGGCTGTAGGCTGATAAAATAATATACGGTTCATTTGAGGTGGTGACGAAGTCACATATCCGAGCCGAAAGATGGCAGTGACTGTGAGTGTCAAATAGGATAAATATGATTAATATAACCCTCTTACCGGCTTTGATTTAAAAAGAGGGGCACATCAAAGTTAGACATACTCAAAACAATTTGATATAGTTTAAAATATCACCTGCGGTATTTGTGAGGGAGCTAAGGGCGTTGCCTTGAACTCTAACACTTGCCGCAGGTGTTGCTTTATGCGGAATTTTTAGATGTTTGGCTGACTTGACGGATAGAATTTGCGGCAAGTATTGTTTATTTTTATGGCTTGTATATGTGAAAATTTAATGATATAATATTAAAAAAATATTAAGGGGTAGAAAAATGAAAATATTTGATAATATAATGTCTTGGAAAAAGCCCGAAATGCTTGACTTGGCAAAAGAGCTTAATATAAAAGGTCGTTCAAAAATGAACAAGGGCGAAGTGGCAGAAAGCATATCGAAAATATTATTATCAGACGAGTATTTTAAGACGGTTCTTGCGGCGCTTGACAAAGAACAAACAGAATGTCTTGTAAATTGGTGCGAGAGCAATGAAATTAAACAGTCAGACGTTTTCAAAATCAGACTTTTATTGGAATTAGGTTATATATCGTTTGAAAATGAACAGTACAGCTTGTGTGACGAAGTAAAATACTTAGTTGCTAAATGTTATACAAACGAATCAAAAGGCGGTTTGGAAGTCAGAGATAAAATAATAAATTACTGCAATGTTTTTGCGGAACTTTACGAAATTGTTCCGTTGGACAAGGTTTTTGAAATATACGACAAGCAAAATCATGATATTTCAAAAGAAGATTTTATGGAATTGATTAATACTGTCAACGGTAAAATGGATTTGTGGGAAATATACAACAATTCGATTGTAAACACTTATGTTTTGGAAGAAGGTTTTTATGATGATTTGTTGAAAACGCAAGGTAACAAGCCGTTCTATATTCCGTCAAGAAAAAAGATTATGAAAATGGCTAACCCGGGATATATTGAAGAAACCAACGAATATCTTGCGCTTAGACATTACTTGATTAAGAGAATGGGTATGGATGAAGTAAAGGGCGAAAACTTATGCTTTGAAATTGAAATGGAATGTAAAATGAGCAATGAAAACGCTCCTGATATTCTTAGTTTGTTTGACAAGTATAATGTTGAATTAAATGATAATAATGCAAAAAAAGTAATCGGTTTGGTACAAGCTGTTAATTTAAACACAAGAAAAGCGGTAAACAGAGGTTATACCGATTTGCAAATCGAAGAAATAAATAACAGATATATGGTTCAGAACGATTTTTTCCCGTTCTTTATGTAAAAAACAAAAGCTCCCGAACTTATATGTTCGGGAGCTTTTTATTCTTCTATCGGCAGAGCCACTTGTGTTATGAAAAGTTTTTTATCCTTATGTTGCGGGGGACCTTCAAGATATGTATGACGGCACATTCCCAAAGGTGTGAGATTATGCTCTTTGGCATACAACAAAAGTTTTTCGCGAACTTTCGGGAGTTCCTCATATGCACCGTGATGATAAATGCAAATTGCACGCATTGGTGTCAGTACGACGATATGTTCGCCGCTGCTTTCAGGCGGTACGGCAACACAGTAAGAAATTTCGTTGGGTGCGGACAATGAGTATTCTAAAAAATACATTCGCCTTGTCATATCGGTACCGTATTCACGCATGGCAAGTATTGCGGTATCGCGCAAAATATTTGTTTTATCGAGAATACTTTCCGTAGTAAAAGTGCGTCGATAAATCGTTTGCTTGTCAATGTGGATTTCCTTGATTTGTGTGGGATTGGTGTTTGCTCTTTCATACAACTTTTCAATATTCAAATTTATTTCGTCACGCATAGCTTCAAGGCGGCGGATAAGCGGTAATAAATCTGTTTTACCGTCTAAATAGGCGTGAATTTCATCAAGCGACAGACCGAGCTTTTGAAAAATACGTACTGTACGAATTTTAGTGAACGTATCTACGGTATAATAACGATTTCCGTTTTTGCCGTCCTTAACGTCCGGAGTAATCAATCCTTTTGCTTCGTAATTCAATATGATTTTTCTTGTAATTCCGATTGATTTTGCCATTTCACCGATTGTAAACATATTTTTTTCAACATTCATATCATCACCCCAAAACATATATTAATACAAAAAACGGAAAAATGCAAGACATAGAAAAATGTTGTTTAAAATTCGTGTATAGTGGTATATATTATATATGAGTAAATTTACGGAGGTAATATAAATGGCAAACAAATATTCGGGAACAAAAACAGAGGAAAATTTAAGAACTGCCTTTTCGGGTGAGTCGCAAGCGCGTAACAAATACACATATTTTGCGTCGAAGGCAAAGAAAGACGGCTTTGAACAAATAGCGGATTTGTTTTTGAAAACAGCCGCCAATGAAAAGGAACACGCAAAAATGTGGTTTAAAGAATTAAACGGAATCGGAACAACTGCAGAAAATCTTGTTTCGGCGGCAGAGGGCGAAAATTTTGAATGGACAGATATGTATGCCGATTTCGCAAAAACTGCCGAAGAAGAAGGCTTTACCGAATTGGCTGAAAAGTTCCGTATGGTAGCTGCAATAGAAAAAACTCACGAAGAACGTTACCGTGCATTGCTTCACAACGTTGAAACAAAAGAGGTTTTTGAAAAGAGTGAAGTCAAGGTTTGGGAGTGCCGTAACTGCGGTCATATTGTTGTAGGCGTAAAAGCTCCGCAGGTTTGTCCTGTGTGCAATCACTCGCAAGCATATTTTGAAATTCACGCAGAAAATTATTAAAAATTTCAGCATATCATTTTTGGAAATGATATGCTTTTTTATTTGAAAATATTAATCGAAAAGTCTTGATTAAATGAATAATTAATGATAAAATGTATGTAATGGCGGTTGAAATTTGTATGAATTGAATTTGCAATTTTACAGACGCTATTATTAAAGTTGGTTTTTTATTTGAGAAAGGCTATGGAGTTGAAAATGAAAAAAATTACGGCTCTTTTAACGGTATTGATGATGTGCATGACATTCGGTGCGGATTTTGTATACGCAGCGGACAGTAATTCGGCACGCAATGCTGTTTTGCAAATACGTAAGGAGATAGACAGTCACAAGTCGAACATTCAATCGAAAAACGGTGAACTGTTTAAACTTACACCCGAAGAAATCGCCGAAGCGGATTTTAAGAATTATGATACGTCATCAGTACTGTTGGGAACTGACTTGTATGAGTTTTCTGCCGGCAGTGTTTCAAACGACATAAAAGGCAAAGATGGAACAATAAACACACTTGCTCCGAATGAATACAAAGTTCACAGTACGATTAAATACGGAAAATATCCGTCAATATTCAATTCAGACACGGTGATAAAAACTTCCGGCGGAAAACGGGCAACGCTTGTTGCAGATTATTCGGACGATGTGCCGTCATATCAGATTGTGAAGAATGTTGAGAATTTATATGTCGAAAATATAGATTTTGAAAATTTTCCTATGATAAAGTTTGAAAATTGCGATAATATTATTTTCAACAACTGTTCTTTTACCGATTTTGAAAACAACGGAATTGTGTTCAGAGATTGCAGTAATATCGCGATTTTGAACAGTAAGTTCACAAATTGCGGCAATCAGATTTCGGACAGTTCAAATAGCGGTTACAGTATAAGAATAGTCGGTGATGCACAAAGTCCGGCTGAAAATGTGCTTATTGAAAATTGTACTTTCGAGAACAGCTGCGGTAAGACGATAAGTTTTGTCGGCGATGTTGACGATTATGTTATAAGAAATAACACGATTAACAACAGTGTTTGGGGGGCGATTGATTATTGGACTCCGACTGTTTCGGGCAAATATGCAGACATTATTGAAAATAATGTGTGCAAAAATATCGGTTTCGGCAAACCGTCCGTAAATGATACGAACGCACTTACAAGCGGTGTCGGTTGTGCGGCGATATTCGCGGGTATGGGAACATCGCTCCCTAATACGATTGTGAAAAATAACGTTGTACAAAATTGCGTTGAAACGGGTATCGAAGGTCCGTATGAATTGGTTTATCACAATACGGTAAAAAATACAGGCGAAAATTCCGTTGCACGTTATACCGGCTCTACAGAGGCGATATATATTAAGCTGACGACTGAATTTGAACAGAAATATATAGGAAATACTATCGAAACAAGAGGTTTGAGATGCTTTTCTTCTTACTCGAACAGAGATGATGAGTACAAGGGAATATACATTTTGAACAATTCTATGAATTTGGAAAATACAGATGCAAGTATTGCTTGCAATTACACTCGTTCGGACATTGAAATCAACTGTAAAAAAATAAAGAAGATTGTTATTGAAAATAATTCGGGAATGATGAAAGACAAAAAGAGTGTAAACATCTATACCGACAAGGGTTATGTTATGGATTATTTCAGTATTCATAATCCTTGTATGATAGGCTCAGTGCCTGAAAAGGCGAGATATTGCTTTAATATCAATAATAATTAAACAGAATGCAGTCAAAATCGTTGCGGATTTGTCTGCAGACTCAATTAAGCTAATCATTGGGGAACATATAAACAATGCGTATGCTTTGTTTATGTGTTCCTTTTTTGGTGCAAATATATAAAAATTATAGGTATATTTAATAGATAATTACTAAAAAGTAAAATATATGTTGAAATTGCACGAATAAAGTGATATGATAAAAGTATAATTTGTACAAAAGGGATGATGACTATGGAATATATTGGACATACATCAGACGACGGACGGAAACAGCTGCTTTTGGACCACTTGAACGGAACATCGAAGTTATGTCGTGAAAATGCGAATGAATTTTGGGCGGATATAGCCGAATTTGTGGGGCAAATACACGATATAGGCAAGTATACATCGGATTTTCAAAAACGTATAAACGGTGCGGAAAATATCCGAGTGGAACACGCAATATGCGGTGCAAAAGAAGTTGCGAAAGCACCGCCGAAATCATATGTGCCTATGATTGAGTATTGCGTTGCAGGACATCATTCGGGTTTACCTGACGGCGGAACGAAAGTTGACGGTGAAGAAGATTCGACATTGCACGGCAGAATGAAACGAAAAACCGGCGATTATTCTGCGTATGAAAATGAAGTTAAACTTGAATATCCCAAAGATAATTTGAGAGAACTTTTTGATGTCAGTAATCAGAGAGAAATTATTGAAATGTATTCTTTTTTTACAAGATATTTGTTTTCATGCCTTACGGACGCGGATTTTATAGATACGGAGCGGTTTGTAACTCCCAACACAGACAGAGGTATAGACGGAGATTTTCAAAAAGCATACGAAAAAGTATACGAAAAACTTAATTCTTTTAAAATAGAAACTAAACTTCAGGAATCGAGAAGTATTATACAAGAACAGGTTTATAAAAGCGTTGAATCGAATGCGAATGTGTATACATTGAATATGCCGACAGGCAGCGGAAAAACTCTTTGCAGTATAAGAGCGGCTTTGAAAACTGCGATAGAGAATAAGAAAAAACGTATTATATATGTAATTCCGTATGTCAGTATAATTGAACAGACAGCAAAGGTGTTCGAGGATATTTTCGGTGATGTACTTCCTGTGTTGCAGCACCATTCAAATTATGATTTTGATGATGATAAAAATGAAGATGAGAACGAAATCACTTCGGAAAAATTAAAACGTTCCTGTGAAAATTGGGACGCAAAACTTATAGTAACAACGAATATTCAATTTTTTGAATCACTGTATCATTATAAAGGCAGACGACTTAGGAAACTTCATAATCTGGCGGACAGTGTTATCATATTTGACGAAATACATATGCTGCCGATTGACTATATTCAGCCTTGTTTAAGGGCGATAGGGTATGTGACGAAGTATCTTAACAGTACGGCAATTTTGATGTCGGCGACAATGCCGAATTATGATAAATTTATGGAAAGGTATATGTCAGGTGTCAAAATAGAAAATGCGGTTAAGGATACGTCGTTGTTTAACGTATTTGATAAGTGCAGATATGAGTATATCGGAAAGTGTGAACTTGCTTCACTGGCAGAAAAGGCACAGGAATATGACAATGCACTTATAATTGTGAACAAAAGGAAAACGGCAAGAGAATTATATGATATGTGCAGCGGTAACAAGTATCATTTGTCAACATATATGACGCCTTTGCACCGTTCGGAGATTATTGCAAAAATAAAGGAAGATATAAAGAACGGAATTAATACGACCGTGATTTCAACATCACTGATTGAGGCGGGTGTTGACCTTGACTTTAAGGCGGTGTTCAGAGAAATTGCGGGAATTGATAACGTATTGCAGTCCGGCGGTAGATGTAACCGTGAGGGTAAGATGGATATGGGCGATGTGTTTGTTTTTGAAACAGACGGCGGAAAAGGTGAAATTCAGCTTAAATCAAATATAACACGAAATTTATTTGAGGAATTTGACAATATTTCAACCGACAAATGTATTGAAGAATATTACAGTCGCTTATTTGCGTTTAATGACGGCAATATAGACAAAAGTACTATAACTTCGCTTATGGGTGAAAATTTGAAATTTGATGAAATACCGTTCAGAACGTATGCCGAGAATTTTAAGTTTATCAAAAATCAAGTTATAGGAATAGTAATTCCGCATGATGAAAATAAAGATTTGATTGAACAGCTCAGATACGGAAAACTGTCCGTAAAACGAAAATTACAGCAGTACAGCGCGTCCGTACATATTTGGGAGCTTGAAGAAATGATTAAAGAGGGGATTATAGAACAGCTTGATTGTGGTGTTTGCATACTTGCAAATACAGATTATTATAAGTCGGACGTGGGTTTGACGTGGGAAAATGATGTAGATTATTTTGTATGAGGAGGTTAAAATGAGTTACGGATTTAAAATTATGGTTAAAGGCGATTATGCCGCGTTTAACCGCCCTGAAATGAAAGTTGAACGTGTTAGTTATGATGTTCCGACACCGGGAGCTCTTGAGGGACTGATAAAGTCGGTGTATTGGAAACCGGCAATTCGGTATGTAATTGATAAGATTATCGTTTTTAATCCGATAACATTTATCAATGTTCGCCGTAATGAGGTTAAGGAAAAAATAAAATTGCAGTCGGTACAAAAAAGTATGAAAAACGGTACAGGTGATGCAGCGATTTATACTAAGGATATGATAAATCAACGCGGAAGTATGATTTTGAAAGATGTATGTTACGGCGTGGAATTTCACTTTGAACTTACGGGTATACAGAGTGACCATGATGACGAGTCGGAGGAAAAGCATTATAATATTCTTCTAAGACGTTTAAGAAACGGTCAACAATTCAGACAACCTGTGCTTGGGTGTCGTGAATTTCCCGTAAAGAGTATCGAGCTTGTGGAGGAATTTTCGCTTGAAAATGTTTCGGATACGTTAAAAGGTGATACGGATTTAGGATTTATGCTGTATCATATGAAGTTTGAGGACGGTGGACATCCGAAAGATAATGATTGGGATAAACGTAATTTTTCGGACAAGGCAGACGCACTTTTTTACAGACCGCATATGATTGACGGTGTTATAGATGTAGCAAAATATAGGGAGATGATGAAATGCTGATAAAGGCTTTGAATGAATATTATGATATTCTTGCGAGAAATGACAAGGTTTGCAAGGACGGTTTTTCAAAACAGAATATCACGCATATGATTATGCTGAGAAAAGACGGTACAGTAAGCGATATTATAAACGTGGAGCAGGAAAGTGAACCCGACAGTAAGGGTAAAACCAAACTTCAGCCTATATCGGTGGTTTTGCCGGAGAGAACACAGAAACCTGGTATAGACGGAAATATTGTCGAACACAGACCGTTATATATTTTCGGACTTAATTACGACAATAAGAGCTGTACATATTCAACTGAGGACAGTACGGATAAGGCGAAGAAATCGCATAAAGCGTTTGTGGACAAAAACCTTGAATTTACAGAGGGTATGACATCGGATATAGTTACGGCATACAGAAACTTTCTGCAAAAGTGGAATCCGCAGGACGAAATCGAAAATGAGTTGCTTGTAAATCTCGGCAAGGCATACTCGACGGCGAATTTTATTTTCGGTCTTGACGGACACCCTGAAATAAAATTGCACGATACTGACGGCGAAATTGCTCAAAAGATAACGGAACTGAAAAAAGCAGTCGGACCGGTGCAGGGTAATGACATATGTGCCGTTACGGGAGAAAAAGGCGAAATATCGGTAACGCACGATAAAATCAAGGGTGTAAGAAATGCAAATGCAACAGGTGCGTTAATGGTTTGCGTAAATAATACGGCAGAGTGTTCATACGGCAAAGAACAGGCGTACAACAGTTCCATAACGCAAACTACTATGAAACACTACACAGAGGCATTAAACACTTTAATCGCAGACAAAAATCACAGAATATATCTTGATGATATGACAGTTGTATTTTGGGCGATGTCAGATGATGATTCAAAAGAAACGGACTTGTTTGCTTCAATGCTGGGCTTTGACGATAAGATTGACGCAGATGAAATGAACGGTATTTTGCTTAAATCGCTTAATGACGTAAATCAAGGCAAAAGCCCCGATTTGACAGAACTCGATATTGATAAAAATGTTGAGTTTTATATTGTGGGAATTGCTCCGAATGTTTCGCGTCTTGCACAAAAATTTATATACCGTGATAAATTCGGCAACATATTCTCGCATATAGCAAGACATCAAGCAGATATAATGATTGTTAATTCAAAAGGAAATATACCGATGTGGCGAATATTCCGAGAATTAAAACCGCCTCAAAGCACAAATTATACCACACCGCCGCCGCTTATGGCTTCGGTGTTCGGTGCAATAATAAATGGTACACGTTATCCCGAGTCTTTGCTTGAAAATGCCGTAAGACGAGTGAAAACGGATAAATCGGTAAATTATGTTCGTGCAGGCATTATCAAGGCTTGCATAAACAGAAAAGATAGATATTCAAAAAATAAGGAGGAGATAAAAATGGCACTTGATATTGAAAATAATAATCAAGCGTATCTGTGCGGCAGACTTTTTGCCGTACTTGAAAAAGTTCAATCTGACGCATTGCCTGGATTGAACAGAACAATTAAGGATTCATATTTTGCGTCAGCTTGTGCAAATCCGTCAACGGTATTTCCAAAACTTATAAAGCTTTCGCAATACCACATTGAAAAACTTGAATATAAAGTTAAATATAAGATAGTTACGGGTGAAATTATGGACAAGCTAAACGGAAAATTTCCAAAGACATTACCGCTTAGCGAGCAAGGTAAGTTTATTATAGGCTATTATCAGCAAACACAAGATTTTTATAAGAAAAAAGAAGATAAGGAAATATGAAAGGAAGTAGAGAATTATGGAACCAATTAAAAACAGATACGAATTTACAGTTATTTTTGATGTAGAAAACGGCAACCCTAACGGTGATCCCGATGCAGGCAATATGCCGAGAATTGATCCCGAAACGTCGGCAGGACTTGTTACAGATGTGTGCTTAAAGAGAAAAATCCGCAACTTTGTGGAAATTTTTAAAGAAGATGAGCCGTATTATAATATTCTTGTAAAGCCTGACAAGGCACTTAACACAAAATTTACGGAGGCGTATGAGGCAATAGGCGAAAAGACAGGTCAAAAGGGTAAAAATCCTGAGGCGGTAAGAGCGGCAAGAGATTACATATGTCAAAATTATTTTGATGTAAGAACATTCGGTGCGGTTATGAGTACAGGTAACGACCCATGCGGTATTGTCAGAGGTCCTGTTCAGATTAGTTTTGCAAAGAGTGTTGATCCGATATTTACTCAGGATATAACAATTACAAGACAGGCAAGAACTAATGAAAGTGATAGTGCTACTATGGGCAGAAAGAGCATAGTACCGTATGGCTTGTACAGAGCTGACGGATATGTGTCGGCTATGCTTGCACAAAAAATTACCAAGTTTTCGGAAGAAGACCTTGAACTTTTGTGGAATGCCATTATCAATATGTTTGAACACGACAGAAGTGCCGCAAGAGGTAAAATGTGCGTAAGAAAACTTTATGTATTCAAGCATGATTCCGTACTCGGAAATGCTCCGGCGAATGTGTTGTTTGACAAAATTGTTATCAGCAAAAAAGACGGAGTGGAAGTTCCGAGAAGTTTCAATGACTATGAAATCACTGTTGATAAAAATATGCCTGAAGGAGTAGAACTTCAGGAAAAATCATGATTAATATAAGGACAATACAGCATTATATGTATTGCCCGAGAAGATTCGGATTGCTTGAAATTGAGAATGCCTGGGCTGAAAATGTTTCGGTTGTGTTGGCGAATATTATGCACGAAAACGTACATTCAGGCAAACACCAATTCAAAAGCAATAACAAGGTTGTTTTAAGCTCGGTTACTTTGTATAATGATGAACTTGAATTGTATGGTGTTGCGGATTGTATAGAGTTTTGCAAAAATAAAGACGGCGTACCGATAGACGGTCTTGACGGAAAGTACACTGTCAGACTTGTGGAATACAAGCCTACACAGCCTAAAGACGGCTCTATAAGAGAAACTGACGCGATACAGGTATTTGCTCAAAAATTGTGTGCGGACTATATTTGGAAATGCAACAGTGAGGGGTGCATATATTATGCCGATACAAGAAAACGTGTGAAAATGCCGTTTGATGAGGAGTACGACAGGTATAAAGCTTTGCTTGATGATTTGGTCGGTAAAATGCAAAACGTAGTGGAAAGCGGTGTTATTCCTCCAAAAATAAAAGGTCAAAAGTGCAGTGGTTGCTCGATTAAAGATTTGTGTATGCCTAAAACGAAAAAGTACAGCATTAAACAGCTTATTGAGGAGGATTGCGTATGAGAAAACTTTTGAATACTTTGTATGTCACGAATGAAAATATATACATGACTCTCGACGGCGAAAATGTTGTATGTAAGGAAAATAATGAGGTTAAATTACGACTTCCGTTTTCAAATATTGAGGCAATATTTTGTTTCAGCTATCTTGGCTGTTCGCCTGCACTCATGGGAAAGTGTGCCGATTACGGCATACCGATTAACTTCATATCTCCGTCAGGCAGATTTTTGGCTCGCGTGCAGGGTGCGTCACACGGAAATGTGTTGCTGAGAAAACGTCAATATGAACTTTTTTCAAAACCGCCCGCACTTTTAAGACAAAATACCGTTGCCGCAAAATTGGCGAATACAAAAAGTGTTGTGAAAAGAACGCTTAAAGATTATCCGCAAATTGATGAGGACGGCAAGCTGACTCATTGTATAGAACGCTTGGACGGTTGTATTAAAAGCGTGTATATCACAGATGATTATGACGGCATACTCGGTACGGAGGGGAACGGTGCAAAGGCATATTTTGATGTGTTTGACAGCCTTATTCTTCATCAAAAAGACGATTTCTGTTTTGCAATGAGAAGTAAAAGACCTCCGCTCGATAGGGTGAATGCAATGTTGTCGTTTTTATATACGATTTTTACCCGTGAATATGCGGCGGCACTTGAAAGTGTGGGATTGGACAGTTATATGGGATTTTATCATTCGCTTCGCCCCGGACGTGAATCGCTTGCGTGCGATTTGGTCGAGGAGGGAAGATGTATTGTTGAAAGATTTGTGTTGACATTAATAAATCTTAAAATTATTAAACCCGAAGATTTTGATGTACAGTTAAGCGGTGCAGTTTTCTTGAATGATGACGGCAGGAAAAAGGTGCTCTCAAAATGGCAGGAGAAAAAACGTACCGATATGATACATCCGTATTTGAAGGAAAAAATTTCTATGGGACTTTTGCCGTATGTGCAAAGTATGTTGCTTGCAAAATTTGTGCGTGGTGAAATTGACGAGTATCCGTGTTATTTGGCAAAGTAGGTGATATTGATGATGACTTTGGTAAGTTATGATGTGTCAACTGTCGATGCGGCAGGTAGGAAAAGACTTCGCAAGGTTGCAAAGGAATGTGTTAATTACGGACAAAGAGTGCAAAATTCTGTGTTTGAAGTTGATGTTGATTACGGAACATTCTTGAAATTAAAAGATAGACTTATGAAAATTATTGATGAAGAACAAGATAGCCTTCGATTCTATTATTTGGGTAATAATTGGAAGAGGAGAGTGGAGCATATAGGTGCAAAGGAAACATATGACCCTGAGGGCAGCTTGATTTTGTGAGCGAACGTGCAGTGATATTGGTTTTGTATGGAGGTTCGCTGAAGATATAATACATATTATGTAAAAAAATATCGCTTTTTAAAGTGATTTTTAGTAAAATGTCCGCTCTGTTGTGGTGGTGTGACTTCACATATACAATATGTAGAGTCACGCTCCCCACGGAGCGTGTGAGTTGAAATTTCCGTTGTTTTCGTTTTTGTTTTTGTTGGTGTTTGTCACGCTCCCCACGGAGCGTGTGAGTTGAAATTCAATCCGTTTTATATTGTTTTTCGACTGTATCAGTCACGCTCCCCACGGAGCGTGTGAGTTGAAATTGTACCGTTGGCACATCATTATATATCATTGTACGTCACGCTCCCCACGGAGCGTGTGAGTTGAAATTATACTTTGTATCTGTTTAAATGTAAGATACTCACGTCACGCTCCCCACGGAGCGTGTGAGTTGAAATAAAGAGAATTTTATTCGGGTCATTTACATCAAGTCACGCTCCCCACGGAGCGTGTGAGTTGAAATTTTCCGTTGTTTTTGTTGATGTTTTTGTTGATGTGTCACGCTCCCCACGGAGCGTGTGAGTTGAAATATTATTACTGTCCACATTCTCAATCATAAAGAGAAGTCACGCTCCCCACGGAGCGTGTGAGTTGAAATTTCTTTTTATATCGGCGGAATAATTCCGCCGATAGTCACGCTCCCCACGGAGCGTGTGAGTTGAAATGATTATGACGAACTTGAAAAAATAATGAGGGAGGTCACGCTCCCCACGGAGCGTGTGAATTGAAATTTGGAAACAAACTGGGGGTTTCAATATTCCCGGTGTCACGCTCCCCACGGAGCGTGTGAGTGGGGCGTCGAGGTGCCATCCTATACAAAATAGTAATTACAGAAAATAGGAGATAAGTGGCAGATTACCGCCTTACGGAGCCACCACTCCGTCACTGCGTGCCTCCTCTCCTCAAGGAGAGGTATAAAAGGCTCCGTTGATGGGAGCCGGTGACGAAGTCGGCTAAGTGGCAAGCAAACAAAAAATGGGCGGTGAATAACCGCCCGAAGAATAACTAATTTTTAGATTTATTAACCATAAAAATACCGACTGAAACAAGGACAAGTGCTACAAGACCCTGAACACCGAAAGCCTGATTTTTCTCACCGAGAAAAACAGCCGAAAGGATAACGCCGAATATCGGATTTGTAAAACCGAAAACGGCAACTTTACCGACAGGGTTATATTTAAGCAATATTCCCCACAAAGTATATGCTACGGCTGAAATCATCGCCATATATATAAGAAGTGCGATAGATGCAAGAGTAAATCCGGAAATCTTACCGCCTGTTGCTATTCCGACAACGACAAGAATAATACCGCCTAAAAAGAACTGATAACCGCTAAGAACCACAGGGTTTTCATCTTTAGAATATTTTTTAATCATACCCGATGAAAGTGCATAAGCTGCCGCTGAAAGCAATATAGCACCTTCACCGGAAAGTTTTATACTCATATCAAAACCGCCGTTCGCAAGGTTAATTACAACAACTCCTAAAAATCCTACAACACATCCCAAAACTTTTAAAACCGTCATTTTTTCGTACTTGAATATAAATACTGCGAATAATATTGAAAGAAATACGTTTGCGGCATTTATAATAGAAGATTTTACGCCTGATGTATTCGCCAAGCCTATGTAGAAAAACACATACTGCAAAACTGTTTGCACCATAGAAAGTTTAAAAACAGAAAAAAGTGATTCTTTTTTCGGTACAAGTATTTTTTTGCTTAAAATACTTCCGAAAAGAATTGTAAGTATACCGGCAAGTGTGAAACGAATACCGGCAAAAAGAAATTGTGAGCCGACCGCACCGGACGGAATGTTAAACATCTGATAACCTATTTTAATACAAGGAAAAGCACTTCCCCAAAGCAGACAGCATATAATCGCAAGTCCGCAGACGACAGGTGTTTTTGTTAATAATTTTTTATTCATAATATTACCCTCCTCAAAAAAAACAACCATTCGATTGTACCACAAAATCACAATTAAAACAAGAAAAATTTTTGGTTTTTTATAACTTTTGCGATTATTTGATAATTTTTGAAAAAAGTATTGAAAAATAAAAACATTGTGCTATAATAGTTCAAGCATTAAACAAAGAGAGGAGATTACATATGACTAACGATATGACTAAGGGCAGTCCGATAAAGTTGATATTAAGCTTTATGGTACCGCTTCTTATAGGTAATATATTTCAGCAGTTCTATAATATGGCGGATACGATTATTGTCGGAAGAACTATAAGTGTTGAGGCACTTGCGGCGGTTGGTGCGACAGGTTCAATCTCATTTTTGATTGTGGGATTTGTGCAAGGTGTGACGAGCGGTTTTGCGGTTATAACCGCGCAGAGATTCGGTGCAGGCAGTGAAAACGGCGTAAGACGTTCCGTTGCAACAAGCATTATTTTAGGTATAGCCGTAACGATTGTTATGACGGCGATAAGCGTATTGGCGGCAAGACCGCTTTTGGAGATTATGAAAACTCCGTCCGACATTATAGACGATTCGTACAACTACATAATAGTAATTTTTGAAGGTATTGCGGCAGCGGTATTTTTCAACTTGTTTTCAAGTATACTCCGTTCGCTCGGCGACAGTAAAACACCGCTTGTATTCTTGATAATCGCAAGTATTATCAATATTATACTTGACTTTGTGTTTATTCTTACATTTAAAATGGGTGTTGCCGGTGCGGGTTGGGCAACTGTTATCGCACAATTTATTTCGGGTATATTGTGCTTTGTATACAGTTTGAAAAAATTCCCGATTCTAAGACTTACAAAGCACGATTGGAAATTCTCTTGGAAATTTGCTTGGCAACACCTTGAAGTCGGCTTGCCTATGGCGTTTCAGTTTTCGATAACCGCCATCGGTACAATGGTAATCCAATCGGCACTTAATTCGCTCGGTTCAACTGCCGTTGCGGCATTTACAGCCGGCTCGAAAATAGACCAATTTGCAACACAGCCGCTTGCATCATTGGGCGTTGCGGTTGCGACATACACCGCACAAAATTACGGCGCAAGAGAGCTTGAAAGAATTAAAAAAGGTGTGACGGGTGCGGCGATTATCGCAACGGTTTGCGGTATTGTAGGCGGATTTGTTGTTATTATGTTCGCAAAACCGCTTGTTGCATTGTTTGTCGGCAGCGGTCAGAATGAAGTTATGTCGCTTTCAAAAGAATACCTTGTTCTAAACGGCGTATTCTATGTGATACTCGGTTTACTGTTCGTTTACAGAAATGCTCTGCAAGGTATAGGCAGTAGTATGATTGCGTTTTTCGGCGGTGTTTGGGAACTGGTTATGCGTTCGCTTGTTGCATTTGTGCTTGTGTCATATTTGAAGTTTGCGGCGGTATGTATTGCGTCACCTGTTGCGTGGTTTGGGGCGACAATTTGGCTTATGATTGCTTACTTCATTATCATAAATCGCATTATTAAAAAAGCAAATTTCGCTAAAATTAATTATTGATGTATATTTAATATTGCAAACTTTATCCTTTTTTGATATAATGAGTAGTATATTTAAAAAAAGAGAGGTATTAATATGACATCACAAAGTATAATACAGGGTATTGTATTACTTCTGTATCTTATCGCTATGGTAATGGTCGGATTTGTTTTCTACAAAAAAAATTCAACACATTCCGATTATGTACTTGGCGGACGCGGTATGAACGTTTGGGTAACGTCACTAAGTGCGCAGGCTTCGGATATGAGCGGTTGGCTGTTGATGGGACTTCCGGGTACTGCATATTTGTTGGGTTCGGGTGCTACAAACGCAATATGGACTGCAATAGGTCTTGCACTCGGTACATATTTTAACTGGTTAATCGTTGCAAAACCGCTTAGAAAATATACACAGATTGCAGGCAATTCAATCACAATTCCCGACTTTCTGCAAAACAGATTTCATTCAAAATCAAACGTACTTCGTATATTCTCGGCGTTGTTTATTTTGATATTCTTTACGGTTTATACATCGTCAATGTTTGCGGCAGGTGCTAATTTGTTTGACTATGTATTCGGTATCGGATATATACCTGCACTTATTTTGAGCGTTGTCGTTGTAACGGCATATACATTCCTTGGCGGATTTAAAGCGGTTTGTTGGACAGACTTGTTTCAGGGATTGCTTATGTTTGCCGCAATAATCGTTGTACCTTGCTTTATGTATAAAGGTCTTACTTCAAATACATTTGAATGGTCGGAAATCGGTAAAATTACACTTGGTGTATCGGAAGGTTTCGGTGCAATGGGTATAGTCAGTGCTATTGCGTGGGGACTTGGATATTTCGGTCAGCCGCATATCCTTACAAGATTTATGGCCATAAAGTCGTCAAAGGATATTAAGCCTGCAAGAAGAATTGCTATGGTTTGGGTTATTGTAAGTCTTGCTATGGCTGTATTGGTTGGTATATTGGCATCGCCGTATATTCAATATATGTTCAAAACAGGTCAGATTACAGACCCTTCATCACTTAGCATTTTGAATGCAAACGGTATGCTTGAGGGCGCAAATACACAGAAAGTATTTATGGTACTTGTACAGAATATGTTCCCGACAGTTATTGCGGGATTGTTGCTTTCGGCTGTACTTGCGGCTATTATGTCAACAGCCGATTCACAGCTTCTTGTTGCGTCATCATCATTCTCATCGGATATATACAACACGCTTTTCAACAAGAATGCTTCGGAAAAGACATTGCTTAACGTAAGCCGTATCACGATTGTGGTTGTTGCAATTATAGCTTGCTTGCTTGCACTTGACCCTAATTCATCGGTGTTTGAAATCGTTGCTCACGCATGGGCGGGTTTCGGTGCGGCATTCGGTCCGGTTATTCTTTGCAGCCTGTTCTGGAAACGCTGTAATGAATACGGTGCATTGTCAGGTGTTATATCCGGCGGTGCGGTAGCACTTTTGTGGGCATATGTTCCGACTGCTATATGGGGTGCGGATAATCTTCCGGGTATATTTACCGTATATGAAATTATTCCTGGATTTATTGTATCGCTTGCACTTATCTTTATAGTGTCACTTGCCACAAAAGCTCCGTCAAAGGAAGTTATAGAAGAATTTGAATCGGTTAAAACAGCAGATGTATAATATAAAAGGGTTGTCGGCTAATGCCGGCAACCTTTTTTGAAAATATTTAATAAAAATGCTTGACAGTGAATAAATAATCTGATATAATATTTCAGAAAAGAAAACAAGCAGAACAATCCGTTCTCACCGTACGGCGAAGGCTTTGCGGTAAATATACAGATACTTTAGGTATCGGTGTATTGTGCGGGTGCGTTTTGCAGCCGTTTTTTGTTTATGTTTTAAGGAGGGATTAACAATTAGTAAGAATGATTTGCAGATTAACGAACAAATTCGTGATAACGAAATTCGAGTTGTTTCAGCTGATGGCGAACAGCTTGGCGTAATGAGTGCAAAAGAGGCACAGGATATTGCGTATGAAAAGGGAATGGATTTGGTTAAGATTGCTCCGCAGGCAAAGCCGCCGGTATGCAAGATTATGGACTACGGAAAGTACAAGTTTGAGCTTAATAAGCGTGAAAAAGAAAACAGAAAGAACCAAAAGGTTATTAACATCAAAGAGGTTCAGCTTTCACCGTCTATCGATACAAATGATTTCAATACGAAATGTAATCATGCAATAAAGTTCCTTAAAAAGGGCGATAAGGTAAAGGTTATAGTTCGTTTCAGAGGTCGAGAGGTAAGTCATTCACAGATTGGTTATACCTTGCTTGAAAGATTTGCAGAACAGGCTAAAGAAGCCGGAACTGTTGAAAAACCGGCTAAGCTTGAGGGCAGAAATATGACAATGTTTCTTGCTCCCTTGTCATAATATTATTTAATTCGGAAGGAGTGTGCATTATGGCTAAGACTAAGATAAAGACTCACAGAGGCGCCGCTAAGAGATTCAACGTAACTAAGAATGGTAAGGTTAAGATGAACAAGGCGTTCAGAAGACACATTTTGAACAAAAAGACAACTAAGAGAAAAAGACATCTAAGAAAGCAAGCTTACTGCTCAAAGGCTAACGCAGCAGTTATTAAAAAGCTTATTCCTTACAAATAATTCGAAAGAGAGGTAGAAACTAATGGCAAGAGTAAAAGGTGCATTAAATACAAGAAAAAGACATAAGAAGATATTAAAGCTTGCTAAGGGCTTCAGAGGTGCTGAAAGCAAGCAATTCAGAATTGCTAACCAAGCTGTTATGCGTTCAATGCAAAATGCTTATGTAGGCAGAAAAAGAAGAAAGAGAGATTTCCGTCGTCTTTGGATTACAAGAATCTCTGCTGCTTGTAAGCAAAACGGTATGAACTATTCAACATTTATGAACGGTCTTAAGAAGTCAGGTATCGAAATGAACAGAAAGATGCTTTCTGAAATCGCTATCGCTGACAGCGTTGCATTCGCAAAGCTTGTTGAAACAGCTAAGGCTGCTCTTTAATTTGGAGTACATTGTGACAGATTTTCAATCTGTCACTTTTTTTATGCAAAAAATGAAAAATAATTCTAAATTAATCTTGTTTTTGTCGAAAGAAAAGTGTATAATGTAGTCATAGAGAATAGGGAGATATATTATGAAAATTAAAGACAATGTTAAAAGTGTCTACACACAGATTATTGTCTTATGTGAAATATTCCATATTTCGTTTCTATTTATATTTAAGCATTTTTCAATGCAGATACCGCTTATGTACAACATCGGCAGTGTGATATTTTATATATTAATGCTGTTTGTTGTACTGAAAGGGTATTATCGTGTTTGTATTGTACTGGTGCATTTGGAAGTATCGGCGTTTGTTACGGTGACGGTGCTAAATGGCGGATATTCGTCGGATTTTGCCTTGTATTTGATTGCTATGGCAACATTTGTGTATTTTAATCCGTTTAAACATCGGAGTGTAACATATATATTTTCGATATGTGAGGTAATGTTGTATATAGGTTTGACGTTGCATTGCCGTCATGTTTATTCGGAGGCGGAAGTGCAGATTGTTTCTGTTACTATATACAATACCGTTTTGGCAGTCGGAATTATATTGATAGGTGCGTACATATCGGACGTATCGGCAACTGTAACCCATAGAAAGCTCGTTGATGAAAACAAGACTCTTAACAATCTTGCAAATTACGACCAACTTACAGGCTTGCAAAGCCGAAGAATGTTTATGGAACGAATTAAGGACAGCGAGGACAATAAATCTGTGGTCATTTGTATCGGTGATATTGATGATTTCAAAAAAATAAACGATATATACGGTCATTTATGCGGTGACTATGTACTGCAGAATATTTCGGAGATTATGAGAAAATCGCTCGGCTTGGAGAATGTTGATATATGTAGGTGGGGCGGTGAAGAATTTGTGTTTATGTTCTGTAATGATGATATTGACAGTGCATTTGTAAAAGTTGAAAACTTAAGAAAAACTATCGAAAATAAAAAATTTGTTTATGAAAATAACAATATTTCCGTTACGATGACGTTCGGAATTATCGAACGTGATAGCGGTAAAGTCGATGATGTTCTTCTTAAAAGTGCCGATAAATTGCTGTACAGAGGCAAAATTAACGGTAAAAATGTGGTTGTTAAAGCATAATAAAAAAATATCTCTGCATTGTGCAGAGATATTTTTATTTGTTTTAGAAATTAAATGTCTTTGTAACGAATGATTCGTCGTCTGAAGAAAACGGCTGAACTGTTATTTCAAGCGGTGACGACTTACTGTCAAGCTTGTACGCTTTTTGAACAGTAATTGTTTCACCCGGAGCGATATTTTGTGAAAGTGTAAGAAGTTCCACACCGTCCACGCCGATTACTGTTGCAGGAGCTAATGAAGAACCGTTTTGTTCGGCGATGACGTCATATACTCCGCTGAATGATTGGTCTGAATCGGTTTTGTTTGTAAATTCAAATGACACAACAACAACGTCGCTGTCATCATAATTGATAAGTTTTGCTTCCTCGATAGAAATATCGTTGTTGCTTACTTCGCCCGAATAGCTGTCCGCTTTTGTATCTGATTTTGCCTCTGTACCTTCAACTGCCGCCATATCGACATTTTTTGAATAGTCCTGACCGTCAAGAGTTTCTGTTGCACTGCCGTTTTCATATGCACCCGACGCATCTGCCTGCGCAGTCTGCTGAGGTGTCGTATTTGTATTTTCTGTCTTTTTACCGCAGCCCGCAACTGACATTGCAAGAATTAATGCGGCAATAACGATTAAACTTTTTTTCATATTTACATATCCTTTCTTCAAAAAACAATTTTGTAGAAGCTTTAATGATATACTATCACAGTGTTTTTTAAAAATCAAGCATATCAAGAAAAATTCATAATCTATTCACATTGACATAATAGTTTTCAAGATATATAATTAACCTAATGAGGTGATTTTATGAGTAATATTAAAGCGTGTATATTTGACCTTGACGGTACGCTTACAAATACGATAAATGCTATTGCACATTTTGGCAATATTGCACTTGCGGCATTCGATTTGCCTGAAATTCCGGTAGAGGATTATAAAATATATGTCGGTGACGGCAGAGATAAACTTATTCACAGAATGCTCGGAGTTTACGGCAAGGATAATGCGGAAATGTTTGAAAAAGTGCGTGATGTGTATGACGAAAATTATGAAAATGATTATCTTTATGATACGGACGCGTATGACGGAATAAGAGAATTGCTTGAAGAACTGAAAGAGAACGGTATAAAAATTGCGGTATGCTCAAATAAACCGGATAATGTCGTGCATTTTGTTACCGATAATATTTTCGGTGAAAATTATTTTGACGCGGTGCATGGAGTTATTGACGGTATGCCGACAAAACCCAATCCTTTTACGGCGCTTGAAATAGCGAAAAAACTCGGTGTAAAGCCGTCAGAGTGTCTGTTCTTGGGTGACACCAATGTTGATATATTTACGGCGAAAAATGCCGAAATGACGTCGGTCGGAGTGCTTTGGGGATTCAGAACAAGAAATGAATTGGTACAAGCTGGTGCAGACTATATTGCGGAAAATCCGCATGTAATTTTACAACTTATCGGGAGGTAGAAGAAATGAGAAAAAGCGGTATTTTAATGCACATATCATCGTTGCCGTCTGATTACGGTATCGGTACAATGGGCAAAGAGGCATATAAATTTGTGGATTTTTTAAAGAGTGCAAAACAAAAGTGTTGGCAGATTCTGCCGATTGGCCCGACAAGCTACGGCGATTCGCCGTATCAGTCGTTTTCAACGAATGCAGGCAATCCGTATTTTATAGATATGGATATTTTGCGTGAAGAAGGTCTTTTGAAAAAATCGGACTATTCAAAGCTTGATTGGGGCAAAGACAGGAAAAATGTTGACTACGAAACAATTTATGAAAATCGTTTTAAGGTTTTGAAAATTGCTTTTGAAGAATTTAAAAAAGGTGATTTGTCGGAATTTTACGACTTCTTGCAGAAAAACGAAAGATGGATTTCAAACTATGCGTTGTTTATGAGCATAAAGAATGAAAATGACGGCAAGTCTTGGCTTGAATGGGAGGACGGACTAAGAAAACGTGATTCTCATTCGTTATGGGAATTTAAGTCGTCGCACGAAGATGACGTTATGTTTTGGGAGTTTGTGCAGTTTAAATTTTTTGAACAGTGGAACAAACTTAAAAAGTATGCCAATGACAACGGTGTGTCGATAATCGGCGATATTCCGATTTACGTTGCACTTGACAGTGCGGAAGTGTGGGTATATCCCGATTTATTTGAACTTGACGAAAATCTTGTGCCGAAAGCTGTTGCAGGTTGTCCGCCGGATGCATTTTCTCCGACAGGTCAGCTTTGGGGAAATCCGCTGTATAATTGGGACAGGCACAGAGAATGCGGCTTTAATTGGTGGATAGACAGAATAAAGAGTGCAACGTCATTGTATGATGTTGTTCGTATCGACCATTTCAGAGGATTTGAGGGGTATTATTCAATTCCTTACGGGGATAAAACCGCCGAAAACGGTCAGTGGCTGAAAGGTCCGGGAATTGAATTGTTCAATGCCGTTAAAAATGAATTGGGCGATTTGCCGATTATAGCGGAGGATTTGGGATTTTTGACGGAGGACGTGCATAAGCTGTTGAGGGATTCGGGTTTTCCGGGTATGAAAGTGCTTGAATTTGCATTTGATCCGCGTGAAGAAAGTAATTATTTGCCGTATACATATAATTCAAACAGTGTTGTCTATGTCGGCACGCACGATAATAATACAGTGCTTGGTTGGATTGATGAGCTTGACGAAGATACACTTGAATTTTGTAAAAAGTACATTGATTCGGAGGATGATATTGTTTGGAAACTCATTAAAACCGCTATGGCAAGTGTGAGCGATACGGCGATAATTCAAATGCAGGATTATCTTGAACTCGGCAGTGAGGCAAGAATGAATACACCGTCTGTACTCGGCGGCAACTGGCAGTGGAGAATGGGTAAGAATGATTTGACTGACAAACTCGCAAAGAAAATTGCCGATATAACCTGTACATACGGAAGATATGAAAGACAGTGATTTTATGCAGACGATTGAACAGGCACTTTTAAAGTTGGAAAAGTCAAAGTTCAGAAGTAGTTTTAAGCTGAAAGAAAAGGATAGGGAGTATGTAAAAAATAAAGGTATGGATACTTTGCGTTCACACGCACGCGACTTTGTTCGTGACAGACTTGCACCGTCATTTATTGCAAATGACGGCAAGCAAACACCCATGCGCGGACACCCTGTGTTTATCGCACAGCATGCAACGGCATGCTGCTGCCGCGGTTGCCTTAACAAGTGGTACAGAATACCGAAAAATGTTGAACTTACTCCTGCCCAACAAGAAAAAATAGTGAATTTGCTTATGGCTTGGATTGAAAAACAAATGAAAAATACACTTATCGAATGATAGGTGTATTTTTTGTGTTATTGCAATACATTTGTAAGTGGTGTCATATCCTTGTCCCATGCAAATATTGAAACTGATTTGTCGGAGGTGATACCTGCAAATGAAATTGTTTGTTCTGCTTTTGAATCAAGTGTAACGGTTTGAAGTTTAGCCGTGTTAAGAGTATCATTGTCGTTGTATACGCCGACTGTAACCTTTATAGTTAAGCTGTCCGAAGAATTGTTTTTAACTGTTACATTCATGCCGTTGTCGTCAAAAGTTTTGCTCAATTTTACTGTTTCTTCACCCGGAACAGAAAGACGGAAGTCTTTATAAACTGTAAAGCTGTCTGTTTTATTTGTGATTTGTGCCGTCATTGTAACGTCTGTCGCCTTTGATGAACCGTAGAATGTACCGTCATTGCCGATAACCGATGTATCGGAAGATGTCCATGTTACTTCTGCATCGTCTGAAGTGATTTGCGGCAAAGTGATGTTTTGCTCTACACATTCCGGTATGCTTGTAAGTTTATCGATTGTGATTGCCGCTACGGCACTGTCAACGGCTGTATCAGCCATTCTTTCAATTTCGTACAGTTTTAGCGATTTAATCTTTACAAAATCGGTCGGGGTCATATCATTGTTTGCCGTGAAACGAACATAAACCGTCTATCGCAACAATGATATTGTTCTCATTCGTATGGACATGGAACGACTATATGAGTCCGTACTTGTACATATCGGATATAAACAAACAAATGCTTTCTGTAGGTATTAAGTTGTTTTCAGCCGGACAAGTTCAGGATTACGGTTCACAAATGGCGGCGGCTACACTTGTATTGCTGCCGATAATCGTAGTATTCCTGTTCTGTCAGAGATTCTTTATTGAAAGCGCTGCATCTTCGGGAGTTAAAGGATAATTAAAGAGGTAGACTGAATAGGCAAGCCTATATTTTCGGCTTGCCTATTGTTATACATTCAATTTATTGACATTAAATTATTGCTATTGAAATAACTTGGCCGTGTTGGTATAATTATTATATAAGGAGTGTGATTTTAAGTATGATAACTATGGAAGAATTACAAGGCTATCCGGTGGCTGATGATAAAGAAATTCGTGACGCACACAATAAGGCGGTTTCGCTTATTGAACATAATGTTGACGAGTTTTTTGACTGTTTTCCGGGTGCAAACAGTGAAAATAATTTTTACAGGCAAACAGAAAATACAGACTGGACAGAGGGGTTTTGGACCGGTGAATTGTGGCTTGCTTATGAGAGTAACAAAGACGATAAATTAAAGGAAGCGGCACTTTGTCAAGTGGACAACTTCCTTTACAGAATAGAACATCATATTAATACCGACCATCACGATATGGGCTTTTTGTACAGCCCGTCTTGCGTTGCGGCATATAAGCTTACAGGCAGTGAAGTGGGTAAACGTGCGGCACTTTTGGCGGCGGATAATTTGATGAAACGTTTTCACGAAAAAGGTCAGTTCTTTCAGGCGTGGGGCAAAATAGGCGATAAGGACAATTACAGACTTATAATAGATTGTCTTATGAATATGCCGTTGCTTTTCTGGGCGAGCAAGGTGACAGGTGATAAAAAGTATGAAGAAAAAGCACAGGCACATATAAAAACAGCGATGGAAAATATCGTGCGTGACGATAATTCGACATATCATACATATTTCTTTGATATGGAAACAGGTAAACCTACAAAGGGCGTTACTTGTCAGGGTAATCGTGACGGCTCGGCTTGGGCGAGAGGTCAGGCTTGGGGAATATACGGCAGTGCGGTTGCGTATTCTAAAACAGGAAATAAAGAATATTTGGATATATTTAAACGTGTAACAAAATATTTTATGGAACATTTGCCGAAGGATTTAGTGCCTTATTGGGACTTTGATTTTGATACCGGCAGTGATGAACCGCGTGATTCTTCAGCAGGTGTTATAGCGGTATGCGGTATGCTTGAAATGGCTAAATATCTTGATAAAGATGAGGCTGAATATTATACGCAGACGGCTAAAAGATTGCTTAAAGCAATTATTGATAATTGTGCCGTTAAAGACAGTAAAGAGTCTAACGGACTTTTACTTCACGGTACATACGCAAAGAAAACACCGCATAATACATGTAATAACGGCGGTGTTGATGAGTGTAATACATGGGGAGATTATTTCTATATGGAGGCACTAACACGTCTGACAAGCGACTGGGATCCGTATTGGTTTTAGTATATAGACAATAAAAAAATACCGTAGCCAAATGAAGTGAACCCCAAAATTTAGACAAAATTAAATATTAACTTGCTTGTGAATGA
>OHWU01000231.1_pt1 | contig 30842 bp, 27 predicted proteins | sample 1579821 | NCBI WGS metagenome assembly OHWU01 (sample SAMEA3882548, study PRJEB24775) | human gut metagenome | biome: human-associated habitat; feature: intestine environment; material: feces | place: Netherlands | collected 2009/2010 | reverse complement strand
TGAAAATGTATATGGAGCAATGCGGATGACAGGAATTCCCTCTATCTGCTCCGGTACTTTTATGATTCCTGAATCCTGCCAGATTCTGAGAATTTCAAGTCCGTTTTCTATTTTCTGATATTGTATCTTCATAAATTTCACTCCTGAAATTGATTCTGTCTGTTCTATCCAATTAAGGATTATAGCAAAAAAAAGCAGATTTTTCCATTATCCGCTTCACACAATATATCGAAATCTCACGAAATATATCGTTATAGACAAAATTATTTACATATCTATAGAATTCCTTTATTCTATAGTTAGATAGTCAGTATGAATATTGGAAGGAGGTTCTTATGTATGATGTCAGGCATGTATTAAGAAAAGCTGGTCTTCGTTCCACGTACTCTGGTTATAACTATCTTGCTTCAGCAGTCGCCCTCGTTCTCAAAGATCAGGAATTTTACCTGAAGAATGTAACCTCTAATCTTTACCGCGTTGTCGGTGAGCAGTATGGCGTTTCCAACATGTGTGTTGAAGCCGCCATCCGTACAATGATCAACAGTTATTGGAATCAGAATTCCAATAAAATTTTAAGCCCGCTGCTTGGTTATCCTGTATTTGACAAACCGACCGCATCCGAATTTATTTCGATGCTGGCTGATTATATCCAGGATCATTCCTCTCGTTAATTATTAGATACTGGTAGAACTTATGCATTATCGCATATCAGCATGGTATATACAGAATAACGTTAGTAGGCTGGCATTAAAAAAAGGTGCAGCCTATGAGGTTGCACCTTTTTTATCAAACCGGACTTTCATAATTGGAGACGTTTTTCCATACGCGCTGTTTTAATTGCCACAACTACTATTTGAATCCTTATCAAATTCCGGATTGATTGCATAAAAGTTCTTACTGTTCAGATTATCCTGAACGATCCTTAAACTTTCTCCAAATCTTTGGTAATGTACAATTTCCCGCTTTCTTAAAAAACGAATCGGATCACATACTTCCGGGTCTTTTACAAGCCTTAAAATGTTATCATACGTCGTCCTGGCTTTCTGTTCTGCGGCCATATCTTCATGTAAATCTGTAATTGGGTCACCCTTGGACTGAAAATAAGTTGCTGTCCACGGTGTTCCACTGGCTGCCTGCGGCCAAAGTGCAAGTGTGTGGTCCACATAATATTTATCAAAACCAGAAGCCTTAATTTCCTCCGGAGATAAATCCTTGGTAAGCTGGTAAACAATGGCACATATCATTTCCATGTGGGCAAGTTCCTCTGTGCCAATATCGGTTAAAATTCCTGTCACTTCTTTGTACGGCATGGTGTACCTCTGTGATAAATAACGCATGGACGCAGCTAATTCTCCATCCGGTCCACCGAACTGACTGATGATTACCTGGGCCATCTTCGGATTGGTCTGGGTAATTTTTACGGGATATTGTAAACGTTTTTCATAATTCCACATAAACTAACACCCTCCTTCCTGCCACGGCCATGGCTCATTGATCCAGTTCCATCTGTCTGAGCAGGAAGGAACAGCGGTATCTACTGTGAGTGGTCCATAATATTTTGCATATTCTTTCAACAACTGGTTCCTTTTTTTATTATATTCATAAAAAAAGTCCAGCGCTTCCTGATCACGGGGATGAGTGTCCAGATAAAGCTTCACATCATCTACCGCAAAGCTCGCATGACCAATCTGCATCAGGAGATCTTTTCTGCAAGGTTTGGAATTTGGCATTTCATTCATGCGTTACATCCTCCTTTCCCCTTAAACGGAAGATCAAGCTCTTCGAATATGGTTCCTCTGTGGAATCCTTTTCCGGCTTCGTAAATGTGTCTCCAACTCTGCCATGGCACATAAGCCATTGCGATCGACATTCCATCCAACGCATCGTCCCGGTCGCTACATCCAGATCGTTCTCGGTAAACAGGTGCTGACATCGATGGATTTCTTCCATCATTGTTCGCCATACATGAATTACTATTACAGCTATTGTTATTATTGCCACATCCACAATTTGCACGTCTCATATATGGATTATTATTTCTGCAATTTTGCATTGTTTTGGCTCCCCTTTCTTATATCTGCAATATTATTGTATGGTAATTTTTTAAAAAGGGTTCTGACTTTTGCATCCGGTATAATCTGATGCCCGTTTCCGTTTCAAACAGGTCGTAACATCAATAATGCCGCCAGACCATTTCTGATCTGACGGCATCTTTCTTTAGTATTTTATGATGTAATCGGATTGCTCCATTGCTATGCAATTCCCGCAATCCTCGAACACCTCATACTCCCATAAAACGGCGTGTTCACATCATTTTATGAATTTTTACCAAGTGTAACCTTGATATCTTTCTCTGTATATTCACCATTCTTATCCGGGATCTGTACGGTAAGCGTTACCTCTTCTCCTGCTTTATAATACTGAAGCTGTTCCTGGAGAGAACTCATACCACTGATGGAACTTCCCTCAAAACCAGTAATAATCGATCCTTTTGTAAGACCGGCTTTCTCAGCTCCGCCACCACTCATAACTTCTTTGACATAAACACCGGTCGGCATATTGTACATCTGTGCACCTTCTTCAGATACATCGTATCCCTTGATTCCAAGATATCCTCTTTCTTCATCTGAAACCTTGCTTCTTGTCTCTTTATTCATCAGATTCTGGATAACATCACTTGCATCAGAGATCGGAATCGCAAATCCCATACCCTCTACTGCCGAGCTGTTGATCTTTGCAGAGTTGATACCGATTACCTCACCATTTGCATTCAAAAGAGCTCCACCACTGTTACCAGGGTTGATTGCTGCATCTGTCTGGATGTATTCTCCGTCAAATCCATCAATTGTTCGTCCGGTTGCACTGACGATACCAGTTGTAACAGACTGTCCATAACCAAGTGCATTACCGATTGCAATTGCAGGTTCTCCAACCTTCAGGGAATCTGAATCTCCAAGTGTTGCAACCTTAATCGCATTCATTGTATCGTCTGAAATTTTATCAAGCGGAACGGCTACGACTGCAAGATCCCTTGCGGAGTCTGTTCCTTTGATCTGCGCTTCCACGCTGTTACCATCATTAAATGTAACAGTAAGTGTATCGCTTCCTTCTACAACATGGTTATTGGTAACAACCAGGAGTTCTGAATCATTCTGGCTGATGATGATACCGGATCCGGCGCTTTCACTCTCCTGCTGGCTGATTCCTCCGAAGAAATTCTGTACTTCCTGTACGCTCATATTGGTAATAGAAACAATTGACGGAAGTGTATTCTCAACAATATCTGATACATCAGAAGTTACTGTACTGGTAGATGTTGTAAGCTTTGCGTTCGATACAGTCTTTGTTGTGCCTACGGTACTCTTTGTATTCTTTCCAAGCAGCTTACCAGTCAGATAACTGGTTCCCTGCATCGTCACACCGCCAACTGCCCCGAATAATACTGCAGCACCTACAACAAGTGCGACTTTCTTTGCGTAACCTTTTTTCGGTTTTGGAGCTTTCGGATTCTGCTGCGGTCCTGCTCCGAATCCCTGCTGATTGTCTGCTCCTCTATTTTCATCTGAATCTGGTCTGTAGTAATTGTACTGATTGTCCATCATTCAAGACTCCTTTCTTTTCCTTTTCTATAGTTAAGAGTTTAGCCCATAATTGTGATGAAAGTGTGATAAAATATGAAAAAAAAGATGAACGGCACATTTTTATGTCGTTCATCTCGTTTATTCAACAGTAAATTCCGCTGGAACTTCCTGCATCACTTTATTCAACCGTTACAGATTTCGCCAGATTACGCGGCTTATCTACATCCAGTCCCTTTGCAACGGATACATAATATCCCATCAGCTGCAGCGGAATCACTGCAAGCGATGCCTCAAAATGCTCATCTGTCTTTGGAATGTAAACTACAAAATCAGCGGTATCTTCGATACTGTAATTGCCATAAGTTGTAAGTCCCATCAGATATGCACCACGGCTCTTGCACTCTACCATGTTGCTGATCGTCTTTTCATATAATTCCGGCTGTGTCAGCACACCGATCACAAGCGTTCCATCCTCTATCAGAGAAATGGTTCCGTGCTTGAGTTCTCCCGCTGCATATGCCTCTGAATGAACGTAACTGATCTCTTTCATCTTCAGGCTGCCTTCCATACAGATTGCATAATCAATTCCACGTCCGACAAAAAATGCATCCTTTGCGTTTGCCTGCTTTGCTGCAAACCACTGGATTCTTTCTTTATCTTCAATAATCTTTTCAATCTTCTCCGGGATTGCCTGTAATTCGGCAATATAATTTTCATACTGCTCTTCAGTGATTGTATTTTTCACTTTGGCAAACTGAATTGCAAGGATGTAAGAAGCCATCAGCTGTGTACTGTACGCTTTCGTTGTTGCCACAGAGATCTCCGGTCCTGCAAGAGTATAGAATACCTTATCCGCTTCTCTTGCAATAGAAGATCCAACTACATTGACAATTCCAAGTGTACGGATTCCCTGCGCTTTTGTCTCACGGAGCGCTGCAAGACTGTCTGCAGTCTCTCCTGACTGGCTGATAATGATCACCAGACCATTTGGATCCAGAATTGGCTTACGGTAACGGAATTCAGAAGCCAGCTCCACACGAACAGGAATCTTCACCAGATCCTCGATCACATACTGTGCCACCATACCTACATGGTAAGCAGAACCACATGCTACAATGTAAATCTGGCTTGTTCTCCGGATATCCTCTTCCGCTAATCCGATATCAGTCAGATCAATCTTTCCGTCTTTTAATACAGAATTCAGAGTATCCTTAACCGCTCTTGGCTGCTCATGGATCTCTTTCATCATAAAATGCTCATAACCGGCTTTTTCAGCTGCTTCCGCATCCCAGTCAACAGTTTTCATTTTTTTCTGAATCTCTTCTCCGTCCAGATTGTAGAAGGTAATTTCCTCTTTGCTGACCTTTGCCATCTCCAGGTTGCCAATATAGTATACATTTCTTGTATATTTCAAAATAGCCGGCACATCTGATGCAATAAAACTCTCTCCATCTCCTACGCCAAGAATCATCGGACTGTCTTTTCTTGCCACATAAATTTCTTCCGGATAATCCTTGAACATCACAGCAAGCGCATCTACCGGTGTTCCTTCATACTTTTTATAATAATAATCGATCAGCTTAACAGCAACCTCTGTATCCGTCTCAGAGTAGAATGTATATCCTTTGCGGAGCAGCTTGTTCTTTAACTCCTGATAGTTTTCAATAATACCGTTGTGTACAGCAACTACATTGCCATCGTCACTCATATGCGGATGCGCATTGTTCTCTGACGGTTCCCCGTGTGTTGCCCATCTGGTGTGACCGATTCCACAGGTTCCCGGAACGGCTGCACCACCATTGGTCTTCTCAAACAGTACTTTCAAACGGCCTTTCGCCTTGATAACTTCTGTCTCTTCTGTTCCATTACGAACAGCAAGTCCTGCTGAATCATATCCACGATACTCCAGCTTTGACAGTCCATCCAGTAAGATCGGAGCCGCCTGCTGCGATCCAACATATCCTACGATTCCACACATTTATCTATATCCTCCAGTCTTTTTTGCGAAAATAAATTTTACTCTTTTCGTTACATTGTAGCAAACATGGGACTTTTTGTAAAGAATAAGCGGGAATAACAATCGTCATCCCCGCCTTTCTCTTTAATCCAGATCAATAAAATCCATTTCGAAAGTATCACCTTTTTTACGCTTTTCTTTCTTGATATTATAATCATCGAACGAATCAAAGTCGTCATCATCAAAATAGTCATCAAACTCATCAACGTTGCGAGTATCATCACTTATTCCTTCGTCATCATAATCATCGTCGAAGTCATCATCATAATAATCATCATCGTCGAAATCATCATCAAAGTCGTCATAATCATCTTCGAAATCATCATCCTGTCTCTTTTTGAACTGTGATTTCTTTTCTGCCTTAACAGGCTGGATCGGTTTTACCGGATTACGTTGCGGCTCATCGTCCAGTTCATATTCATCATACAGATCATCCAACTCTCTGTTGCGGTTATGTAACTTCACAACGGAAACAAGAAGGAAGATTACCAGAAGAATAACGATAACTGCTGCCGCTGCTACAAACCAGATCAGATGATCGGAAATCTTTTCTAAAATTGCGTCAAACTTGCTTGCACTCTTCTTATCCGGTGTAGTCGCAGACTTCGGAGTCTCCATTCTCTGATAAGTATGCTCTACAGAGTCATATAAATAGAGGGATTCTTCACCGTCATTATTTACTGCATATAATACATAGAAACCATCGCGGTCCGGTTCATCCCAGATTTCAAAAGTCTTGCCGTTGATCTCCAGATTTCCTTTTGAATACTTTGATGGCATAGACACTTTACTGCCTGCATCAAAAATTACGATAGAATAAGTATCTGAAATCACAACCTGTTCTGCCGGTGAGAAGCTGCTGTCAGATGAATCATACATCCAGAAATCGCCTTTTCCATCACCGTCTACCAGGTAAGCCATCTGAAGTCCTATCTTTTCCTGCACAGCACCTTTATACGTCGAATCATTATAAGTAATCTCTCCTGCTGTAAATCCAGCTGGAATCATGCTGTCTGAGAAATCACCGGATAAGGTATACTCCTGACCATCAATCGTGACACTTGTTCCACTCGCAACATCCTTGATCTTGCTCGGATCTCCTGCTCCGATCGTAACATCCGCATATCCTTCTTCACATGCCACACTTGATCCAGCGCTGTCTGTAACCGTCGCATCTCCCTGTTCAAGTCTTGTACTTCCTTCCTGGAGAGCCTGGAATTTCATTGTAAACTCAATCCGGTCACTACTTCCGTCACCTGAACCTTTAAATGTCAGATTACCATCCGTGTCTGCATTCACTCCGTCTCCCTCTTCAAATCGCATATAAGAAGGATCGTAAGTCATATGAATCGTCGCGTCTCCGATTACATCTCCACTGACAACTGCTGTACCTGTGATCGTAAATTCATCCCCGACACTTGTCTCAAGATCAGAAAAGAATATCACACCATTTGCAGCTAGCGCCATCACAGAAAAACATGGTACGATCAGACATACAGACAAAAGAATTGTCGCTATTTTTTTCGTAAACTTCATCTTCATGTACTTTCCTCTTTCTAACCATATTAATTGTAAGTATAAATACTCTTAGACTCTATCTTACACTTTTTATGGGGAAATGTCTACTTGTTTGTAGAAATTCTCATTGTATCAATTTACTGACAACTCCGTTCTGCTTTATTTATCCGAAGAAAAACCCCGGCATAAACCGGAGTTCTTCTCTAATTTACATTTTCTGTTGTTCCGCCTGCATTGCTTTCTGCGCCTCCACCGGGATCCGGAGTTGGTGTTGAATCCGGTGCCGAATCTGGTGTTGGTGTCGGCTCTGGCGCTGGATCCGGTGCCGGCGTTGGAGCTGGAGTCGGTTCCGGCGTTGGAGTTGGAGTCGGTTCCGGCGTTGGAGTTGGTTCTACATAAGTATTATCATCGTACCCTCCATTCCATGAATTGTCCCAGGAATTTCCTCCGTCATACCAGTAATCATTCGATCCGTCATTATAATTATACTGATAATTATCCTGCGTATACCCCTGCCATGCATCCGGCGTTTCAATACCACTTGTATCTACACCTGCATCTGGCTGATTCATTGGCTGGTCCTGATTATCGGTATTTTCCTCCTGCTGGTTTTCAGCCTCTTCAGCTCTGTTCTTTTTCAAAATGTTAATATCTACATCGTTAATCAGCATATCGTAGAATGTAGATTTCTTTTTCAGTTCCTTATCTAATTTTTCTCTTCCGCATTGTTCTGTAAGAGTCTCCACACCTGAAAATAAATTCACACCAAGACCAAGTTTCTCTCCTGTAATCTCTGCTCCCAATGCTGCAAGTGTCGTTGGAAACATATCCATTGTAGAAAATTCTCGATTATGTGTTTTTTCAAAAGAAGTATCAAGATTTTCTGGTAAATTTATAAATGCATTATATACACTTCTCTCATAATCGTCACTCACATCATTACAAAAATCAGAATCCATTGTTAAATGATCCCCGCTTATTATAATTGTTGTATTCTCATAAAATGACTGCTCCTGAATCCACTTAACAAATGCATCAACCTGTCTACTTGAACATGCCATTACATTTGCATATTGATTATCTCCAAATTCATTTTGACACTGCTCACATACATATCCATCTTCAAAATGAGTATCTACTGTCAACATTGTAAAATTAAATGGCTCGTCCTTTGTTCCTATTTCGCTTAACTTTTCTTTTGCATTTTCAAATAACTTTTGATCTTCATACCCCCACCATACCCAATAACCTTCTGGGATTTTTCCTTCTTCTACCGCCGTAGTATAATCAAATATTTCTGTTTTACCATGACTCTCAAAGTATGTTCTTCTTCCTCCAAAAGTAGCATCTGATCCAATCATAAAATATTGATTATATCCTTCTTCTGATAAAATATCTTCTAAATTTTTTGCTCTTGAAGAAAAGGATGTCTGCTGCGCTAACGTATTTCTAATATCTTCTGTATTTTTTATTGGAATTCCAGATGTCTGGGCGAAAATCCCTCCCATCGTCCATGTGCATCCATACGCAGGATATCCTCCTCCCAACTTATCGCTTTGAGAAAAATTAGTATTTTCCTCTGCTAAAGTCGTCAATTCCGGAATACAGTTGAAATCCATTCCACCGCCATCTTCTTTTGACGCATAAGTGGATTCCATTGACTCCAGATAAATATAAATCAGATTTCTTTTTTGTTCCGGAAATGTAATCTTCGTTGTACGTGGATCCACATAATTCTGTTCAATAAAATGCGATTCTTTCTTCTGACTTACCAGATATTCTTTTACATCCAATTCATCATATACTTCATAAGCCGCCCTTCCTGCACTTCCACATGCAATCACAGCTACAAGAAATAACGCAATCATACATTTTCCATGCTTATTCCTTAATCCTATAATCAGGAAAATAGATAAAAATAATACTAATACTGCCAATGGTACGCATGCATTGATCCCATCAAGTACTACGTCTGAGTTCGTCCCATCAAGCGGTACTTTCAAATGAAAAATAATTTCATCGATAGACAACAGCCCCCACGTGTCTAATACCCAGTTTCCCAGATTATAAAGAATAAATCCAAGAACTGAGATTATGATCATTAGAATACAATAGAACCCATATCCGATACTCTTTATCTTTGGTTTTTTCATTTTCCTTTCATTTCCTTTACTTAGTATTTACAAACATACATAATATAGTAAAGCATAAATATAAAAGAATTGCAATATTCACAAGCAATACAAATTCTAAAAAATGTTTCATTCTGTCATTGCTTAATAACTTACACTTAGTTTTTAAAGCCAAAAATTTTTCTAACCAAAGTAATCTTTGATAAAACAAATGCACCCCCTAAATCTAAAAGCACTTTACCGGCAATAATCAGAATCAACTGAATATTTGCTGACATTCCATTCACAACATATTTTTCTGTTATCTGCCACCACGGAAGAAGATCAAGTTCTACAATATGCACACACAATATCAACAAACTATATCTTCCAAGATATGCCAAACTTCCACCAATATATTTCGTCCTACACTCAATAATTTTGGAGATTAAAATAACAATCACACATGCACATATACAGCCGAAAATATCTATTATCCCTCGTCCAATATCACATAACATTTATTCCCCCACTCAATTTCCACATTTTCTCTGTCTTTTTCCGATATCCTTCACATCAAACTTCGCAAGCGGAAGCATCAAAAACACATCATAATACACTTCAAACATATGATGCTCCATCACTGAATGAATACAGACAATTGCCATAGCCATTAACATATATGGATGATTTAAGCTTTTGATCATTATAATTGAAATAATCAGCATAACCAAAATAAATGCCACAAGACCTAATCTCATCAATATATTCACATAAGAACTATCAATAAAGAAATAGTCTGCTACCACTTCTGTTGATCCTCCATTTCCACGCATTGGAATGTCCTGTCCCCATATCTGAATATCATACCTGTCAAAAACTTCTTTTCCTAAAGAAAGTCGCGTTGAAAAAAGAGTATTTAATTTTGCCATCCATTCTATATCTGGTCGATAAAATCTTGATACTAAGATCATAAATCCAGCTAAACCATATGGTGCCACCAGACATAAAATTTTTAGTAATAGTGATGGTATATATCCCTTTCCTTTCTTTGCAGCTAATTTGTTTCTAATTTTCAAATAAACAACACATATACTCAAAATCATCATTACAATTTCACTGTTTCGTACATCACAATACTTTTCAAACAGAACCACACTGATTATCATCAGTCCAATTTCTATCCAGGTGCATCTCACCTGCCTGAGTACAACCCAGGCTGTTACCATAAAAATAATACCTGCTGCAAAATCTGTCGGATAAACAAAACCAAATGACATCCGCACCTGCTCTCCTCTATGGTAAACCAAATTCGTGATAACTCCTGTATATCCTGCAATCATCGTACAGATTGTCATCGGAATTTCTACGATCAGATATACTTTTAAAATTTTTCTGTAATCAATATCATTCGCACCTGCAATCAAAAATCCCGTCTCAAGCAATGCATCAACTCCTGAATATCTTCTCGCAATTATAAATGATCCAATAACCAGAAGTATAAATAGTATTTTCTTTATATCTGAGGTTTTCATCACCATATACCGGAACAATACTACCAGTCCAATCCCTATCTGAACACAGAAATAAAAAAATGGTGGCCATGGAATATGCGCCATCGTTGTCCAGCTGTAAGTCAAAATCAGCCATACAGCAAAAATTCCAAGAAAAAATATTTCTGATAGATTGCATTTGAATTCATAAGATGAATTTATCCATCTTTCTTCCACCTTATTATTGATTTGCTTTATCCAATTCATTTTATTTCCTCTCTTTGCAGACAGTCTAAATCAGGATATGCTTTTCAACATATCCTGATTTATCCAAACCCTTTATAATTCCTCAGCCACCATCTCCAGTGCCGCCTCAATTACCTTATCCATATCATAATACTTATAATTTCCAAGACGTCCACCAAAGATCACATTCTTTTCCTGCTCTGCAAGCTTTCTATATTCTTCAAACAGCTTATTGTTCTGTTCGTTATTTACCGGATAATATGGTTCCATTCCTACTTTCCATTCTGAAGAATACTCTCTGGAGATAACAGTTTTTTCCTGTTTCCCAAATTCAAAATGCTTGTGCTCGATAATACGTGTATAAGGAACTTCTCTTTCGGTATAGTTCACAACTGCATTTCCCTGATAATTGTCTGTATCAAGTACTTCTGTTTCAAATCTTACGGAACGATATTCCAGTGCTCCGAGCTTGTATCCGAAGTATTCATCAATCATTCCGGTAAACAGTGTCTTCTCTGCGATATCCGGATTTTCTTTGATGAACTCAAAGTAGTCGGTATCTGTCTTTACTTCGATTCCGTCCAGCATCTTTTCAATGATCTTTGTATATCCTCCAATCGGGATTCCCTGATATCTGTCATTGAAGTAGTTATTGTCAAATGTAAATCTTACCGGTAAACGTTTGATGATGAATGCCGGAAGGTCTCTGCAGGCACGTCCCCACTGTTTTTCGGTATAACCTTTTACCAATTTCTCAAATACATCTTTTCCTACCAGCGATAATCCCTGTTCTTCCAAGTTCTTCGGCTCTGTGATTCCAGTCTCTGCAACCTGTTTTGCGATCATATCTTTTGCTTCCTGTGGTGTCTTGATATTCCACATTTTGCTGAATGTGTTCATGTTAAATGGCAGGTTGTAGAGTTCGTCTTTGTAAATCGCTACCGGTGAGTTAATGTAATTATTGAACTCTGCGAACTGATTGATGTAATCCCAAACCTGTTTGTTGGATGTGTGGAAAATATGGGCACCATATTTGTGAACATTGATTCCTTCAATATTTTCACAATAAATATTTCCACCGATATGCGGACGCTTGTCAATTACCAGACAGGTTTTTCCTTTTTTCTTTGCTTCGTGAGCAAATACTGCCCCATATAATCCTGATCCTACTACTAAATAATCATACTTCATAATACTAAATCCTCTCTTTTATTTCTTTGTAATTTTATCTTTTATCATCTTTCCCATTCCGACGACACTTCCCACTCCATAACTTAAATGAAGTAAAAAGAAGATTCCCGGAAGCAAAAGATGACATATATGCTTCGCCTCATTTTTTACAGACAGAATTGCCATTCCGATTGCACCACACCAATAAGTAATCCACATGGCAATCGCCAGAAATGGCTTCTTTAGTGCTACCAAAATGGATGTCACAAGAATCGCAATCACAAAAGCAAACGGCACAAAATGATAAATGCTGAGACATCCAGGACATACGCCAAGAGTTCTTGTTACCCAGTTTCCATTGCCATATTTCTGCTTCATCATTCCCGGAATCGAACTTCTCACATATTGCCAGGAATGAATCTGCGGATCGTAGCATAAGCGGTATCCTGCCTGCCGGATCCGGTAATGCATCTCATTATCTTCCGTTCTTCCCAGATTTTCATTGAAAAGTCCAACCTTTTCAAATACTTCTCTCCGATACGCTGCATGGAACATGGACTTTACATATTTCTTTTCATTCTCTCTCCGGAAACCTGCGATTCCACTTCCGAACATCGAACTTTCCGCGCTCAGTAGAAGTCTCTGCCAAGGTGTGTCCTTCTCCGGAAGATTCGGTCTTGGTCCCCCGGTGACATATTCTCCGCTTTCCATGCATTCTACGTTCTTGGAAACAAAATCCTCTGGAATGCGTCCATGTGCGTCCAGACGGATAATAATATCTCCGGTTGAACTACGGATTGCCTGATTCCATCCGGAGGCCTGATTATTCCCCGGATTTTCCGTAACAACGCAGTTATGATACTGCGGATTTTCTTCGGCAAAACGTTCCATAATCCGTCTGGTTCCATCTGTTGAACTGCTGTCCACCATCACAACTTCGATCTGCTCTGCCGGGTAATCCTGTTTTGTGATATCCTCCAGCAAATGTGGAAGATACTCTTCTTCATTGCGCGCAATCGTGCAAACTGATACTAACATACATTTCTCCTATACTGTAGTTCTTATCGTAATACTGCAAATACTGTCATAAACATGGTCATAAAATCTCTCCACAGACTGTATTTGCGCAGATCTTCCAGATTATAACTCATCTTCTCCGGAAGCACTTCATGAATATAAGCATAATCCACATCTTCTACATGCTCCAGCATTTCACCCTCATCTTTGTAGCATACACTGGCTCTGGAAGTAATTCCTGCCGGCAACAAAAGAGTTGCATACATTTCTTTCGTATAGCCTTTTACATATTTTACTACTTCCGGTCTGGTTCCAACAAAACTCATCTCTCCGCGAAGAACATTGATAAGCTGTGGAAATTCATCAATCCTACAGCCGCGGATCACTTTTCCAACCCGTGTCAATCTGGAATCCTGACTGATCGTAACCTGTGTTCCCATCTTGTCTGCATTCTGCACCATAGTACGGAACTTTAGAATGTGAAATTTCTTTCCATACTGTGTCACACGCACCTGCTTGTAAATCACCGGTCCCGGTGAATCCAGCTTGATTGCAATACTGATGACTAACATAATCGGTGATAAAATGACAAGTAAAATCATTGAAAGCAGAATGTCAAAATATCTCTTTAATCTTAATTCTTTTTCGTGTCTGATCAGAATATCATAGTATTGTTTTACTTCGTTTGTTCTCATAAACTTCGGAAGTTCGTCCCATTTTCTCATACAGCATTCCTATCCGATGCATTCCTTCAATACATCTGTCACGTATTTTACCTCTTCATCGGTAAGTTTCGTATGAAGCGGTAATGTAATTGCATTTTCAAATAAAGCATAAGCATTTGGATAATCTTTAATATCAAATCCCATATTTTTGTATGCAGATAACAACGGTAACGGTTTGTAATGCACATTCGTTGCTACGCCATGCTCTGCCATCTTCGTAATGATCTCATTACATTCTTCCCGTGTTTTTCCCTGAACACGGATCAAATACAAATGTCCGCTGGACTTATGATCTGTATCAAAATGATTCAGTACATTCACAGAAAGACTTTCCAGTGCTTTATCATACATTCCTATGATTTCCCGGCGCCGTGCTAATAATGCATCATAGCGTTTTAACTGTACCAATCCAATAGAAGCCATGATATCGGTCATATTGCATTTGAAATAAGGTGCCACAACATCATACTCCCATGCGCCAAGCTGCGCCTTTGCTAGCGCATCTTTGGATTGACCGTGCAGTGAAAAAAGCATATATTTTTTATAAATCTCTTCGTCATCCACACCTTCGATCAGACGCCATGTGACTGCGCCACCTTCCGCTGTCGTCAGGTTCTTTACCGCATGGAAGGAAAAGCTTGTGAAATCTGCAGCCTGTCCACATTTCTTTCCTTTTCGCTCTGCGCCAAATGCATGCGCTGCATCTGCCACTACGATCACTCTGCCAAACTTCTCCTGAAGTTCATTTGCCGGATGGAAAAGTGATTTCTTTGCTTCTACAATTTCAAATATCTTATCATAGTCACACATAATTCCGGCAAGATCTACCGGGATAACCGCTTTCGTCTTCTCTGTGATTGCATCTGCCAGCTTCTCATAATCCATCTCGTAAGAATCTTTTGCCACATCCACCAGAACCAGTTTTGCACCTACATGCTCTGCTACACTGGCTGATGCAGTATAAGTATAGGCAGTTGTAATTACTTCATCTCCCGGTCCAATTCCCAGAAGACGCAGTGTCATCTCCAGGCAGGCTGTTGCCGAATTCAGACAAACTACTCTATTAGTCCCTATATATTCTGCCAACTGTTTTTCAAAAAGCTTTGTCTTTGGTCCGGTTGTGATCCAACCACTTCTTAACGTATCTACAACTTCTGCTATTTCTTCCTCTGTGATATCTGGGGGTGAAAAAGCGATATGCATATTCTCCATAAATAATCTTCTTTCTTTAAAATAAAATATACTATGTAACAATTATTACAAAATTATTACATAGTATATACTACCAAAAAACTCCATAAAATACAATTAAAACTATTTCTTAACTACTTTTCTGCTATTTTTTGAACACAATCAGCTTGCTGATCACATAATTAAGCACAATTACGATCACCTGTGCCACTATCTTAACCAGCATACTGTTCATTCCCAGATTCGTGATGAAAATGAATAAGATCAGTTCCTCAATTACCAGCGTTGCTACTCGACCGCCTATAAAACTGGTGATTTCTTTGATAAAATCAGCTGCTGTACTTGCATTTGAATCAAACACCCAAATCCTGTTAGTTATATAAGCAAATGCAACAGCCAGTATCCATGAACCAATATTTGCTACCAAAGCATTCCATCCTATCTGAATGTTAAAAAATGCATAAGAGATAATACTTACTAAAAAAGTTAAGCCACCAAAGAATAAGTATAATAATATTTCTTTATTTTTTTTGTAAAATGGATTAAAAATCCGTAAAACTGGAAATTCCATGATGCGGTCAAATATATCTTTTTCTTTTTTCATTTTATGCTTCCTTCTTTAATCTTATCAAAAGTTCTATAACTAAACGTTGCGAGAGCCATCTGTTTTAAACAGATGGCTCTCGCTTAATAAGTCAATGCACTAAAATGTAAAAACTTATGCTAATTCTTTCTCTACAGTTTCTAACGCTGCTTCGATTACCTTATCCATATCATAATACTTGTAATTTCCAAGACGTCCACCAAAGATCACATTCTTCTCCTGGTCTGCAAGTTTCTTGTATTCTTCAAACAGCTTATTGTTCTGTTCGTTATTTACCGGATAATATGGTTCCATTCCTACTTTCCATTCTGAAGAATACTCTCTGGAGATAACAGTTTTTTCCTGTTTCCCAAATTCAAAATGCTTGTGCTCGATAATACGTGTATAAGGAACTTCTCTTTCGGTATAGTTCACAACTGCATTTCCCTGATAATTGTCTGTATCAAGTACTTCTGTTTCAAATCTTACGGAACGATATTCCAGTGCTCCGAGCTTGTATCCGAAGTATTCATCAATCATTCCGGTAAACAGTGTCTTCTCTGCGATATCCGGATTTTCTTTGATGAACTCAAAGTAGTCGGTATCTGTCTTTACTTCGATTCCGTCCAGCATCTTTTCAATGATCTTTGTATATCCGCCAATCGGGATTCCCTGATATCTGTCATTGAAATAGTTATTGTCAAATGTAAATCTTACCGGTAAACGTTTGATAATGAATGCCGGAAGGTCTTTGCAGGCACGTCCCCACTGTTTTTCGGTATAACCTTTTACCAATTTTTCAAATACATCTTTTCCTACCAGCGATAATCCCTGTTCTTCCAGGTTCTTCGGCTCTGTGATCCCTGTCTCTGCAACCTGTTTTGCAATCATTTCTTTTGCTTCTTGAGGTGTCTTGATATTCCACATTTTACTGAATGTATTCATGTTGAACGGCAGATTGTAAAGCTCATTCTTATAAATTGCTACCGGTGAGTTAATGTAATTGTTGAACTCTGCAAACTGGTTGATGTAATCCCAAACTTTTTTATTGGAGGTATGGAAAATATGTGCACCATATTTGTGAACATTGATTCCTTCAATACTTTCGCAGTAAATATTTCCACCGATATGCGGACGTTTGTCAATTACCAGACAGCTCTTTCCTTTTTTCTTTGCTTCGTGAGCAAATACTGCTCCGTATAATCCTGATCCTACTACTAAATAATCGTACTTCATCAACTATTCCCTCATTCTATTGATATTTTTCTAATTCCAAATACTCTTTCCAGAACTTATAAGATGTCAAATACTTTCTTCTGTCATAATAAGCTTTATCAACTTCTTTATGCATTTTTCTATAACGTTTTAATGTTACGAAATAGTATTTCATTACTTTTCTAAATTTTTTCTTATCCAGCTTTCTTATTTCTGCCGTATAAGCATTTGGATTAATTGCAATTACACTGTCTACCAGGCACTGTCTTTGTGGATTATAGAACCAGTCATGGGCAACAGCTGCTGGTCCCTTTCTCAGCCATTTTTTCGGCCAGAATATCTGTCCGTTAAAAGTCAGACGATAAAGAATCGTATCCTTTAAACTTCGATAATCTTCCTGATAAATAGAATCAATATCTACACCATACTCATCAAACTCTTCAAAATCCTTCATATCCGCATTTTTAGCAGACATTGTTTTTAAACGTTCCTGGCATTTTTCTTCTTCAATAAATGCAGGTCCTTTCAGATAATCTCTTACAGCATCAACAATCATTTCTGCTGCATTATAATTGAATCGCAAAATTTCCGACAAAAACAATCCATTAAATCTGCTCCAGATTCGTTCTCTTCTTCCTCTTGATGGATTACAAGCTTCTTCAATCAGGAAATTACGGAATACCTGATAATATTCCATAAAATAGTTAAATTTCAAGGTAAAGCCCATATGCCATACACAAATACCGTTCATTGTAATGAATTTTGCCTGATTACGAAAACTAAACTCCGTATCATCGACACGGATAAATAATGGTAATGCAAAACCGTTTTTCTCAATCATTGTAACTGGTATACAGCAATACCACCATCCAGCATATGAATCCGCCTTTTTCGTTTTCGCTTCTTCTTTTTGAACCATATCAGCCATATCCACAATTTTCCCATGACCTTTAGAAGAGTTCTGTCCACCGTCTGCTCCCAAGAATCCCACATCTTCATGAAATACATCCATCTCTTCATAACAGAGCATTGCACCGCTGATAATATACTCTTTATATTTTGGTTTTACCAATAATAACATTAAATATGTTCTTTTAATGCTTTCAGAAAGAACAACCACATCATCATCCATCAATAATACGTGTGTTGCTTTTGGCTTTTGCTGAAGGGATTCAATCATACCTCTGGTAAATCCTCCTGAACCACCTACATTTTTATTTCTGTGATAATATACATGTTCTCCCTCAAATTCTTCTGCTGATAATACTCTTCCTTCATCATTATCAACAATGTGGAGATATACATTTCTTCCAATAATATCATCTTTTGAAAGAATTTCGTCCTTAATCATTTTTACATTTTTACGGATAAAATCTTCTTTCTTAAACGTAGTAGTTGCAATGGAAAGCCTGACTTCATTGAACTCTTCTTCATTTACTTCTGCATAGTATCCACCACCATACACATAACAATCAGAATACATACGAAGTTCAAACGCCACTAATGTTTCTTTATTATTCGGAATATTCACAGAAATTTCTGTTTTTTCATCACAGTGATATTCTTTTTTCAAAAGTACATCTCTTTTTGCCGATTCCTCAATTCTATGATATCCAGACAAAACAAGTTCAAAATTACCTTTAATCACTAATTTTAGTGATGTTTGCCCTATTTTGGTATGTTTCTTCCACTTTTTCATGGAAAACGCATTTAAATATGCCCCAAAATCGCAAGTACTATATTTTGAAAACACAAAGCACTTTTCTTCTTTATCCTGAATGCCTAATCCACCTTTATAAAAAAGATCGGCATAATCTGTATACTCTTCTTTATCCGGAAACAAAATACTCTGTAATTTTAACTCCATTTTTTACAACTCCTTATCATTGATTATTTTAACTGTAAATAGTTTTGCCAAAATTCTCTGCTTTCAAGTTTTGAATAATTCCTTCGATATTCATCACATACGCGATCATAATGCTTATCTATTAGCCGAAATACCTTCAACATTTTTATATAAGCTTTTACCAACTCTCCCCTGCTTCTCTGAACACAAATTGCTTTTCCTGTCGCATCTGCATATACTACTTCTTTGCATCGATATAAATCATAAATGTTAGGATTTGGTCTTGCTACTTTTGTAGTTTCACTTTTATACGCCGGGAAAAAGTGACCATTCATTGACAGCATTCCCCATAACTTTCTTACTTTTCCTGGTGGTGCTACCTCTGGTCTTCCGCATGGATTCAGATCCTCTGCATCAATTCCATGATATCCAATAAATTTCTCTACAGGCTGCACCTGATAATTATATTTTGCTAACTCTCCGTGCAATTTCAAAGTATCTGCATTATAGAACCATTTGAATCCTCTCAGGAAATCTACTGCGCCTTTCAAATTCAAATCTACATATTTATATCGATATTTCCCAATATTACTGCTAACCTGAATAAAAAGCATCTTCTTAAACTCTTTTGCAGTATATTGTGGATTATGAATTGCATTCGTAATTGCAAGATTTCTGATATCATAATATTCCAGAAATCCTGGTAACTTATTCTCAAATGCTTCATGCCAGATTGAAATTCCATTCATAAATATAAACTGACCATTTGCCCGCAGTCCATATTCGATATCATCTCGATGAATAAAAAATGGCAATGGATATTCTTTTTCTTTTATGAAATCAACCGGAATACAGGAATACCACCATCCTGTATATTCCGTTCTTTGAACTTGCTCATTTTTTACAACATTTTCAAGAACTGTCATATCAAAATCGTGGTTCGTAGCAACAATATCACCATCATTCCAACAAGCACCACATTCATACTGAACTTTTGGTAAATCTTCTCTTAATAAAGTTCCCCCAATCGTTGCAGACATATATTCATCTTTCAAAACTGTCAACAATGTATAGGTCCGTTCTATGGCTTCCGGTGAAATAACCGCATCATCATCCATCAACAATACATGTGTGATTTTATCATCACGCATATGTTCAAACATTGTTCTGGTAAATCCGCCTACTCCACCAAGATTTTTATTTTTTACAATCCTGATATTGGAGTCCTCTATTTTTTCTTTTTCTAAAGTTCCCCCATTATCAGAAATACACACCGATAAGTGACCGTAAGCCTGTGATTCCTCATTATTAAGCAAATGTTTCTTCAACACATTCATATTACGCTCAACATATTTTTCACGTTTAAATGTACAGATACCAATTCCAATGTTAATCTCTCGTCTTGAAGCCACTTCATCTGTATCATAGCTTCCTTCATAAAGAACCGTATCTTCTTCAGCAACTATGGTTACGCCAATTACACCTTTAGCCGGCAATTCAATCCTTGATGTACATTTTGTACTCTTAGACGAATTTTCCATTTCCTCTTGCATAATTTTGCTGTTTACTATTTTTTCATCTACACTGGATAAAGCATATACAAAAACTTTTATTTTTCCTTCAAAGGTAATCGATAGAGTAATCGACTGAACCCCTGTATATTCTTTCCATTTCTCAGCAGAAAAAATATTCATATAGGTGCAAAAATCAACTTTTCCACCTGCACTAAGCAAGATTTTTTCTCCTGACTGAATGCCATTAGCCACCTTATAGTATAGCTCTGACTCTTCTACTGCCTGCTGTTGCCAAACAATTTTCTGTAATATCATTTTTATCACCATTTACTGATTCATATGCATATATCGATCTGTTACTTCTTCGACCAATCCGCTCATTTTCACATCGCCTTTATCAATCCAGATTGCATGATCACACAACTGTCTGACAGAATTAACATCGTGAGAAACATACAATAACGTTGTTCCACCACTAAGCATCTGTCCCATTCTTTCATAACACTTCTGCTGGAACTGATAATCACCAACCGAAAGGATTTCATCAACTACCAGAATATCTGGACGAACCATTGTTGCAATTGCAAATCCAAGTCTCGCCTGCATACCAGATGAGAAATTCTTAATCGGTACATCAAGGAAATCTTTCAGCTCTGCAAATTCTATAATCTCGTCAAAATGCTCTTCCATAAACTTTCTCGAATGACCTAATACAGTTCCATTCAAAAATACATTCTCACGTGCTGTCATATTCATATCAAAACCCGCTCCCAGTTCAATCAAAGGTGCAATTGTTCCCTTTGTCGTAACGGTTCCTTTATAAGGCTTCAATATCCCACAACAAGCTTTCAAAAGTGTTGACTTACCAGAACCATTTGTTCCTATGAGCCCCCATGCTTCTCCACGTTTTACTTTTAAGCTCACATCTTTTAACGCTAAAAACTCCTGAAACATCAACTCGTGCTTAATCAACTTAATTACATATTCTTTTAGATTATCAACTTTCTCCGTTGCCATATTAAACCGGATTGTCAAATGGTCAACATCTACAATATACTCGTCACTCATACATTTTCTCCTAGATATATAATATGAATTTATCCTGTGTCTTTTTAAATACAGCCATTCCGATTGCAAGCATAACAAACGCCATTAACCAACATCCTACAAAAATTCTAGGTGTCGTAAAATGTCTGTATAACACCAGATCTCTAAAGAACTGAATGTAATAATACATTGGATTACAATACTCTACAAGTGTTCTTAACCAATCCGGTAAAAGGTCAATCGGATAGAACATAGGTGTTACATACATCCATGCAACAGTGATTGCATTGTAAATGTACTGGATATCTCTGAAAAATACATTTGCTGCTGAAAGGAAGAATCCCATACCACATACAAAAATATACAGCGGAATTACAACCAGTGGGAATAATAAAAGGTATGGTGAAAACGGCGCTCTTGTAATCAGCATAACAAGAATCAATGCTCCCATTGAAAAAATAAGGTCAATCAGTGAGCTTGTAACCTTTGATAATGTAAAAATATATTTTGGAACATATATCTTTTTAATCAAAGCGCCATTATCTAATACAGAATACATCGACATATGAGTTGCGTTATTCATGAAGTCAAATAATGCTTGACCAGTCAACAGATATACCGGGAAATTCTCAATACCTCTCTGGAACATCTGTGAAAACACCAGTGTCATTACCAGCATGATCAATAACGGATTCAAAATACTCCAAACATATCCCAAAAAGCTGCGTCTGTATTTCAATTTTACATCTCGAACTACTAATTCTCTCAATAGATCTTTGTACTTAAAAAATGTATTTATTCTATCTCTTGTTGCGCTCATCTTTTTCTCCATTTACTTAATATGAATTTCTTCTTCCCTTGAATGCTAACACGGCCAGTGGAAATGCTGCATATCTTGTCTTTCTTAAAAGCAGAACTGCCGGATTCCTTACCTTATCATATACAGCTCTGTTCTTATGGTAAAAATATGCATCCAACTTCATAGCCTTTTTCCGCATTCCATTCTTAAGTGGAAAACTAATATAAATTTTCATCTGGCTGGTAAGTATCGTTGCAGTAAGTTCTCTGATGTATTCTATATTCGCTTCCGGTGCAAATTTTTCTATTTTATTGCAATACTGGTTCAATCTCATCAGTACTTTCAAATGGTTTTTCAAGTTTTTTTGCATCTTCTGAATCGACATACTCTGTCCAGGTAATCCCAACCGATACTGATAAACATGATCCTCAATAAAATATACAGTCTGAACATACGGGATTGGAAATGCTATAAACTCTACATCCACATAAAATGTATGCTCATCAATCTGTTCTCCTGCTTTTCTGTACAATTCCGTTTTTACAGTTGTAGCATGCATATCAATAATTGTTTTACCTACAATCTCTTCAAAATTATACATTCTATTATATTCAATTTTCTCAAATGGATGTTCCTGGCGTTCTTCCGGCATCTTTGTTGTGTGATTAATCCAGGTATAGTTTGATGCAACTATATCTGCATCAATTTTTTTCAGCACTTTGACCAAATGGATAAAACTTCTTGTATCAACCCAATCATCACCATCAACTACTTTAAAATACTTTCCTTTTGCTTCTGCTGCTCCAGTATTTATTGTTGATCCATGTCCACCATTTTCTTTGTTAATTAAACGATATGTGTTCGGATATTTACTTTCATATCGTCTTGCTATTTCTTCTGTTCTATCGCTTGAACCATCATTTACAATCAAAACTTCTATATCATCCATTACTTCGGAATTAACAAATGATTCTAAGCAATCTTCCAAATACGCTTCTACATTGTAACTAGGAATAGTTATTGTTAATATCTTTTCGTTCATTCTTCTCCTAACTTCTACCAATAATATTCTTCTCAAAAAAAGTTGGTCTTACAGATATTTAGTTTCATCTGAATCACCAACTTTTATTTTGATTACTTAATTATTATACTGCATGCTTTCTTAGATGCATAGATTATACCAAATGCTTCTCTTTTTGTCAATTTTCGCAAATAGCATCTTCTCTTTTCTTATACATCAACTTTTTCCATTTTCGTCAACACTCGGTCCTTCATGACTGATTTTGCCCATACTCATCAATTCTTTGAAAGCCTCGCTATCTCTTTTTTTGTCTTCTGGTCTAATATGATATGTTGAAATGATTCCAGCAACTTTTTCTTTGATATCCGGGCTCTCTTCCATTGCTGCCTTTTCAAGCTCTCTTAACTGACTTAAAAAATGTACTTCATCAAACTCCAATGGTTTTCCAATAAAAATCAAATCATTCGCTGTTTTCTGCAATCCTTCTTCTTTAGTCAATAATTCTTCATATAATTTTTCTCCTGGTCGTAATCCAGTATACTTAATTTCCATATTGACACCTAATGTATATCCCGAAAGACGGATCAGATTTTTTGCCAAATCTGCTATTTTTACAGGTTCTCCCATATCCAACACAAAAATTTCTCCCCCATGAGCATATGCTCCAGCCTGAAGCACTAAGGATACTGCTTCTGGTATCGTCATAAAATACCTAATCACATCTGGATGTGTTACAGTAACCGGTCCTCCTTCTTCCATTTGTTTTTTAAACAGTGGAATCACGCTGCCATTACTTCCAAGCACATTTCCAAATCTTACAATTACATACTCCGTTCTGGAATATTTGCTGAACGTCTGCACAATCATCTCGCAAAGCCTTTTTGATGCTCCCATAATATTTGTAGGATTCACTGCTTTGTCAGTTGAAATTAGAACAAATTTTTTTACACCAAACTTGTCCGCCGCTCTTGCCGTTTTATACGTTCCAAATACATTGTTTTTTATCGCCTCATTAGGACTGTCTTCCATCAGTGGAACATGTTTATGCGCTGCTGCATGAAATACTACATCCGGGCGATAATATTCCATAACACTTTCAATTCTACTCGTATTTCTTACCGATCCAATCAATACTTCTAGTTTTAAATTAGGATACTTTCGAACAAGTTCCTGCTGTATATCATACGCATTATTTTCATAAATATCAAATATGATAAGCAGTTTAGGATTATGCGAAGCTATCTGTCTACACAGTTCACTTCCAATTGATCCCCCTCCTCCTGTTACTAAAATACGCTTATTACGAACATACTGACCAACACTTTCTAAATCAATATCTATAGTATCTCTTCCCAAAAGATCTTCAATTGAAACTTCACGTAAATTTGAAACCCCAACTTCATCATTGATTAACTGATACATACCTGGCAGGATTTTAAGTTTACATTCTGTCAAATTGCAAATTCTTAATATATCACGTGTATCTTTTGTGCTTGCCGAAGGTATTGCAAGGATAATCTCTTCAGCATCATACTTCTCTGCTGCCTGCTGAATCATATCACGGCCACCTATAATTCGAATACCATGAATATATTTTCCTTTTTTAGAAGGGTTATCATCAATTACACACACCACTCTCTGATTCAAATATCGACTGCTTTTTAACTCTTTTATAATCATGTTCCCTGCTTCACCAGCACCAATAACAATCGTATTTCTTAAATGCTTAGTTGACTTTTTCCACCCATTGCGTAATGTATGAAATATTCTATATGAAAATCTTGTTGCCAAAGTCGTAATACTAAGTAGGATAAAATAAAAAAAGTAATAGCTTCTCGGTATAGGCATATATAGCATACTAAATCCAAAAGCCTGAAAAGCTGTTGATAGCATCGCAGCTCCAATAATCAGGAACATTTCATAAACACTTGCATAAGACCATACTCGATTATATAAATTCAATATAAGAAAAATAACTACAGTAGTGATCACATTTATCAGCATATAATGTTCTACACTGTTCATGTATTCTTCTGGAACCCATATTCCGTCCAGTTTAAATCGCAAAATAATTGCCAAATATGCATCGATAACAATCGATAATATATCTACAATAAAAAGCACTATCATTCTTCCTTTGGAACTTTGAAGTCCCCAATTTTTTTTCATAATGTTCCTCCATTTGAATAATATTTAATTATTACAAATTATTACATTTCTTTACTTTATGTTATATCATATCAAATTTTTATTAAATATACAACATTTTCATCTCTACTATATCTTCTTTCTAATTTTATGCACAATAATCCACCACTCTTTTACTAAGAATGGCGGATTATCAGGCACTACCTTATGCATTTGTTCTATCATTCTACTAATTTATTTGTATATCAGATATGCATACGCCTTTTCATCCTGATACAATTCTTTCGACTTTTCCAATCCTGTTACTTGCTGAACCTTTTTTAAACATTTTTTTGTACTTACAGTGACTTCCCTTCCATCTTCATCATATTCTCTATCCAACACATTATCTATATACACAACCAAATTTGATGTTTTTCCCGTTGATATCTGTGAAATATATTTATCTATATCCTTATAATACATCTGATATAAATGGTCATAATTTTGAAGTTCTAATGCTTCATTAAGCATAACATAAGATGACGCATATATATATACGCAATTTGTATTTGAATATTGCTCACTAATCGCAATATTATTTTCTCCTTCCGGATACAAATAACAAGGATCGTTTGCATAATATGTTAAGCTACCAACAACCATTAATATAATTACTATTGCAAAGATGCTCTTTTTTTTATTTTTTATCCAAAATCTACATATACAATACACTACATAGCAAAAAATCAAAGAAATTAAAGGAAATAAATTCATAATATATCTCCCATTTTTATAAGGAGCTATTTTAGAAACTATAATGAAAACAAACATACTACAAAAAACAATATCTCCTAAAAGATAATATTCCCTTTTTATTTCTATACCTATGTTTTCTAGCACATCACTCTTTTCTATTTTAATTTCATAACTAGATCCATTATATTCTATTTTCATTTTCCAAAAAATATGAGTAATCAAATATGCAGCAATCCCTGTAATACATACTATAGTGATTCCCCAAAGCATACTACCAAACATTTCATCGCTAATTGCTTTCCAAAAACGTTGTATACACACATACCAATCCGAAAAATTACGCATACTTTGCATTGCGGTCTGACTATGGCTCACTCCAGATCCAGTCAAATTTTTTATAATCGTTGGATACAATGCAATTGCACATCCTCCCCCGACTCCACCACTTACAACATATTTTCCTATCAATTTCCAATCTTTTCTAACTAGCATCCAACTCATCTGTACTACAACTATAGGAAATGCAAATAATACAAAATAATAATGTGTAAACATCCCTCCAAAAGTTGCTATAATTATGCTTAAAATATCAATATTTTTAAGCTCTTTTTTTAACATTATCTTAAAATGCTCATATGCAAAAATCATGCACCACATTGTTAATAACATATACATACGAACATATGTCACTGTATTCACCGCAGCAATACTAAATCCATAAAAAACCAATGGAAAATAAGCAAAATATTTATTTTTAGAAACCAACCTGCCTATTTTATATAAAAATACAATTGTAATTAAATAATAAATTAGATTAGGAATCAATCCAAACCATTTGCTGAATTCCCCTGGAAAACATGAGCTTATCATGTGTAGAACCATATAAAAAAGTGGTGGATGTGAATCATGTGTCTGATTATAGATAACCGATCCAAATTTAAAGTTCTCACCATCATTAACAGTTAAGTAATCCTTAAACATTTTAGGACTTATTTCAACACTATCCAGTGCACCATCTTCCCATATCTGAGCATGGTAATAACTGTTAGCTAATCCGTATGACCATATTTCATCTACAAAAAAACCTTTTTTCATATCACAATAAAAAATCATAAACAAAATCTGTACAAACAGAATAGCTATTAATATAATGTGGTTATTTTTTTTGTTTAGTACTTTCTTCATCTGCTTTCCTTTCCATCAACATTATAAACATTATTATTTCAAAATATCAGAGCATTGTTACACTGGAATTTCATATCACTTTCCTTATGTAACAACGCTCTTTTTTAATAAATTTGATTTTATCAGATATCAGCTTTCATATTATCCCATCCAACCTTTCTAGCTCCTCAAAACATTAACACCTAACCGAAAAACTGTCAAGAATAAACTATATGATATTTTAGTTTTTTATAAAAGCTATTTTCCCCGTTTCCGGAGCACTTTCCCCTTTTGTAACAACTCTTATTTCAATAGCTTCTACCCTCTTTGAAAGGCCTTCTGTTCCAGCAGGCTCATTATTCTTCGCCCAGCCAAGCCAACCATAATCCTGTACATGTACTCGATAATAGACATCACATTGTTTAGAAATATCCCCTGAAAGCTTTATTTTAATTGCTTCTACTCGTTTACTTTCTCCGGTTGTCCCTGCAATTTTACCATTTTTGACACTTGTTTGCCATCCTATGTCTTGCACATGTGTACTATATTCAATATTTCCCGCTATACTCGGATTAGACAACGATATTTTTATTGCCTCTACTCGCTTGCTTTCTCCGGTTGTCCCTGCTAACATACCATCATTAACCGACATTTGCCATCCTATGTCTTGTACATGCGTTGAATATACTATTGATGTCCATTTTTTTCTAAAACTCTGATTGGTTGTTCCTGGTGCCTGTGCCCCCTTTTTTACAATCTTAATTTGAATCGCTTCTACACGGTAACCATATCCTTCTGTTCCTGCAGCATCTCCATTCTTTGACCATCCCATCCATCCAAAGTTCTGAGCATGGACACGATAATATATGTCATATTTTTTTGCCATCTCTTCTGTGAGCCTGACTTTAATAGCCTCCAGTCTTTTCTGACCATTTACAGTCCCACTGACAATACCTTCATTTTTCCATGTATCCCATCCTATATCCTGTATATGGGACATATATTGTATTGTGCCTGAATATCCTTTATTATTTAAATTAACTTTAATCCCACCTAGTGCTTTTGACTGTCCTGTTGTGCCACTTACTTCTCCATTTCCTACGGCTTTTTTCCAACCTTCTCCATTTACATAAGTAGAATATTCAACATCTGTTTCTTTTTCAACAAATGCATTTTTTGTACTGCCTGGTGCACTCATTCCTTTTTTCTCTACAGCAATCTGAATCGCTTCTACCTGACATGAGTATCCTTTTGTACCCGCTTCTTCATCATTTTTCGCCCAGCCAAGCCAGCCAAAAAAAGTGGTAATTGCATTTACCCACGGCAGGTCAAACAATTCCACTCCCATATTGTTCATCATTGTAAAAAAATCATTGAGAAATCCAACGATCTTCCCATACAGCCAGTCGATGATCTGGTCTAGTACGGTTTCCGCAACAAAATCAAATATAAACATCTGACACCTTCTTTCTCACCATCCCCTATATGCCAAGGATTTTCCAGATATAGGTCGGTGCCGTCAGCGTGAATACCAGACACGCAAACAGGATTGCGGGTGCCGCCCATTCAAACTGTCCGTGTTTTCGGTAATCGAAGTATGCCGTACCCAGCTTTGCAAAGAAGAATACGGCAAGTATCAGGTCGATTGCCGGAAACACCACCTTATTGACTACTGTCTTGATCTGTGCGGAGGCATCCTGCCATGTACCCTCGATTGCTCCTGCCACATCCCCTTTTCCTGACGCATATACTGTAGTTCCAAACATCATCGTAAGTGCAAGCACCATCACTGCCATCATCATCCATTTCTTTTTCTTCATCTGATCTTCCTTTCCTTTTTTCTGTTTTTTTACTGCATTTTCATTTCACTGGTCTGGTCCGGTTCTTCCAAAAGGTCTGTCATCTCATAAATGACAGGATTCTCCCAGAACTTTAAATCTCCACGGTATCCGAGTTTTAAGTGGCTGAACTCTTCCGCAAGCTCCCTTACGGACTCCGGCGCATTAGGTGGAAGTTCCTGATTCCAGATCACCCATTCCCCGCTCTGGTAGCGCGGGGTAAGTTCTAAAACTACATAATCCTCCGGCACAAATACCGGGTAACGCTGCAGCCTGCCCCTCGCATCATAATAAGCTGCTCCCTCCTGCATCACCGTGAGTGACATAAGCCGCAGCGTATCTGCAAGGGATTTCGTGAACCATGTTTCCCGGTCACAAAATTTCCGTATCCTTCCATCCCTTAAGATGGATTCCAGATTTTCTTTTCTGGTGTAATGGTACAGCAGTCCTTCCGGCTTTTGGATTCTCTCATATCCCATCGGTTTCCTACCTCACATTCTGCGGTGCGATATGCCAGTCATCCCACAGGCTTCCCGATATCTGCACAGCGTCTGACAGGTTCATGGAAAGCATTCCATCCGGTGTCCAGCAGTCGAGCAGGTACGTGTATACCCGGTACTCCCCGTCCGGCATCCAGACCGGTGTGAAATGTGTCCTCCGGTAATAAGTGGAATACTCATTATTCTTAAATTCAAAGACCGCACTGTATCCATTTCGGGTTCTCTCTAAAAGCCGCCAGTAGGTTTCGTAATAAAATTCCGGGAAATAACTGACTGCCGTCTGCGGTGCCGTTGTTGCAGATGTCTGGCTGCTTGATGCCCTTACACTCAGGGAGACATTCACACCGTACCCGCTTTTTGTAACTATGCCATTTGCTGTCGGTGCCTTTTCATCGGTGACCAGATGCATATCCGCAGTCAGGGATGCCAAATAATGTTTCTCTTCAAATTCCCACCAGCCTTCATCCACATACTCGCCATCATCCTGCCAGTATCCATGGCTCTGTGTGCATCCTGCCTCACAGCTTGCCGAATGATCCTCTGACTCCCAGTTCCAGTCACTGTGCCATACCCATTTTTCCTTCCACTTGGCTTTCCAGACACTCCATGCCGCCTGTGTCTTTTCTGGATTTACAGGCATCACTGCATTTTCTTTCCGGTAGCTGTCATTTCTGTCATCTGCAACAGGATTTGGCGGTGGATTGTCATCCAGATCCACAATGTTCGCCGTGATGGTTCCCCGGCTCACGGATGCACTGCCTCCGCTGGCGGTCACGCTAATCGTGATATGCTGTTCTGTGGATGGGGTATGCCATTTTACCCACACGAGCTGCTGTCCGTCCTCCGGGTAATACACGTTTTCAACCTTGTAGCTTCTTCCCAGAATAGAAAATGTCACGGTGACGGAGTTGTCTGGATCGCTCTGTCCTCCACTGACTGTGACCGCCGTTATCACATCCGTATCCACACGGTATTCATAGTCCGCTTCGATGACTTCCGGTGTGACCACCTCATTAAACCGCACGATGCCAAGTCCTAATGCGCGGATGATATCCTCATCATTTGCTTTCTCTGTCTTAGAACCGCTCCACGCCGGATACCCTAAATCCGATGTTTCCAAAAACATGGCAAGCGGCAGGTTTTTATGGGAAAGGGACGGCATTTTCTTTCGCAACAAACCGCCCCTTAACTGATTGTATTTTGCTGCTTCCGTGGCGGTAAACGCAGTCCGGACTCCCTCAAACGTCACATATGCAATCGGCTCTAATAACAGCTTGTACTCTCCGTTTGTCAGCGTCTGGAAATCCATGCCGACATATCCTGCAATGGCTCTGATCACCTGCTCGTCCGTAAAGTACTG
>OHWU01000213.1_pt1 | contig 32418 bp, 27 predicted proteins | sample 1579821 | NCBI WGS metagenome assembly OHWU01 (sample SAMEA3882548, study PRJEB24775) | human gut metagenome | biome: human-associated habitat; feature: intestine environment; material: feces | place: Netherlands | collected 2009/2010 | reverse complement strand
TACTATAACGGATTTATTCCTTTTTGTGTTTACACAACTTATTTTACACTACCTATATAATGCTTTATTTTTTATAAATTTATAAAAAACAGCCCCTATAATTATATCTTGTAAGTATAAGGGCTGTTTTTGCTTAATTTCTTAGGGGTTATTATCTAATTATAGACCCTAAACAAACATCTTTTGTAAAAAGCCTTTTTTCTGTTCTTTCAACAAATCTAACTTACGTTGATGAAGAGCGATAGTTTTGTCGAGTTGTTTGAAGAATGAGCCTATTTTCGTCTGTTCTGCTAGTGTCGGAACATTGATTGGAACTTGACCAATCTCATTCTTGTTAATTTTCTTTGGAAAGGCGATATGCAAAGTCCTCTTCCAAATCTGGTCTTGTACAAATGGTGCATAAATACTTGCCTGCAAGAAATAAGGATTTAACTCCTCAGATTTGAATAGTGCAAGACTAACGTAATAGGCGAGGTCTTCGTCTGTTTCAACGACATTCGCAGTTCCTATATCCCCGATTCGAGTCATCAAGACATCACCTCGTTGTGGTCTTATTTTGAATTCATCTTCAAAAGCCTCACGAGAAATGAACTTATTTGAAGTCAAAGTCTTGATATTCTCAACACTAAGAAACATCACACCATTATCTTGATACTTAGGAGTTTGGTGGGTTCCGTCATAAATATCGGAAACCTCGTTCAACTTACGCACTTCCCAATCGTCAGCAAACCCCGCAAATCGCAATTCAGGAACTTTGGCACCATTTTTAGGGAACATTTTTTGCAAGTAGCCTTTTTTCTGCTCTTTCAACAAATCTAACTTACGTTGATGAAGAGCGATAGTGTCATCTAACTTTAAAATAAAATTAGATATTTTTTTTTGTTCATCCAAAGAAGGTAACGGTATAAGTAAATTTTGCACTATACCAGCATTTACATTTTTTTGAGCTCCGCCAGCTTCCATACCACTTATTTGTTTCATACCATATGGAGAATTTATAAATATTGAAATATATTCAGATAAAATCATTTCAGATATTGGTCTAGTAATTAGTGTGGTGAACGTTTGCGCCCCTTCTAACTCTTTGGGTACTACAGCACTTAGACCTGGATAACCAGTTCTAGCTGTAATTATGTCGCCTTGCTTCACTCTTTTATTTTTATTTTTATTATCAAACTCTTTAGAAATATATTCTAAATTTTTGGTATTTATTCTATTCTCTTTAATATCCTGATTTTTTATAAATGGAACTCCATGATCTTGAGAACTAAAATATTTACTCGAAGATGTAGCAATGCCTACTGATATTTTTTGAGAAAGTTCCCCTAACTTACGCTGTTCCCAATCATCCGTAAAACCTTCAAACCTTAATTGTGGACTTTTTTTACTCATCATGACCGCCTCTCAAAAGAAGACGCATCGATTCAATCAAGGCTTGATTCTCTTTACTTTCTGAAAAATCGTCAATCAAAGATAAGAGCGTTTGTTCTTGTTGAACTAATTCTTCATTGATCTTAAGGAGATTGGTATTCACCTCAACCAAATCAACCGGTTCTTCTTCCTCAAAGGTATCGACATAACGAGGAATATTTAAGTTAAAGTCATTTTCTTGGATCTCATCAAAACTTGCAACATGAGCATATCTTTCAATATCTTCTCGCTTTTTGTAGGTAGAAACAATTTTATCAATATGTTCATCCAACAGGACATTTTGATTTTTTTGTTTTTCAAAGTCTTGAGAAGCATCGATAAACAAGACATCACGCCGAGAACGGTTTTTCTTCAAAATAATAACCGTTGTCGGAATACTCGTTCCAAAAAAGATATTGGCCGGTAAGCCAATGACCGCATCAATGGCTCCCATCTCTAAAAGAGCTTGACGGATGGTTCCTTCTGCGCCTCCTCTAAAGAGCACGCCATGGGGCAGGACAATCCCCATTGTTCCTGATTCTTTCAAATGGTAAAAACCGTGAAGAAGAAAGGCAAAGTCCGCTTTAGATTTAGGCGCTAATTTCCCAAAACGTTCAAAGCGAGGATCAGAGAGAAACTTATCTGCCGCTGACCATTTCGCAGAATAAGGAGGGTTCATGACCACAGAATCAAACTGATAAGGCTCTTCTGAGGGCCAATCGGCATCTAAAGTATCTCCGTTATTCAGGTTCATGCGTTCTTTATCTACTCCATGAAGAATTAAGTTCATACGTGCTAAGTTAAAGGTCGTCGTATTTAACTCTTGGCCATGATAATGGACTTGATTTGGATGGATGAGATAGCGACGGATATTAAGCATCAAAGAACCCGAACCCATCGCAGGATCGTAAATATGAAAAGGCACTCGAGATTCTTGCCCGATCGACGTAATTTCTGACATGATGCGTGAAACAGCTTGAGGGGTATAAAACTCTCCTGCTTTTTTACCTGCACCTGCCGCAAACATCCCGATTAAATACTCATAAGCGTCCCCAATCACATCGCCATTGTGTTCAAATAAATCAATCTCATCTAAGGCACGCAAGACCTCAGTAATCGTCACATTACGTTGTTGTGCATTTGAGCCTAATTTTGTGGAGTTTAAATCAATATCCGCAAACAATCCACTGAATTCTTCTCCTTGACGTTCCAACTCATTAAAACCTGCTTGTAAGTCGGTCAAGTTAAATTCATAGTTATCAGCTTTGATGCGGTAGTGATAAAACAATCGATCGGGTTGGATAAAGTAACCTTGTCTGGGTTGGATATTTTCGATTAAATCGTCTTTGTCTTCTTCGTACCACTCCATGAACCCTGCATACAGAGTGGAGCGTTCTGGGAAGGTATCTGTTTTTCCATTTTCTTGTTCATAAACTTCTCTAAGCTGCTTATCAGACAAGTACTTATAGAAAATTAATCCCAGTAAGTAGTTTTTGTACTCACTTGCATCCATCTTCCCACGTAAGATATCCGCAGAAGCCCATAGTTGTTGGTTTAAACTTGTCGCCATTATAATTCTTCCTTCCATTTTTGAAGTTGTTCAAAGTTTTGTTGTAGTCGTTCTTCTAAAACTTTTGTTCTTCTTCTATATTTTTCACCCGTTTTGGCTTCGAACTCTTCTTTACTAAGAGTCATCGAATCCAGTAAATGGGTTAAATAAGGGATCGTTTTCTTATCGCTTTGATATTCGTTCATTGCAGACTGTAAAAAGTCGAAGGATAATCCAAATTCTTCAGCTTCTTTTTGAAGTTGTCTTTGAATTTCATTTTGAATCGAAGTCTCTTTTAATTGAGCCACATCGATCTCTTCAGTAGTATTGACGAGTTGATCTTTCAAGGTGTGATACATCTTTTGGATTTGAGGATCCTTTTGTTGGATTTCTTTTTCAAATTTTTCAACGGCCCCTGCTTCGTTTAATTGGATCGCTTTCAAAAGTTGATTAATATAAAAACTATCCACGACGTCTTTATGTGTCGCATTGAGCTGCGAAGAAAAAGCAATCTCTTGTAAAAGCTTCTCGAAGTCTTCCTCAGGATGCTCCTCATCCTCGATCATTTCTTTAATCTTTATTTTAATATTTTCCGTTTTTCCTTGATATTGTGGCAACTGCTCCACTACTTCTGAAAATTCTTCAAAGTCCTCTTCGTATTGATCATAGCTTCGGAGCGCTTTATAACTCTTTTCTAGCTTTTGATAAGCACTCACTTGCGCAATCATCGTTTTAAGATCATTGGGATTATCCGATAGGTCAGCTTCGCTTTGTTTATAAAGTGTTGAACATTCGATAAATTCTCTTTTAACTTCTTCATATTCTCTTGGAATCAGTTGATCAAAGTTTTGATTTTCATTTGAGAATAGACGAAACGTGTTTCGCACATTTTCTCTCATGGTAAAGGGCTTTCTAAAAGAGACAATCAACCCAGAATCTTTTCCTGTATAAATACGGTTGGTTCTTGAGAACGCTTGAAGGAGCTTTTGATAGTTCATTTCTCGATCAATATATAAGGTTTGAATCGTTGGAGAATCAAAGCCTGTCAATAAACGATCGACAACAATAACAAAATCTAGCCACTGACCATCCGATTGATATTGCTTTTCCTTACGGGCCAACCGTTTATTTATATTTTGATTGTAGAGTTTCTCATCTTGATAAGGAGAAGCATCAAACTGTTTCGCATACTCTTTCATGATCTCTACTAATTCATCGTCTTGTTCATTTTTTTCTAATTGATCCGGATTGGTTGAGAAGGTAATGGCTACTCTTGGGAAATCTTTATCAATCAGTTGATGACGTTCATCAAATTGTCGCCCATTCAAGAGTGTCCCATTATCTTTCATTTCCTTTAAAATCCGGTAAATATGTTTGGCTTGGGCAATCGAGTGAGTGGTAAGAATAGCTGACATCGTAGGAAAACCATTCTTTACCTTGAACTTTTTGACCACACTTCTCCGATTAAAGATTTTTTGTAACATGGTACGAATATGTTCATCTGTTTCATACAGTTCCGTAGGCAATAATTTTTCTTGTTGGAGGACATCGTCTGGCAACTTTCCTTTATTGAGTTGGGTGACAATCACCTCCTGATCCTCTTCTGAAATCAGTGAATGATACTCGACTTGAAAGCCTAACACAGCCCCATCATCCATGGCATTTTTGATTGTATAGGAGTGAAGGAGTGGCCCGTATTGCTGGCTCGTCGTTCTGGCAAAGGTTCCATTTTCTTGCTTTTTATTTTCTTCAAAAATAGGTGTCCCCGTTAATCCAAACCAGGTTGAATTGGGTAATATTTTCTTAATTCGCTTCATTTCCTCATCACTAACCGCACGATGAGCCTCATCAACAATAAAAACAATATGTTCTTTCCGTAGCTTCTCAAATTGATTGGAACCTTTTTCTTCACTCTCTTGTTGAGCGCTTCACATAGCTGCAGAGAGTTTTTGAATCGTGGTCACTAAAATCGTATTATTATTTTTTGATGAAAGGAGGTTTTGAGCCAACTGTTTTTGATTTTTGATCCCAACAATCAAAGTATTGGCTACCGAATTTCCGGTCGTTTGTCCGGTATGGTATTCCGAGGCAAACTTCGTAAACTCATCCTGCGTTTGAGCATCTAAGTCTGTTCTATCAACAACCATAACCGTACGATCGACACCGATCGCATTTTGAGCTAATAATTTCGTTGCGACAAAACTGGTAATAGTCTTTCCTGAACCTGTCGCATGCCAAATGAATCCTCCTTCATGTTGTGCCGCTTTTTGACGAATCTTACGAATAGCATGAATTTGGTAAGGTCTTAAAGCCATGAGGAATTTTTGATTTTTTTGATCATCGACGAGAATGGTATATTGGCTAATCAATTCATGGGCATCGGGTATCCGCAAAACTGTACGAGTAAAATCAAACAAATCGGAAACCGTTTGATTGTCTTCAGTCCGCCAATTAAATAAAAACTTCTTCATCCGAGCATAGGCTTCAGCGGTATCTTCACTAGGTCTTGCAAAGTATCGGGTATCAACTTTATTGGAGATTACCATGATTTGAGTAGTTGCGTAAATCCCTTTAAAAAATCCATCTTCTGCATAACGCTGAATTTGATAATAAGCTTGCATGAAACCGTCTTTAGCGGACTCTTTTTTGAGCTCAATATGAATGATTGGGAGTCCATTAATCAGCAAGCTCACATCTCCACGATCTACTCTAGAGGAATCTGGGACCACTTGGTGCACTACCTCATAAGAAGAAGTTCCTCCTGAAATATCCTTATTTCTAAAGGCTTCTAAAGTCACTTTTTTCCCATCTTCTCGCTCTAATAAAACTTGAGCCACCCCGTTTTCTCCTCTAAGCCATTGAGAAGCTAAAAAAGGCGTTCCGGTCAAACGTGAAAACTCGACTTTAACTTGCTTAAATTCTTTGTCCGTTAATGGTTGCTCTCCCAATACTGCTAAATTTATTCGGTTCAAATGGCTTCTAAAGTTTTGCCAAAGTGCTTCTTCCGACTTCAAGTCCGGACGATAAGTCCACTGATTTTCTTTCTCACTTAAGATTTGTATGAACTGGTTTTCAATCATTTGTTCCGAATGACTCATTTGATTCCCCTCATTTCCATAGTCCCCACCATTTCCTTGGTTTTTCTTGTTCTTCTATCCTTTTTTGATCTTTGATTTGTTCCTGCAAATTTTCCAACTTCTCTTTAAGAGCGTTCTCTTCATCTTTATATTGATTGTCTAAGTGTTTGAATTCTGTTTCCTGTGAGGGCATTTTGAGAACTTTTAACCTGTCGTTTTCTGCTTTGTATTCCTCTAACAACTTTTTATCTTGTAAGGCTAATCGTTGTTGCTGGTCTAACAATTCATGTAATTTTTCAATTTCTACTCCTCTTTTTACCAATTCGTTTTGTAAAAAAAACACATCTACTGTTGGTGGTTCTTTATCTGCTGTTGGTGCTTGTGTTGGTGGTTTATCTAAATAGTTTTTTATTATTTCCTGTTGTTTAATATTTAAAAATAATCTATTCTTTTTTTAAGTAGTTCTGAATGAATATTGACTACTCGTATGATTTATATATATATGTCTTACTAACGCCTAACTCGTCCGCTAACTCCTTTATTATATCCGATACTTTTTCTAAACTCAATGTTTCGTGTGCTCAACTCGTTCACCGTCTAAAACGTTGTCATGGATCTTACCATTCTTTCGGACAATCTGGACAGTATCACCTTTAATAAAACCATTGTCCTAATGTTATCCCTAAATCTTAGAGTCACTATTGTATAATTTGGTAGTGTAAAATAAGTTGTGTAAACACAAAAAAGGAATAAATCCGTTATAGTAGAGTTGCAAAACATTACTAGAAAGAGATTTATTCCTATGACTCCGTTTACCACAGAACTACTTAACTTCCTTGCCCAAAAGCAAGATATTGATGAATTTTTCCGTACTTCTCTTGAAACAGCTATGAATGATCTGCTTCAAGCAGAGTTATCAGCCTTTTTAGGGTATGAACCTTACGATAAATTAGGCTATAATTCTGGGAATAGTCGTAACGGAAGCTATGCACGGAAATTCGAAACCAAATATGGGACTGTTCAGTTGAGTATTCCTAGAGATCGTAATGGGAACTTTAGTCCAGCTTTGCTTCCCGCTTATGGACGTCGAGATGACCACTTGGAAGAGATGGTTATCAAACTCTATCAAACCGGTGTAACGACTCGAGAAATTAGTGATATCATCGAGCGAATGTATGGTCATCACTATAGTCCTGCCACAATTTCTAATATCTCAAAAGCAACTCAGGAGAATGTCGCTACTTTTCATGAGCGAAGCTTAGAAGCCAATTACTCTGTTTTATTTCTTGACGGAACCTATCTTCCCTTAAGACGTGGAACCGTTAGTAAAGAATGTATTCATATCGCACTTGGCATTACACCAGAAGGACAGAAGGCTGTTCTTGGATATGAAATCGCCCCAAATGAAAACAATGCTTCTTGGTCCACCCTGTTAGACAAGCTTCAAAACCAAGGAATCCAACAGGTTTCTCTTGTAGTGACCGATGGCTTCAAGGGGCTTGAAGAGATTATCAATCAGGCTTACCCATTAGCTAAACAACAACGTTGCTTAATTCATATTAGTCGAAATCTAGCTAGTAAAGTGAAACGAGCAGATAGAGCGGTTATTCTGGAGCAATTTAAAACGATTTATCGTGCTGAAAATTTAGAAATGGCAGTGCAAGCTTTAGAGAACTTTATCGCCGAATGGAAACCAAAGTATAGGAAAGTCATGGAAAGTCTGGAGAATACGGATAATCTTTTAACTTTTTATCAGTTTCCCTACCAGATTTGGCATAGCATTTATTCGACAAACCTCATTGAGTCTCTTAACAAAGAAATCAAACGTCAAACGAAAAAGAAGGTCCTTTTTCCTAACGAGGAGGCTCTGGAACGTTATTTAGTTACCCTGTTTGAAGATTATAATTTCAAGCAAAATCAACGCATCCATAAAGGGTTTGGCCAATGTGCTGACACACTTGAAAGCTTATTTGATTAACATTCTTCAACTCTACTTGAGTGTTTACACATAATTATTGACAGTATCTATAATCCCTCTCTAAGAATACAAATTACTAACATTATATCAAAAATAGGTATAGATAATATTTTCATATTACTAGATTCAAAAAGTACATCATTTCTGTGACCGTGGTGAGTACTTTTGGGTATTTTTCAAGGTGAAAGAAGTAGTTAAAACATTGGATCGAAGCATCAAAAGCAAAATTTTGGAAATAAGAAAATGCTTCTCTCATTTCGAGAGAAGCATTATTTCATATTACCCGATGTGAGTCTTATATTGACTGAAGATTTCGTTAATATCATCTTCAACCAAGTGATAGATTTTCCAGTCAAATTCAGTTCTAGCAACATAACCAAGACTGTGTAACAAAAATTCATATAATCTTCATAAAAATCAGAGATGCAGGGGAGGAGTAGTTCACTGATATCAGATGAACAGAGTTTTTCTTAAGGAATGTTATTTTCTTCACAATAAAATGCAAGTGCTTGGTCGAGAAAATAATCTGTGCGATCTCTGGAAAAGTCGAATTGACTTTCTTCTGTCTTTGTCTTAGGATGTTCGACCACAGTTTATTCTTTCTTAAAAAGGTACTTCAGTTTTTGAACACGTTTATACCTCATATAAAAATATCCCATTATTTGACTAATGGGATATCATTATTATTTCATCGTTGGGAACAACAAGACATCACGGATGGTTGTTGTGTCAGTGAGAAGCATGCAGAGACGGTCGATACCGATTCCGAGTCCACCTGTTGGTGGCATACCGTATTCGAGAGCTTCAACGTAGTCGTAGTCGATGCCTGTTGCTTCGTCGTCACCGAGTTCTTTAGCAGCAGCTTGTGCTTCGAAACGTGACAATTGATCGATTGGATCATTCAACTCAGAATAGGCATTTCCGTATTCTTTGGTCATAATGAAGAGCTCAAAACGATCCGTGAAGCGTGGGTCTTCTGGATTTTTCTTAGCCAAAGGTGACACTGCTACTGGGTGACCATAAACAAAAGTTGGTTGCGTCAAGGTTTCTTCAACAAATTCTTCGAAGAAGGCATTGATAATTTGTCCCACTTCTGTGTAGTGTTTTTCAACTGGTACATGTTTTTCGTTTGCAAGTGCTACAGCTTCTTCAAAGGTCATGTCTTGCCAGAAGTCAACGCCAGTGATTTCCTTGATGGCATCAACCATATGGATGCGTTTGAATGGTTCGTTGATTTTGATTTCTGTTCCTTGGTAGTTGACAGGCCCATCTCCTTTGACAGCTTTTGCAGCATGCTGGATAATACCTTCTGTTAAATCCATAATATCATGGAAATCAGCATAGGCTTGGTAAACCTCAATCATAGTAAATTCAGGATTATGAGTTGCATCCATTCCTTCGTTACGGAAGATACGGCCAATCTCATAGACGCGTTCCATACCACCAACAATGAGACGTTTGAGATGAAGTTCTAGAGCTATACGAAGCACCATATCAATATTTTGAGCATTGTGGTGTGTAATAAATGGTTTGGCAGCCGCACCCCCAGCTTCATTGTGAAGCACTGGTGTTTCGACTTCAAGGAAACCTTGAGCATCGAGGTAGCGACGGATTTCAGAAATGATTTTTGAACGTGTGACAAAGCGGTCAAAGCTTTCACGGTTAGAAATCAAATCGAGGTAACGTTTACGGTAAATCGTTTCAATGTCTGAAAGTCCGTGGAATTTCTCAGGCAATGGACGAAGGGCTTTAGACAAGTGCGTGATATGAGTAGCCTTGATAGAAAGTTCTCCCATATCTGTACGCATAACTTCACCTTCGACACCGAGGAAGTCACCAAGGTCAGCTTTCTTGAAGATTTCGTAGTTTTCTTCACCGACAGCATCTTTACGCACATAGATTTGGATTTGACCATCGCGATCTTGGATGTGAGCAAAGCCAACTTTACCTTTACCACGCTTAGTCATCAAACGGCCTGCGATAGTAGCAGTTTCATTGATTTCGTGCAATTCTTCTTTTGTTTTATCGGCGTATTTTTCTTTTAATTGACCAGATGTAGCTGTGCGTTCGAATCGCTTACCAAAAGGATCGATTCCTTGTTCAGCCAAGGCCGCCATTTTTTCACGACGGACAATCTGTTGATCGTTTAATTCTTCCATGTGTTGATTTGGCATGTTAGTCCTCCATAAAATAGTCGTTAATATTGTATCATAATTCATCCTCTAAAGATAGGACAAATGACTAAATGTCAGATAAATAAAGGGGAAAGCCCTTTATTTTTAAGAAAAATAGTTAACTTGAATTAATGATTGATTAGGAAGTTATATAATTTATTGACAAATATAATAAAAAAGTGTACAACAACAGGGTAGGATTCGTATGAAATTAAGGAGAGTATACAATGAAAAAGAAAAATTATGTTGGTAAAGCTGTGATGCTTGGCGCTTTACTAGCGCCTATTGGGCTACCTACGGTATCTGTGTTAGCAGATGGCTTTTATCAAAATCAAACAAGTGCTCATGCTGCAGATATTACAAACTGGATTGCCAGCACACCGCAACAAATTACAAATAATTTGATAACTCAGAACATCAATCCACAACAGTTAGATGGTCAAAAATATGTAATTCAATGGGGTGATACCTTGTGGGGAATCTCTCAAGCGACGGGAATCTCTATTGAAAAATTAGCCTACGATAACAATATTCAGAATATTGACCTTATCTTCGCGGGTGACGTCCTCATCTTGAAACGTGATGGTGATGTACCAGCAGGTTATCATGTGACTGGTAATGGTCACCGTTGTGCACATTCTAAGATTGTTATCAACAACTATTATGGCGATAATAACCGAGTGATTATCAATAATAGTACTTTTGTATCTGATGACCACTCTAAGAATACAATGATTTACGCTCCAGATAATTCTGATCACAGCATTTCATTCTCCAATAACAACAACAATAATAACGATAAGGATAAAGATTCTAAAGAAAGTAAGGAGTCATCTTCTTCATCATCAGAATCTAAAGACGCTTCATCAAGTTCAACAAGTTCTTCTTCATCTTCTGCATCAAGCTCAGCAGCAAGTGGCAGTGAAAGTAAAGCAAGTACAGATACTTCTAAAGAGAAAGAATTGACTGAGGATGCTTTCCAAGACAAGGTTCAAGAAGAAGTTTCAAATATTTATCAACAAAAACGCTCAGGTAGACCTGCATGGAAATTCTTCTCACATGTAGATGATAAGAATGATCTGAATGCTGATGCTAAGGAGGACACTGAAAGAACAGCGCTTTACCGTCAAGGCGAAACTGCTAAAGATGAAGACATTGCTAATGGTCCTAAAGATGGTGCCAGAACTGAAGCCAATGCCAAAGCACTCGCTGAGAAGATTTACGACACCCTTAACAATGGTGGCAAAATGTCAGAGCTTATCAAGGCAAAATATGCCCAAATTAAGGTAACTTACAAGGGTGATAAGTGGACCTTCAATGTTGATGTTTATAAAGAAAAAGAAAGTTCATCATCAAGCACTGAAACATCATCTGAATCAAAAGCTTCATCAAGTGATGATTCTCAAACAGAAACACGCATGAGTTCAAGTTCATCATCAAGTTCTTCAAGTCATACTGAAACAGACTCAGAGGCAAATTCCTCTGACCTAACTGGTGACGAATAGAGAGAGGCCAATCATGTCAAAGAGAAATATCATTATTAGTGTTGTACTTGCTTGCCTCTTGGTTACGGGAGCTGGTTTCAGTGTCTTCTATTACTGGGGGTCACACCATTTGGATAGTGTTGTACCTGGTAAGGTTTACCAATATTCAAGTTCTTTAAATGGTGAGGTCAACAATCGTGTCATGTATGTAGCCTTCCAAGAGGGTGGTAACAAGGCACTAGTGAGTCAGGACCGTACGACAGTGGTTAATGCCGCTAAGAGCCAGACTGATTTTGACAAAGCCTATAGTGACCAAACAGCTAAATGGGAATATAATGTGACAAAAACAACTTTGACTCTCGGTAAAAAAGAGGATGATCAATTGTCACAATGGCAGTACAATAAGGTCTTTGCTTATGGCGACCATTTCACATCAAAAGATTTCTATTACCAGATTGCCAAAGGTGGTCAGGGTGAAGTGAAACAGAAAATGACTTTTAAAGAAATTAAATAATCATCTGATGATAAAAAGATCCCTAAGGTTTGGAATGTCATGTTTCAAACCTTTTTTCTATCTGAAATACTGGAAGTCACGAATAATATTTTCCCAATTTTGGTCAAAAATTGAAATAAGAGGGCAAAAACGGTATAATAAAAATGTTTGAGCAATTTCATGCTAATCAAAAAACAGATATGCATGACTGCTTATAGACAGTTGACTTAAAGCAACTTTTGCAAGACTTAGGCTTAGGGGCTGACTGCTTCATCAGTTTAGTTATCGGACATTCTAGTTTGCTAAGTCTATGACAAGAGAATGATATAAGAGAGAACGGACAAATGATTACTTCTATTGTTTTTGACGTTGACGATACTATTTACGACCAACAGGCACCTTATCGTATTGCCATGGAAAAATGTTTCCCTGACTTTGATATGACCCATATGAATCAGGCTTATATTCGTTTCCGCCACTATTCTGACATCGGTTTTCCACGTGTAATGACCGGTGAGTGGACAACCGAATATTTCCGTTTTTGGCGCTGTAAAGAGACACTTTTGGAGTTTGGTTACCATGAAATCGATGAAGAAATGGGGAACCATTTCCAAGAGGTTTACGAGCATGAGTTGGAAAACATTACTATGCTTGATGAAATGCGCATGACCCTTGATTTCCTCAAAGAAAAAAATGTTCGTATGGGAATTATTACTAATGGACCAACAGAGCATCAGCTTAAGAAAGTCAAGAAGTTAGGATTATACGATTACGTGGATCCCAAATGTGTCATCGTCAGTCAGGCGACAGGATTCCAAAAGCCTGAAAAGGAAATCTTCAATCTTGCTGCTGAACAATTTGATATGAATCCATCGACGACTCTCTACGTCGGAGATTCATACGACAATGACGTTATGGGTGCCTTTAACAGTGGCTGGCATTCTATGTGGTTTAACCACCGTGGACGTAGTCTTAAACCAGGTACGAAACCAGTCTTTGACTTGGAAATAGATAGTTTCGAGCAACTCTTTGGAGCTGTGAAAGCCTTTTTCGACCTTCCAAATAACAAATTTATCTTTGATATTAACGATAAAGAAAATCCAGTTCTTCAACTGGGTATTAACAATGGTCTTATGATGGCAGCTGAACGTCTTCTTGAGAGCAATATGAGTATTGATAAGGTGGTTATTCTCCTTCGTTTGGATGCTAACCAGGAAAAAATTCTTCGTATGAAGTATGGAAAATAAAAAAACGGCCTAACGAGGCCGTTTTATTGTCTAGAATGTGATAAAGGGGGAAGTGAAATGGTGGGAACAGATAACTTAAAATATGATATTGAAGCACTAAGTACTGAGCGTGATGCTTTTAGAAAATAGGTAGAAGAGCTCAACGATAAATGTGGTGATCTCTTTGTGGGTGTTAGAGATGCGGAGCAGATGAAGTGTGTTGCCTGAGATTCCTATTATGCCTTGGCGGATCATCTTAATGCTGAAGAAAAGCAAAGAGGGTTTTCTGATAACTATTGGGAACATGTTCATAGAATTGTCAAAGATGAACCGAGTCGGAAACAATTACCAAGTAGCCCTAAAAAGTAATAGTTTTATGGTTTTTTTCATGCAAAAAAAGCGATCCTGTTAAGGACCGCTTATTTCACGATATAAGATGATGACTTAGCTAATTTTGTTGACTTGAGTCCTATAGGATGTGTCATTCCAAGATTTGAGAATGAAGTGCTCACAATCATCTGTCTCGAGAATTGTGACAGATGCATTGTCAAGACCACCGGCTTTACGAAGAAGACCAGGTTCAAAGCCAAGTAGACTACGAATAGAAGCTGTTAGATTAGCTCCATGTCCGACGAGGAGGACGTTCTTCATACTACTATCTTTCAGTGTTCGGACTAAGTCAACTACACGTTTGGTTGTGTGATAGACGGACTCCGCTTGAAAGTTGTTGGCACGGAAGTTGGCCAGGTTATGACGAAAGGCATCCATTTCTTTGGGATAAATCGCTTGAATGATAGAAAGTTTTTGTCCCTCTAGTTTCCCCAATTGCCACTCACGCAGATCCTTGGTATAGGTAATTTTAGCTTTAGTTTTTTGAGACTCCATGATGAGTTCAGTTGTTTTTTTAGCGCGTGGTAAGTCACTTGATAAGACCAAGTCGAAATGAGTATCACTGAGGTAATGGCCAAGCTCACTGACTTGCTCAATAGATTCTTTAAGAAGGGGGGAGTCTCCCTTGGAACCTTGGAGGCGTCCTTCCAAATTCCATTGAGTTTTACCGTGGCGTACAAAATATAGTCTCATGATTACTCCTTAATATCAGCAAACTCGGCATTAACGAAATCAGCAAGTTCTTGACTGTTGATGCGGATAGAACGCCCAATCTCTCCAGCTGAGACAATAAGAAAACCTGCTTCCTGGGCAGACTGATCGATATAAATGGGAAAATTGTGTTTTTGACGAATTCCCACAGGATTGTTAGCCCCGTGTACATAGCCAGTTGTTTTTTGGAGATCCTTTTGTGGAATCATTTGAACTTTCTTGTTGCCTGAAATTTTAGCTAATTTCTTTTCGGATAGATGCTCAGTGATAGGGATAATACCAATGACTGGTCCTGTCTTATCCCCTTTAAGGGCCAGGGTTTTATAGATGCTCTCACGCGCCACATCCTCTGGAAGCTCTCCTTCTAAACCGTTGAAGGATAAGCTATCATGGTCTATTTTAGCCTTATCAAGAATTTGGTCGACCAAAGTTTTCTTGACTTTGCTTTTTTTAGCCATTACGTTATCTCCTTTTCAAAGTTGTACATTTCTACTTTCCATTATAACACATTTGTCCAAACACGCTTAAGTCAATTTGGGCAAGAAGAAAACCAGTGTCTGAAACACTGGTTTTTACTCACTAGTAGACGACTTTGAGGAACGAGATGAGCTGGTTACAGTTGCTGAGCTAGTTGAACTTGTCGAAGTAGTTTTCTTATTTTTAGTTGATTTCTTCTTAATCTTTCCAAAGAGTTTTTCAAAGGTTTTACGCTTGTTTTTCTCAGGGTTGATTTGATTAAGATCTAGGGTATTGTCGAAACCAGGAAGGCTTCCTTGTGACGTATACTGGTGAAGGTCATAGTCGATTTCAGTATTTGGCAAAGCCTCATAGTAGCCCGAGTCGGTACCATAGGCTGGAATCCAAACGGCATCGAAGTTTTTGGTTGAAACTTCTTGCTCAAGCATGAAATAGGCACCAATATAGAGGCCAATCTTCTCAGCTCCTAGACGTTTGAGTTCAGCACGAAAGGCTTGGACACCTTCCTCCATGTTAGACATGGTTTCCTCTTCAACGTCAATCCAGTAATAGGTAGGTTTGTATGGAGAAGCATTATTGTAGAAAATACGAGCTTCTTCCTTCATCTCTTTGACAGAAGTACCTTGGGCGTAGGAATAGACGGCAACTGGAACGTCACGTTTTTTGAATTCTTTGATATGTGTTTTAAAAGATTTGTCAACTCCATTTGAGCTGGCGGCATTACTATCCTTACTAATCTGTGAACCACCGAAGACGCGGATGATAGCACCAGAAATATAATTTGACAAGACATCGTAGTCGATATCCTGAGGAAGTTGCCAACCCGAAAGGTCGATAATGGGATTGAGTATCAGCTCCTCATCGGAACTGTCAGATGTACTACTGGTTGTTGTTTTTGGTGTAGTAGCAGAAGGAATAGCTGATTTCACTTTCTCGAGATGCGCCTGCTGTTTAGACGTATTGTGAATGTTTGCAATAACTAATGCTAATCCTAAAAGAGCTAGAACCACGTAAACAACGATCGGTTTAATTCTTCTTCTCATCCCTTCCCATTCTACATTAAATAGCGTAAAAATGCAAAACACTCGGCATATAAATTATGTGAGATATATTACAGTGACTTATTTTTTTAAAGTTTAGTGATACTAGCTCAAACTGATTTAATGAGGGTATTATTAGGGGATTAGTTGTGAATTAAGTGAATATTTCATTTATTTAAGAAAGATTTTTAGCCTTATTTATCAGATTTTTCCTTAAAACTAGCACCACTAGTGGCATCAGACCAAGCTACTAGTGCTTGAGCAGAACTATCCAGATAGGTCTTGAGAGGTTGTTTTAAATCATAAATGGTTTCCCAAAATCCAAGGACATTTCCTTCTTTATCGAGAGCAGCCTGATAGGTCTGGATTAGGATTTGATCAAAACTGTCTGTGGGAATTTGATAACTCATTTCTTTGTTAGGAGAAGCCAAAATCTCAGATAGAATCCAATCGGGCAAATTTTCAGACTCACGGGGAAAGAAGCTACCGTCAGCCCCACCATTGTCATAGAGAAGGGTTCCTGTAGCATCATAGGCTGCTAGTTTATAGGGCAAATGGTTCAGTAATGTTTTTAAAACGTTCATATTTTCATGATAACTTCTTTCATGCGAAATAGCAATACATTGGATTGAGAAGTATACAATCGTAGGATAGTATCAGTTTGTCTAAGGATAATAGTAGCCCTGAAATCAATATAAGGCTATAATAAGGACAAAATATTTGAGGTAATATCATGTCAAAACTTATTTTTTTGATGTTGATGGCCTCTATAAGGCTTTTGATAGATTAGGATTATTGAAATAGAAAAACTGAGTTCCTTTTGGAGCTCAGTTTGTATTTTATGCCGGTTTACGACCGATAAATTTTTTCAAGAGGAATAAGAGATAGCCAACAGCAATGTAGCCAGCACTGATGACCAGGACGTTTATCATGACCTTATTCCAACCAAATTTATTGACATTGATAAAGAAGTAGGCGAAAGGACTATCTTTGGCACCTGGAATTGACAGTTTTAGAACCAGTCCGTTTAGAAGGGCAAAGGCGAAGTAAGACAGTGGGAACAGGGACCAGTAAAGTGGTTCGCGCAGACGAAAGGCTTTCTTAGCGTCGAAAATGAGGGTATCAAGCACCAATCCCCAAGGGACAATATAGTGAACTAAGAAATTGCGGAGGGTCCAGAATTTCTCAGGTTCTGTAATAGGAGCCAAGAGGATGTGATAGATGACTCCAGTGATGAGGATAGCCATGGTTACGCCACCCTTGTAACGCAAGAGTTTTGTGTTAGTCGTCGCATCCCCTTTTTTGAAGTCATAGATGATAAAGAAAATCAAACTAGAAAAGACGAGGATATTGGACAAAACGGTGTAGTAGAGCAACATGCCCCAACCATCATCATGGATTTGAATAGAGACTCCTACCAGTCCACAAAGAGCTAGTAAGATACGGTAAAATCGTGAAATAGTCATAAGCTTCCTTTTCCTAATAAATAATCTCTCTTATCATATCACATTTTTCACTAACAATTTATTGAAAATTCTAGTAAAATCAAAGTAAGAAAGACTTTCAAGGAGTTTACCATGCCCAATTTAATCGATTATCTTGAACAGGTGAAGGAGCTTACCTTTGATCAAGAACCTCTCAATATCTTGGATAAGGTTTGCATTAATGAAATTGGCTAACTGACTTATGAAAAATGGCTCTTAGCAAGTCATTTGAAGGAAACCATCAATCTACATGACTATGCTAAAGGGAAGGACTTAAATCCAGACTACAGCTTCATGGTGACTAAGAAACGGGTTGAACTAGCTGAATCTATGGTCAGGTCGAGGCGTTTTGCGGGACTTAATCTAAGTAGCTACCGTAGTGTCTTGGACAAGGAAGTTGAAAAGCAATTTGCAGCCATAATTTTCAGTTTACCTGAATTAGACTACCATCAGCTTGTCTTTCGTGGGACAGATATAGTGTCATTGGATGGAAGGAGGATTTTCAGCTGACCTATAGTCGAGAAATTCCAGCTCATCGCTCAGATATTGCCTTTCGGTCTGATCACTTGCCTAATCTCAGTGGCTATATCACTTGTTTCTGGCCATTCAAAGGGTGGTAATCTTGCCCTCTATTCGACTATTCAAAGCTCGACTTGTTCTACGTGAGCAAATAGCAGAGCTTTTGCTCCTAGATTCTCCAAGGTTGATGAAACCACTCTTAGAAAATCCTGCTTACCAAGAGTTTAAAGTCAAGATGACAGTTATCAGACCTCGAGATTCTGTTGTAGAGTCATGCTCTACTGGGAACAGGCTGCTCAGCTAGTAGCAGCGGAAGGTATAGGGATCTCTCAACATAATGCCTTACTTTGGCAGGTTGACCCGGAGAACAGGGAATTTATCTATGTGGATCAGCCCACAGAGATGAGTCAACGCATGGAAGGAACTTTCCAAGAATGGATTGAGACCTTTCCAAATCAAGAACTCAAGCAAGTCTGAGATTTATTCTTTGATACTATTCTTGATTCTGGAATTGAAAGTCTAGACGATCTTGGGATAAAAACTCTCCCTAAACTAGGTCAGTTGTTACAAGAATTTGGCAACCTTACTGACCAACAAAAAAAGGTTCTTCAAGACGGTTTCAACCAGTTACTCTGGATATTTTGGAAGTCAGGGAACAAGAAATATAGTCACCCCAAGCTAGAACTTCCTGATTATATCAAAAAATTGAGTGAATTAACTAACAGCGATTAGGGCCATCTGAACTATAGAAATGGAGGATATCATGCCAAAAAACGTACTTATTACAGGAGCAACATCAGGAATTGGTGAAGCAACGGCGTATGCCTTTGCCAAAGAGGGGGAAATGTCATCCTAACAGGTCGCCGTGTGGAGCGCTTAGAAGCCTTGAAAGAAGAGCTCCAAGCCACCTTATCCAGGCCCAAAAAGTTTGGACCTTTACATTGGATGTTACTGATATGGAGATGGTCAAGGACGTTTGCCAAGCAATTCTCAAAAGTGTGGGTCAAGTCCATGTCTTAGTCAATAATGCAGGCCTGGCACTAGGCCTAACAGCTTACCAAGACTACGAAGAGTGGGACCTGCTGACCATGCTCGACACCAATGTCAAGGGCTTGATGATGGTGACACGTCAGATTTTGCCGAGTATGGTAGCTGCCAATGAGGGCCATATCATCAATATGGGCTCTACAGCAGGCATCTATGCTTATGCAGGCGCCGCTGTCTATTCAGCAACCAAAGCTGCAGTGAAAACTTTTAGTGACGGCTTGCGTATTGATACCATTGCCACAGATATCAAGGTAACAACCATTCAGCCAGGTATTGTTGAGACGGACTTTTCTCAAGTTCGATTTCACGGTGACAAAGAGGACAAGGCAGCCAAGGTTTATCAAGGTTTGGAAGCCCTCCAAGCCCAAGATATTGCGGAGGCAGTCCTCTATGTTACCAAGCAACCACGACGTGTTCAGATTTCAGACATGATCATCATGGCTAACCAACAAGCCACAGGGTTTACGATTCATAGGGGAGAGTAAAAAGAGAAACTTATGAAGAATAAAACTAATCCAGCCATCGGCAGTAGCTGGGAAGACTTACAATCAAAACTCTTTAGCAAGGAAGAAATTGAAGCCAGTTACCAAAGAGTGGAAAAACTCATTCAGAAAAAAAGAGTAAATAGAAGATAAAAACATGGAACCAAGCTGTGTTTTTTTGTTTGAACTTTCCCAAAACTATGAAAGAAACCGTGAAAATGCTATAATGTAAGGGATTACGACAATGTTGAAAGGATAAGTCATGCCAGCAGTTACTCCAGAACTTGAGATAGAACGTCAATTAATCGAGCAATTAACCTCTGGTGAGAGCCAGTGGACCTATCGCCCAGACTTAAAAAATGAAGGTCAATTATGGGATAACTTTTTTGAGAAGTTAGCGCAAAATAACGTTGCCCTCCTTGCTGACCATCCCTTGACTGAGCAGGAGAAGCGCCAAATCAAGAACCAGCTTAACTTCATTAACTATTATGAAGCTGCTAAGTGGTTGGCTGGTGAAAATGGTATTGCCAAAGTCGAGGTACAGCGTGAAGATGCTAGCCTTGGGACTATCCGACTTTCTGTCATCTGGCGTGACAATATCGCTGCTGGAAAATCCAGTTACGAAGTGGTCAATCAAGTTGAACGTGACAAGGCTTATTCACAAGATCAGGACCGTCGTTTAGATACGACGCTGATGATTAACGGACTTCCTCTTATTCATATCGAGCTCAAGAGTCCTCGTGTCGCCTTTTTGGATGCCTTTCATCAAATCAAAAAGTATGACCGTGAAGGAAAGTTACGTGGCATCTATTCTGCCCTTCAGATGTTTGTTGTGACGAATAAAGTAGACACACGCTATATCGCAGCTGCACGAGAAGATAAACTCAATAAACAATTCTTGACATCTTGGGTGGATAAAGATAATAAACCCATGACCAGTCTCATGGACTTTGCCCACGAAGTCCTGTCTATTCCACGTGCCCATCAGATGGTGATGCAGTACTCCGTTATTGATGATAGTAAGAAAGCCCTCATCCTCTTACGTCCTTATCAAATTCATGCCATAGAGTCTGTTCAGGATGCCTCTCGCCGTCAAGAATCTGGCTATATCTGGCATACCACGGGTTCTGGTAAGACCCTGACCTCCTACAAGGTGGCTCGCAACCTCTTGCAGATCCCAGCTATCCAAAAGACCATCTTTGTCGTCGACCGTAGGGACCTTGACCAGCAGACGACCTCGTCCTTTCTCTCTTATGCGGCCAATGATGTCATTGACATCGACGAAACGGACAATACTCATGACTTGGTCAAGCGTTTGGCAGGAAATGATAAGCGAGTGATTGTGACGACTATCCAGAAAATCACAACCATGATGCGCAAGTTTGGAGAGGGTAAATACCAAAAGGATTCGGAAAAAATCAAAGACCTTCGTGTGGCTTTCGTTGTGGATGAATGTCACCGTGCGGTCACGCCTCAGACTCAAAAGGATATCAAAGGCTTTTTCCACAATTCGCTCTGGTATGGCTTTACTGGTACACCGATTTTCAAGGAAAATAAACGCAAGCAATTAGGCGATTTGGCACAAACTACCCACCAACAATATGGCGAACGCCTACACGAGTATACGGTCAAAGAAGCCATCCATGACGGGGCAGTCCTAGGATTCAAGGTAGACTATCGAAATACTATTATTTCGCCGATTCCTGAAAAAGATCTTCCTGACTCTGTCTATGAAGATAAAGAACACATGCTGGAAGTACTGGATGCTATCCTAAACAAAAGTTATCAACAGTTGGGCTTCCCAAATGGTGTGGGTAAGACCTATGAGGCTATCTTAACCGTTAAGTCCATTCCGCAAGCTCAGGCTTATTACAATCTGCTCAAGAGTATCAAGGCAGGACAGGAACGTGTCAAGGTGTCAGAGCGAGCTAAGCGCGTGCTACCCGACTTTCCAAAGATGACGGTCACTTACTCTGTGTCGGAAAATGAAGAAGAGTCTATCGACTACCAAGACCACATGAAACAGGTCATGGACGACTACAATCAGGAGTTCGGTACCCATTTTACTATGGCTGATTTGCGTGGCTTTAATACGGATATCAATAATCGTTTAGCCAGAAAGTTAGACAAATACATTCCTCGCAATGAACAGTTGGATTTGGTTATCGTCGTTGACCGTCTTTTGACCGGTTTTGATGCCCCCTGTCTATCCACTCTCTTCATCGACCGTAAGCCCATGCGTCCACAGGATTTGATTCAAGCCTTTAGTCGCACCAACCGCATCTTTGACAGTAAAAAGCGTTATGGTCATATCATCACCTTCCAAAGACCAGAGGCCTTTAAAGAGGCTGTGGATAACGCCCTTAAACTCTACTCAAACGGTGGTGAAAATGATGTCACTGCCCCAGACTGGGCAGAAGAAAAAGCTAACTTTATCCAAGCCTGGATAGACTTTCAAGTAAAAGTGGAAGATGTGGAAAACTATGTCATCACGATTGAGCAGGCTACTAGCCCACAACTCCGTCGCATTGCTAAGGCTTACCAAACCTTTGACAAGTATCTGGCATCTATCCGTGTCTATAGCGAATACGATGAAGCGGCTATCTATGCAGAAACTGGCCTATCAGATGAAAAGCTCGAAACCTATCTAGGAATCTATCAAAATATCCTAGCAGAGCTCAAGAGTCGAGCAGAAGACGATGGTGATGATAATCTCTTTGATATCCACTACGAACTGGAATCGGTCCAAGTCGACGAGATTAACTATGCCTACATCCTGACACTGATTCAAAGTATGATTCAGCAGGAAGAGGACAGTCCACAGGCCCTCAGTGACAAGGATATCGAAACGGTTGATAACTATATCCAGAGTCTGGAACGCACCAATCCTAAACTAGCCGAAATCATCCGAAACTTGTGGAAAGAAGTCCAAGCCAATCCTAAAGATTACCAAGGACAATCTATCACTGGTGTCTTGGACACTATGATTGAAGCCATTATCGACGACCATCTCAAACACTTTGCCAGAGAATGGTATGTCGGACTGGATGAACTTCGTTACTATGTCCAACACTATCGTAAGGGTGCCAAGAAGCAATCTGGAGAAAGCCAGCTCACCAAGAGCCAACGCTACAAAGACTACAAAGCAGAAACAGCTGATGCCCTCAACCCACTCAGCTACAAAAAACATATCAAAGAAGCCTACACCAAACTCATTGAAGAGGTTATTGAACCATTGAGAGTTGGGAGGTAGAGGGAATGGAAATATCTCAACTAGACAGAATTTCATATTCAATTTTGTTGCAAGAGACTTTAGAATTAAGACAAGTTTTACAGTCAATTGTAAATTCTCAAGATACTATTGATAATTATGACATCTTTATTCCCTTTCTACCTATTATGTCTTCTGTGTGTCTCGGTTGGTGTGATTTATTTACGAAAGAAGGTATAAAAATAGAAATTCCTGATATAGAAGGTTATAGTTGTGTAAGGTTGCTAAAAAATTGTAGAATTGGTTTGAAGTTATATTGTGACCAGAGAATTGGCAAAGCAACTAAACAACTTAAGAAGAATTCTGAAGAAACATATCGGTTATTAAAAACTGATTATAATATCTTTCAAAGATTAGTCGTTTCTATGTTAGGGCAATGTGACTTTGGCGTTTTTACAATTAACGAATTACCTTATGGGAATACGAGTCAACTTTTTCTTTATATCTCAGACGTAATTAATTTTGAAAGGTATAAATCCCTTGGAGTATGGGAAACAGAAGCGCGAAAAGTTGTTTTTGAATTTTCTAAATTACTTTCCCAATTTATAAATACAATTATAGACTCATTTGCTAAATCGAATATGATTGATAAGGACTCCCAAATTGAATTGGTGAGATTCAATTTTTCTTATAATGATTACTTTCTAATTGATGAAAAATGTAGAAATATACTAAAAGGTGATTTACCTATAGAAATTCAATTACAATTATTTAATATTCTTTGCCAGAATAATTTTATTATCAATGTTTTGCCACTAGTGTTCCAAAGTGGCGGTTTATTATACCATAGATCAAGACTACAAACATATTTAGTAAGTGTTAACACTATTAAAAAAATTATTAACAAGTTTCCAAATGAGAAGTATCAAAAGCAGCTGAAGGAAATTGTAGAGGTTAAAGAAATTTATTTTGACAAAGATAGTGTCTTAAGGAATAATATCTTTCATTATAAGATTGAAGGAGTAGATGATTCCATCTTTTCAATTCCAGAAAAATATTTTTATGAGTTTATTGAATTTAATAGTAGGGTTGAATTCAATGATTTTATGCAAGTAATAAGTGAAGAAATTATAAAAATTAATAAAGTTATTTATAAAATGGTTGAATTTTGTTAAAAATTTTCAGTTATAATGATTCGAAATAGAAGGAAATAATTATGGAAGAAAAAATTCACATATACTCTGATGAATCAAATCATGATAAGAGTATTACTAACAAAGAAAACAATATAAATATTGATAACGAAGGTTTGTCTAGAGAATATGTTAGATCCTTTCTAATGATTAAGACATCTTGTTTAGATGATGCAGAGAATAAATTAAATAATTTAGAAAAAAGATATTTTTCTTGTCAAGAAGATGAACCCAAAGGCAAGGTAATTTTCCAACTTACTAAAAAAATGGATTAAAGAATTTATCTGGGGACGCTACAAAATTTCTTTTAGATTTACTTGATTTTATTGAAGAATTTGAAATCCATATTTTTCTTGTAGTTTTTAATAAATTTGAATATATCATAAATGATAGTATTGAGGTTGATATAGATCGTTTTTCGAAAAAATATAAACCGATTGATGATGATAGAGAAATTAGGTATTCTTTTTCGAAATATTTCGAAAATCATTACAATGAAAAATTACGTAAAGTTTTGTTTAGTAGAAAAGATTCTCAAAAAGATTATAAAATAAAAAAAGCAATCTACGAGATGAATTGTTCTTTGAAACAACATGAACTAAAAAGGAATGAATGGTTAGTAGGAAAAAATTTATACTCTCTTGTCGATAATGGTATTGTTAAATTTAATACAAAAGCTACATATAAGTGGGATTATACATTTGAAAGTAATGCTATTATCGATATAGTTGAGGAAGTTTATAAAAATAAAAAAATAATTTCTTTTGATAAAGGAACTAAAGTGAGTACTGTCTTCAAAGAACTCTTAGTTTCAAAAAATATTACAAGTATTGAAGTTACTGAGGATTTAGATTCTAAAGAGGATATATTTATTAGACTATCTGACTACTTTGCGACATTTTTTGGAAAATTATCCAGATCATATTCAAATTCATTTAAGTTAAAAGATTTCGAAACAGGCAAAAAAAATTATAGTACAGTTGAATCCATTCCTCAAAGCTGGTTTGAAGTAGATGAAACACAATTTTATCTAGCAAAAAGAATAGGAGAATTAATTAATAAAGGTTCAGTAATTTTGTTGCACGGTATTTTAGCAGATACTCCAATTGGTTTAAAAAATTATTTTCAGTTTATCTCTGATTTTAAAGAGTTTAGTGATTATCAAGCAGTAGATAATGTGAAATTGAGTCAATTGAATAATCAGAGATTATCAGAAACATGGAATACTAGTTATTCAAAACAAGGAATATTTTTTTCACCATATGATGCAACATATGGAGCTTTAAGCGAAAATTTTGGAAAGTCTTAGTAGATTAACCAATTATAGTATTGAAATATTAAAATGAGACAATTAAAAATAAGATTTAAAAAATATAATGATGTTTGGGATAATGTTAAGTTAACAGAAATAGCACCCATTGTAATGGGGCAATCACCCGATAGTAAAAACTATACTGATAATCCAAATGATTATATATTAGTACAAGGTAATGCAGATATGCAGAATGGTAGGGTTGTCCCAAGAGTCTGGACAACACAGATTACAAAGTTAGCCGAAAAAGGTGATCTAATTTTAAGTGTTCGAGCACCCGTTGGAGATATAGGTAAGACAGACTACAATGTTGTTTTAGGTCGTGGAGTAGCAGCAATAAAAGGAAATGAGTTTTTGTTTCAACTATTAACAAAAATGAAACAATATCACTATTGGGCAAGATTCTCTACGGGATCAACTTTTGAAAGTATTAATTCAAATGACATAAAATCAGCTGAAATTTATTTGCCTAGTCCGGCAGAACAACAAGCCATAGGCTCACTTTTCCGTACCCTCGATGACCTTCTAGCTAGCTATAAGGAAAATCTTGCCAACTACCAATCCCTCAAGGCAACCATGCTCTCCAAGATGTTCCCCAAAGTGGGACAGAGAGTTCCTGAGATTCGTTTGGATGGATTTGAAGGAGATTGGAGAATTGTAAAATTAGGTGATGTATTGTCTGAGTTAAAAAGTGGCTTGTCGCGAGAATTATCAAATGATGATATTGGCCTTCCAGTTATTAGAGCTAACAATATTAGTGACGGAAATTTGAATTTGGATAGAGATATAAAATACTGGTTTAAGGAAGATCCTAAAGGGGCTAATACAGCAAATTATTTTGTAAAAAAGAATGACATATTGGTTAATTTTATAAATAGTGAAGCCAAAATGGGAACTGCTGCAATTGTGTCAAGAGAACCAGATAGAGAGACAATATATACAACAAATATATTGAAATTAACCGTAAAAGAAGACTACTATCCTTATTTTATATATTTAATGACTTTCGTACAAAGTTATCAAAATTATATAAAATCTATTACAAAACCTGCGGTAAATCAGGCAAGTTTTACGACTGTTGAATTTAAAAAATACGAATTTTTATGTCCAGCATTTCAAGAACAACAAGCCATCGGCGCCTGCTTCTCTAACCTCGATAACCTCATCAATTCTCACAAAGAAAAAATTTCTCAGCTTGAGACTCTGAAAAAGAAGCTTTTGCAGGATATGTTCATCTAAGGAGAAAGTGATGTATGGAGCGTGAATTCATTAAGTTAGAGCACATTGATACCACAGTTGCAGCAAAAAACTTTTCTGAATTACTCAATGATAATAAAACATATTTTTTAAATGGTAGTTGGGGATCTGGTAAGTCGGAATTTTTAAAAGAAGTGAAGAGAGGTTCCCAAAATAAACTTATTACCATTGATTTTTGGAGGTTATCTGATACTCGTTCAACTATCGAGATTGCATTTTCAAAATTACATCCTCTTTTATATTGGACTATAAGACTGGGTATTATCCTGCTAGTGGCTGTATCTATAATGATGACTAATGTTGTTGATATTGGGTTGAGTAATTATTTTGGTGGCTCAAAACCTTTGATTCTGAAACTAGGAGGAGTAGTAGCATTAATAGTTGCTGTATGGCAAGTTTTTAAGAAAAAATCGAATGAATTTTATTGTTTCTCATTAAGTAAATTACCAAAATTTTCGAAAGTCCTGATTATTGATGACTTTGATAGAATGTCTGAAAAGCAACAAGAAGAAAGTTATAAACTTTTCAGTTTGATAAATGGAAAGTTGCCTATAGTTTTTGTTGGTGATATTACAAAGGTTCATAAAAGTGATGATAATTATTTATCAAAAATAATTGATAGACAAGTTGAACTGCCATTTGATTTGCATCCATCTAAAATATGGAATAACTATTTTAGTGTTCTAGAAGATAAATTTAATACAGTACTTTCTGATGATTTTAAAAAAAGAATAAGTTCTGAGAACAGGAATCTACGAGATAGAGAACACTTTAATGATTATGTCAATCAAGAATTTTTTACAAGAGGAAAGTTAGGACACGTTCAAGTTAAGCAGCAATTACTTGTGATTTATGCTTATCTATTTTATCCAGATTTATATATGAATCTGCTTAAAGATGAAGCAATTAGGGTGGAGGAATCAGAAGAGTCAGGTTTTCTGGATATAATAAGAATAGGTCATACAATAAAAGAACAATTATCTAAAATTCAGAGTTCAGATAATTCAGATTATCCATTAAGTTTCAAAAAGAATAAGTTAGAATATTTATTATACGAGCAAACAAGCAACCGAACAAAAATTGAGTTAGATCTGCTGTTTACTAGTAACTCAGAGAAATTAATATCAGAGATTATTGAGTCAGATCAATCATCTGATTTTTACCAATATTTATCGAGTCAATTCCGAACATTTTCTAAAATAATGAAAGAACAACTTTTAACTATAGTAATAAAAGAATCAATAAAGTTTAAGAATAGTCCTTCAATGAATTTTATTGTTCAAGAAAGTTTGAATGAGGTTATACCTTCATACGAAAGGGATTCACCTCTGACTAAGGATGTTATTACTAGGATTATAAATATGTGGGAGTCTATCCTTAGGAATGAGAATCTGGACCAGTCTGAAATCATATATTTTCTCAATAAACACGACTTGCTTAGTTTTCACGAACTAGGACTATATTATTCTGATTTAAGAATAGATACTGAGACTTTTTCAAACTTACGTAGAAAGGACTTTTTTCTGTTAACCTATTTAAGTAGTAAGAGATTGTTTGAAAAGTTTGAGCTTTGGGATAATACTATTTGGGAGGCTATAAAATTATTTGATGACAGGGAGTTCTTATCTTTTTGGATTTCTCAATCAATTATTACGAATGGACTAGGCTATAAAGGATTTGATATTATTCCTGAGGACAAGAGGTATACTATTTGGACAGGTAGATATTTGTTTGAATCCCCTCATAAGCATACTGATTATAAGGAGTCTGTCATTTCTAAAATTAAACCGAGACTTGAAAAGATGGAGAAGGAAGGTTTCACATTTACTAAGATGGAAGACACAAGATTTAAGGTCGAGACTTAAGATTTAATGCAGAGTATTTTAAAAGGAGACAAACATGGTATCAGTAACACAACGTATCAAACAGATTAAACAGCCTCGTGGTGGTTATCTTCCTGTCAAGACTTTTACTGTGACGACGCTTGATGATGGTCAGGGTCTTAATCCTGAGGAGTCTATTGCGGCTAGTTTGGTTGGGACTGCTGTGGACTATCTTAGTCGTTTCATGGATGGGACAGCTGTTGAGAAGGCTTTTGAGATTTCCTTACTTGGTGCTAGAGTCATGAGGATGGAGTCTAAGGCTTTTGGTCTTCTGGATGATATTAAGGGGCTGGACGATTTGTCGATTATTAAGGCTTGTCAGTTGGCAGGTTTTGATAGTGCCTTTCGTGCTGGTCCTCTGGCTTATCGTCCAGTGGAGAGTATTGTCCCAGATCAAGCTACCATTTCGAATATTCGTATCATGGTTGAGCGTAGTTTGAGCTTCTTCAAGGCCTTTGGCCCTGTGACTGCGGATGGTTTTACCATGGAAGGGGCTTATACAGCTACCATAACGAATGGTGATGGGGATTTCCTGACCAAAGATACCCTTTGGGACTTTAAAGTCACCACCAGCAAGCCTAATAAGAACCATACCTTGCAGCTACTGAGTTACTATCTCATGGGTAGGCGTTCGATTCATCCAGAGTTTCAAACTATTGAAAAACTAGGCATTTTCAATCCACGTCAAAATACTATTTACCAACTTCCTCTTTCTGAGATTTCAGATGAGGTCATCAAGGAAGTGGAAACAAACGTGATAGGCTATTAGAACTAATAGGATAACATTCAAAAATACAAAGAAAGAAACATTATGTCAGAAACAACACAAACCTCCCAGTCGCTTTACCAAGCCCTGTGGAATTCAGCGGATGTGCTCCGCTCTAAGATGGATGCCAATGACTACAAGTCATATCTCTTGGGCATGGTCTTTTACAAGTATTTGTCGGACAAGATGCTTTTTTTTGTGGCAGAGACCATGGAGGAAGAGACAGAAAGCTTGGATGAGGCACTGGCAGTCTATCGTAAATACTACGAGGATGAGGAGACTCACGAGGACCTCTTAGCAGTCATCACTGATGAGATGAGCTATGCCATTCATCCTGACTTGACCTTTACGGCTTTAGTGGAGCGAGTGAACGATGGAAGCTTTCAGTTAGAGGACTTGGCTCAGGGCTTCCGTGATATTGAGCAGAGTGACGAGCTTTATGAAAACCTCTTTGAAGATATCGACCTCTACTCTAAGAAACTCGGAGCGACTCCTCAAAAGCAAAACCAAACGGTTGCGGCTGTTATGAAAGAGTTGGCTGTCCTAGATGTGGCTGGTCATGCTGGTGATATGCTTGGTGATGCTTACGAGTACTTGATTGGTCAGTTTGCGACGGATTCGGGTAAAAAAGCTGGTGAGTTCTATACACCGCAACCTGTTGCCAAGCTTATGACGCAGATTGCATTTTTAGGACGTGAGGACAAGCAAGGCTTTACCCTTTATGATGCGACTATGGGGTCAGGATCGCTCTTGCTTAACGCCAAACGCTATTCACGTCAACCACAGACAGTCGTTTATTTTGGTCAAGAGTTGAATACCTCAACTTATAACCTGGCACGTATGAACATGATTCTGCATGGTGTGCCGATTGAAAATCAGTTTTTACACAACGCTGATACCTTGGATGAGGATTGGCCAACTCAAGAGCCGACTAACTTTGACGGCGTTCTCATGAACCCACCTTATTCAGCCAAGTGGTCTGCAAGCTCAGGTTTCATGGATGACCCTCGTTTCTCACCATTTGGCAAACTGGCACCTAAGTCTAAGGCAGATTTTGCCTTCCTTTTGCATGGTTACTATCACTTGAAACAAGACAACGGTGTTATGGCCATTGTCTTACCTCATGGGGTGCTCTTCCGTGGTAATGCTGAAGGGACCATTCGTAAGGCTTTGTTAGAAGAAGGAGCTATTGATACAGTTATCGGTTTGCCTGCTAATATCTTCTTTAACACCAGTATTCCAACAACGGTTATTATTCTCAAAAAGAATCGCACCAATCGAGATGTTTACTTTATCGATGCCTCTAAGGAGTTTGATAAGGGGAAAAATCAGAACATCATGACAGATGCCCATATTGAGAAGATTCTCAATGCTTATAAGAGTCGTGAGGATATGGACAAGTTTGCCCATCTGGCTAGCTTTGAAGAGATTGTGGAAAATGACTACAACCTTAATATCCCTCGCTATGTGGATACCTTTGAGGAAGAGGAAGTGGAGCCCTTGACTGAGATTGTGGCTAAGATTAACGAGACTAATGCGACGATCGAAAGTCAGACAGCATCCCTTCTTGATATGCTTGGTCAGCTTCATGGAACGACACCAGAAGCAGATGAAGAACTCAAGGCCTTTGTAGAAGCATTTAAAGGGTAATTCCATATTTCATTTACTTTTTCCAAATAGATAGGAGTAGAGGGGCATCCCTCTATTTTTCTTAAGGAGAGGTCTATGGAAAAAAACACAAGCACGTCTCACCGACCTTGGATATCATAGCTAAGAAGATTTTCAGTCTTCCTGAGGTGACGGTGGCATTTATTTGAGATATTTTGGATTTGGATGTTGTGGATGCCCAGATTTTGGAGGGGACACAGCTTCATAAAAAGGACTTTGATGAGGATGAGCTCTTTTCAGCCTCGGTGGATGTTCGAGCTAAGTTGAATGATAGAACTGAGGTTATTATTGAGATTCAGGTGCGTAAGTAACCTTATTCTTTCAATCGTTTTCATTATTATTTGGCTAACCAGCTGGTGGAAAATGTGTAACAATTACGCCAACAAGGACAGACGCGCAAGATGTACGAGCAGATGGAGCCAGTTTATGGCATAGCTATCTTGGAGAAGACCTTATTGCCGGATGAGGAGTCCCCGATTTTTAATATACCTAATTTCATTATTCTTTATTTTTAATCATATATTTTGATTTGGTCCTGTATAATTAAAGTCATAAAAATATTATGGTGTTAAGATAATGAAAGAAAAAAGAAATAGTAGAATTCATTTATTTGCTCTTCTTGTTTTAGTATTTACTTTAGGTTTCGGATTTTCAGTAGATACTAGCAAACAATCATTGGCTGTGCCCCCTCAAGTCGCTCAAGCGGATGAGAACAATGGTATATTAGCTTTTAATGGTCAAAAACAGTTTGTCATGGAGGAAAAGGACCAGTTAGGACGTGCCCACAGTGCTCATATACAGTTACAAGATAAGGACGAGCCAAAGAATAAACGCCCCGGTAAAATAAAATATGATCCTGTAGGATGGCATAACTATAAGTTTTATTATGGTGATGGTAAATCAAAATCTTGGCTAATGAATCGAGGGCATTTGGATTGGCTATCAATTTTCTGGTGTCAATGACGAGGGCAAGAATTTAGTACCTATGACTGCCTGGTTAAACTCTGGAAATTATAAAGGAACCGACGAGGGTAATCAGTCAGGTATGCTTTATTACGAGAATCGCTTGGATAACTGGCTGGCACTCCATCCTAACTATTGGTTAGATTATAAGGTAACAGCTATCTACAGTGGAGACGAGTTGTTGCCTCGTCAAGTGGAACTTCAATATGTTGGTATTGATAGTTCTGGAAATCTTTTGGAAATTAAACTTGGTGGAGATAAGGAGACTCTCGACAGTCAGGGAGTTACGCATGATGTCTTGGATAACCAATCACCAAATGCAGAAATAAATTATGCGGATGGAACAGCGACAAATACGGTTACTGAATTTACTGAGGCACCATCTGAGCCTAGTCCTGAGAGATCACCAGTGGCTGAACAACCGAGTCCTGATCCAGAGCCTGCGCAACCTACACAAGAAGAAAGTAGAACAGTTTATGTGGCGCGTCATGGAGCAGCAGATGTTTATTGGTATGACATCAATAGTATGCCTAGCAATACCAATAAGGCTAATGTCGTCACTATGACAGAAACAGATGCCATAGCCCAAGGTAAACGACATACGACTAAAGAGTAATAAAAAAG
>OHWU01000185.1_pt1 | contig 35180 bp, 28 predicted proteins | sample 1579821 | NCBI WGS metagenome assembly OHWU01 (sample SAMEA3882548, study PRJEB24775) | human gut metagenome | biome: human-associated habitat; feature: intestine environment; material: feces | place: Netherlands | collected 2009/2010 | reverse complement strand
AATCTCCCCTTGGCAGAAAGTTTCCTGCATACCTCAATGGCATGTCCTGCGCCGCCCAAAGTGCCATCCACATAGATTCCATCCGGCTTTACCCTTAAGCCGTCAATGGTCTCATTGAGTAATACAGATTTATGCTTAAATTCCATATCCGTCTCCTGTGGGATTTCTACCTGCGTTATGCTCAAATGACGATTCCTATGTTCTGCATGCTTTCCGCAATGCTGTCCATATCATCATAATTGCAGTTCTCGCTCCACTTCTCTTTGCTCCAAACCTCGATCCGGTTCAGATTACCCGTAAGCACCACATCCTTATCCAGACCAGCAAACTGGCGCAGCGTCTGCGGCACCAGGATTCTTCCCTGCTTATCCAGCTGACATGTTGTAGCTCCGGCTACAAAGAAACGTGAAAAGGTTCTTGCGTCTTTATTTGTAAGTGGTAATGCTCGGAGTTTCTCTTCAAAAGCAACCCATTCATCCATCGGATAAATAGAAAGGCAACCATCCAACCCTCTTGTCAGTACGAACTCTTCCCCTAAGAGTTCCCTGAACCTGGAAGGGATGATCAGACGCCCCTTCGCGTCGATCGTATGATTATACTCGCCCATGAACATGAAACCCACCTACTCTCGTGAAACACGATTCTCCCCTTCGTGCTTCCAGGGTGCAAATGGTGTATTCTGCCACTCATCCCCATTCGCTACCACTATTCACCACTTTCTACCACTTATGTAATCATTCTAAACTATTTACCATGAAAAAACAAGTGCATATCCAAGTTTTTTTTCATTTCATGAAATATCCACAGGTTTTTTTTCAACCTGTTTATTTTCTGTGCATTATTATGAAATGAAAAAGCTTCCGGACAGTCGCCGGAAGCTTTTTTCTGACTTTATGTTCTGTTATTTTATGACATTTTAAAGGCCTTTGAACACAAAGGAAAATTTCATCTTTCCATTGGTATCCAGAAGGTATTCCGGATGGGTGCGGGCACCCCAGCTGTCATCTCCTCCAACACCCATCTGCGCCTTTGCGGCACGGACAACGGTATAATGGATTGCCGGAAGCTCATAGGGATGCATGGCATTTTCCATTTCATGAGGAGTATATGGAAGTGCCGAGAACATCATCGGGCCGTTTTCTTTATCCATCTCAAAGAGCATTCCTCTACCCTTTCTGTCTGTGATCTTTGCCCAGCGTACTTCCTCTTTGTTTCCGCATTCCTGCGGCACAAGATAGCGTGCCATATTGTCTGTCACGAGATTCTCATAAATGCCGAGCTTTGCGCCATGCTTCCGGTCTGCATAAGTCTCTGCCGGTCCCAGGCCGTACCACTGAACATGATCATAATCCGCATTGAATTTAAAGAGTACTCCGAACTCCGGCATATCGCCCAGCTCTTTTACAGGATCATAGGTCAGCGTTGTCTTTACTCTTCCATCTCCGGTTACCTCATAGGCAAGACGGCATTCACTGGCAGGCGTAGTTGGCAGGATGTAGGTAAAAGCAACCTCCACGCTGTTTTCGTGAACCGTTGTCTCCGGAGCATTGGCCGGACCATACATGCCTTTTCGGTAATCCTTATGACTTGCGTACATACTGGCGATCTTCCACTGTGCATAGCGCATCTGCATCAGACTTCCGCAATCATTATCTGTAGGTGCTCTCCAGAAGTTGGGCTTCGGAATCGCTTCGATCATTTCTCTTCCTGCATATTTATACGAAACCAGACCACCATTGAGAACAGAAAACAGCACTTCGAAATTTTCCCCGCGGACGCCGATGTTATGAAGGCTTCTCACAAACTCCACGCCACACGCAGGAGCTTCCGGTGTTCCTTCCACCTGATAAACATACTGGCCGAAAGCAACCTCATGTCCTGCCTCTGCCCAAAGTGTTTTTTCTCTGAGAAGGAAGGCTACGGTTACCGTATATTCGCCCGGGCGCTGCTGTTTTCCAAATGGAAGTCTGTAGGTCTGTTGGCTTAAAGGCTCCACCGCTGTATCCAGTGTCTCTGTGCGGAGAACATGACCGTTCTTTGCAAGAGTCACTTCACATCGGAATGTGTCCGTATTTACAAAAAGATTTTTGTTGATGATCTTAACAGAATCCTCACTTACCTGCGCAGTGATATTCTGGTAGTTGAATTTTACCTCCTGCATCTTTGGTGAAGCATCTCTGTCTCCGCCGTATGCGATACCGTTTCCACTGAAATTATAATCTGTAGGACGTTCACCGAAGTCTCCGCCGTATGCCTGGAATTCTTTACCGTAACGGTCTTTTTTGTAAATAGACTGATCAATGTAATCCCAGATAAAGCCACCCTGATATTTCGGTTCTGTATCTGTAAGATCTGTATATTTATGCATTGCGCCGCAGGAATTTCCCATTGCATGGGTATACTCACAGCAAATAAACGGCTTGCTGTCATCCTTTGCAAGGAACTCCCGGATCGCTTCTACGGAAGGATACATCTGGCTTTCCATGTCACTGGTGGCATTGTAGCTGCGGTCATGGAAAACCCCCTCATAATGTACCAGTCTTGTAGGATCATTCTTGTGGTAGAACTCAGACATCTCAAAGATATCTTTTCCACCAAAGGATTCATTTCCACAGGACCAGATCAGGATCGCCGGGTGGTTCTTGTCACGCTGATACATGGAATTTACACGGTCCAGCATCATGCCCAGCCATTCCGGTTTGTTGTGCGGAACGATATCCGTGTGATCTCCGGTAAATTCTGCTATATCCCAGGTTCCGTGAGATTCCAGATTGTTTTCTGCGATCATGTAAATACCATATTCATCACAGAGACGGTAGATCGGAGATGCATCCGGATAATGACAGGTACGGATTGCATTGATGTTGTTCTGTTTCATGGTCACGATGTCTTTGAGCAGTTCCTCCCGGGACACATGTCTTCCTGTGACAGAGCTGAACTCATGGCGGTTCACACCCTTGAATACGATACGTTTTCCGTTAAGGGTCATGATACCATCCTTCATTTCAAAACGGCGGAAACCGACTTTCTCCGGGATGATCTCCTGGAGCTTTCCGCTTTCATCACTGATCTCCAGCTCCAGATCATAGAGATTCGGCTCTTCTGCACTCCAGAGAAGGGGATCCTGAATCTCCCAGGTACAGGTATCCTCTCCGTTCAGAGATCTTTCCTCCTGCAAAAGGATCTCTCCCTTTCTGGAAAGTGTAAGCTTCATTTTTCCTTTTCCCCAGGTACTGGTCACGATCTCAAGCTCGGCTTTTTTGAGAGTTTCATCCGGAATGGCACGGATCCTGAGATCATATACATGGACATCCGGTACCGTAAACAGATAAACATCTCTGTAAATTCCGGAAAAACGGTAAAAATCCTGATCCTCGCACCAGCTGCTGGCTGTCCATTTAAACACCTGTGCCGCCAGCTTGTTCTCGCCGTCCTTCAGATATTCCGTAAGCTCGAATTCTGACGGAGTAAAAGAATCTTCACTGTATCCCACAAATTTTCCATTGAGCCACAGAGCCAGGCCGCTCTCTGCTCCCTGGAATGAAACAAATACTCTTTTTCCTTTCATGCTCTCCGGCACATGGAAATATCTCACATAGCTTGCCACCGGGTTAAAACGTTCCGGGATCTGTCCCGGATGAAGTTCTTCATGGCCTTCCCACGGATACTGGACATTGGCATACTGCGGTGCATCATATCCTTCCATCTGGATATGTGCCGGCACATAAATGTCCTCCCAGTCCTTACAGGAATATGCTTCTTCCTCAAAGCCTGGGATAGCAGATGCATAATTCCGTGCATAATGGAACTTCCAGAGACCATTCAGACTGTGACGGAAAGAAGTTTTCCCATCTTCTCTCTCTTCCTCACAGCGATAATATGTATGATCTGAGTGGGCATCCATTCTTCCGTCGCTGAAATACCGGGGATCTTTTAACAGAGAATGATCAAATTTTTTCATTTTTTCCTCCTGCCCGGCAGATTCTGTTTTTTCTGCCGGATCCTTCGTTTTTTATGCTATGATCATTATAGTATAATCCACCGGATTATGGTATAATATGTTTCGCCAAAATATATAACATTTAGAAACAGGTGAATATCATGTCGATCTATTTCAGAAACACTCCGGTCAGTGCTCCCTTCATGTTTGAATCTCTTGGGAACCACTGGAATCAGGTTAATATCTTCCGTCCGGACGGATATCCGTATTATCATTACCTCCAGACTGAAAAGGGTACCGGACGCATTGAAGTCCGTGGAAAATTTTATACTCTCGGAGCCAACGAGGGCATCCTCATCGCCCCCGGTGTCCCTCATTCCTATCACAGGGAGTCTACTTCCTGGACCACGATGTTTGCCACCTTCACAGGAACACTGGCAGGCAGCATTCCTTCCATGACAGACAACCAGGAAGTGATCCTTATCGAAAAGGAACAAGGAGCCAGTATCCGGAAAATGATTTCTTCTACCTTGCGTAAATATCATCAGCCCACACCGGATATGAAATCTCTTTCTTCCGACTGCTATAATTTTCTTATGAATTTTACAGACTGTGCAGCTTCTCCGAAGATACAGGATAATCCGCTCTACCAGAGATATGTGATCCCGGTAATAAAAGAAATCGAAACCGGTTATCAGCAGGATATCACTGCAGCGCAACTGAGCCGGAGCGTTTTTGTCTCTCCGCAGTATCTTTCCCGTCTGTTCCGCCGTTTTATGGGCTGCTCGGTTTACGAGTACGTTACCATGTACCGCATCAGCCGCGCCCGGGAGCTTCTGCTTTCCAGACCGGATATGAAGATCCAGGATGTTGCCGGCGCTTCCGGATTTTCCGATGCCAGCCACTTTATCGCCATGTTCCGTAAAGTCACAGGCACAACTCCTCTGGATTTCCGAAAGATGTACTGATATATTCCTACTGCACAGCACAAAAACTGCCCTGCCGGAAACGTCGTAGAAGACGTTTTCCTGCAGGGCAGTTTTCTGCTGCTCTTATCAGCCAAATGCCGGTATCCTATCCTATATTCTGATCCATCAGACAAAAGCATCTGTATCCTATATCTGTTTGCTCTCAGTTTCCGTAATATAATTCCAGAATACGGTCAACTCTTTGGCTGGCCTCCAGATTCTTCAGAAGATCGCTCCTGCTCCTGATCTGGCTGTCCAGCTTCTTCCGTTCCTCCTGCAGCTGCTGCAAAAGTGACGCTTTCCGAAGAGCTTCCTCTTTCTTCTGTATCTCGTTCTGATCCATTTTTTTCTCCCTGTACAGTCTCTGTTTCCAGATTCTCTGCTACATTTTCCCGTTGCTGTTCCGCTTCTTTCTCTGCCTGCTGATCTTTCTCGATCCTTCTCATCCGTACTTTTGCCCGCTTTCTGGACATCACGCGTTTCACTGCAACTACCACGGTGCAAAGAACAAAAAGTATTACCGAGATCACCAGTGAAACATCCACGCCGGTTCCCGGAAACAGTATTTTATCTGTGCGGAACCACTGGATCACTGCTCTTCCAAGACCATAGCCTGCCAGATATCTCAGAAAGATCTCTCCCTGAAATACTTTTTTGCGAAGCAGCATCATAAGCATCAAAAGCACAAGCAGACACCAGAGACTTTCATAAAAAAACAAGGGCTGTACCAAAATCCAGGTACCACCGTCCACGGTTTGAAGCTTTTCACGCATAGCCGTGGTGACCTCTCCTGCCCGTACCGCAGTCAGCGGCAGCTGCATGGAAAAAATGTTGTCTGCATATTCCCCGAAAGATTCTCTGTTAAAAAAGCTTCCCCACTTTCCTATTATCTGCCCGATCAGAAGTCCCATGCAGGCAAGATCTGCCATCTGCCAGAAGGATTTCTTTCGGATCCTGCAGTAGACCGCACCACCCAGCACACCGCCCAGAAGTCCGCCATAAAACATAAGTCCTCCGGACCGTATATTCAGAAGCTGTCCCGGATCATTTTTATAAAAGCTCCAGGAAAAAGCCGCATAAAGCAGCCTTGCCCCTGCCACACCGGAAAGCAGCGTTATGATGGCCAGATCCAGATATGCATCCGGATCTTCATGATTTCTTCTGGCTTCCAGTACCACAAAAAAGATTCCCAGAAGCATTCCTATCGCGATCAGGACGCCATAGATCGTGATCTCAAAGCCAAAGATTTCAAAGGATCTCGGCACATGATCCAAAACCAGATTTAATCCGGGAAACCGAATTGACATATCCATAAAATCACCTGTTATAATTTTTCAGCTTACAGCCGGTATTTCACAGACGTTGGTGATCACACGTTAAATCTGAATAAGATCACATCTCCGTCCTGTACAACGTACTCTTTTCCTTCCATACGTACAAGGCCCTTCTCTCTGGCACCTGCATAGGAACCGCAATCCAGAAGATCCTGATAATTCACAACCTCTGCTTTGATAAATCCACGTTCAAAGTCTGTGTGGATCTTACCTGCTGCCTGCGGTGCCTTGGTTCCGATCTTGATAGTCCATGCTCTTGTCTCATCCTCTCCGGCTGTCAGGAAGCTCATAAGGCCAAGAAGGTGATAGCTTGCGCGCACCAGCTTCTCCAGGCCGGATTCTGTCAGTCCCAGATCCTCAAGGAACATCTTTCTCTCATCCTCATCCAGCTCGGAGATCTCCTCCTCGATCTGCGCACAGATCACAAATACCTCGCTGTTCTGTTTGGCAGCATATTCACGTACTGCCTGTACATACTGATTGTTCGCCCCATCATCTGCGATATCATCCTCTGCAACGTTAGCCGCATAGATCACCGGTTTTGCAGTAAGAAGATTATAGGTTGCAAGCCATGCATCCTCATCTTCGTTCTCTGTTTCCAGAGTAATGGCAAGCTGTCCCTCTTCCAGATGCGCCTTTACTTTTTCAAGGAATGTAAGCTCTTTGGCAGCTTCCTTATCCATACGTGCAGTCTTGGTAACCTTGGCAATTCTTCTCTCGAGGATCTCAAGATCAGAGAAAACAAGCTCCAGATTAATAGTCTCGATATCGCGGAGCGGATCAATGCTTCCATCTACATGAACAACATTGGAATCCTCAAAGCAGCGTACCACGTGAACGATAGCATCTACCTCACGGATATTTGCAAGGAACTGGTTTCCAAGTCCCTCTCCCTTAGATGCGCCTTTTACAAGACCTGCAATATCGACGAATTCGATCACTGCCGGTGTTACTTTTTTTGATTTATAAAAATCTCCGAGAAGATTCAGTCTCTCATCCGGAACGGTTACAACACCCACATTGGGGTCGATAGTACAGAACGGATAGTTTGCGGATTCTGCTCCGGCTTTTGTCAGTGAATTGAATAATGTACTTTTTCCTACGTTAGGAAGACCTACGATTCCTAATTTCATCTCTCTATATACGTCCTTTCGATATATTTATTTACAGTATTTTTCAGATACTCTTTAAACAGGCCTTTCCGTTTTTCAGGCCATCCCTGTCACATATTACCATACACAGCCTGAAATCGCAACTGTGAGGCAATTATTGTTACTGTCAGTCCCTGGACATGATCATCAGAAGCTGCCCGCTTTCATACAGGATCTCTGCGGTTTCTTCCGAAATCTCATTGCTGACGGTCAGGCCACTGTCTTCTACTGTCAGATGATATCCGTTCAGCGGATACTTAAATCCCTTCAGAGTGAGGCCTGTCACATCACCTCCCACAGTAAAGAATGAAACATATTTTCCAAACTGCTCCTCTCTGTGCAGTATGGTTCCGCTTTCTGCAAGTGTGATATAATTCCACTGATCTGCGATCGCAATACGAACGCCCTGTTCCTTACCCATGGAAAGCAGTCCCAGATTCGCCAGCACATGATCCAGCCTTGTGCCGGTAGCTCCCAGGATCAGGATATCCTTTGCGCCCTTGCGGATCATCTGGTTTACCGCAGACTGTGTATCCGAATCATCCTTCTCTGGCTTCAGCCTGATGATCTCCGGTCCCTTCAGGCTTTCCATATATTTTTGGCCTTCTTCGGAAAGACTGTCAAAATCCCCAATTGCAAGATCCGGAATAAATTCCCGGTTTTTCATAAACCATTCCATCCCCTTATCTGCAGCAACAAGAGTGATTTTCTCTCCTCGGCTTTCTTCTATTCTTTTTTTTAAAAAATCGAGGGCAAAACCATTCTGGATATTGCCCCCGCTGATTATTATTGTATCAATCATTTTCAGTCCAGCTCTTTTTTGATATTGTGGATTTTTTCTGTAATGTGTCTTACATTGGCTGCCACATCGCCCTTAAATACCCAGGAACCTGCGACCATGAGGTTTGCACCGGCACGCATAACCGTCTCCAATGTATCATCATTGATACCACCATCTACCTGGATATCAACATCCAGCTCTTCTTCATCAATAAGCTCACGAAGCTCCTGGATCTTCTCCGTGCATTCGTCCATGTATTTCTGTCCGCCAAATCCTGGCTGAACAGTCATTATCAGCACCATATCCACATCTTCAAGAAGATGGCTGATGTCATTTACCGGTGTGGATGGCTTGATCGAAACTGCCGCCTTTACCCCTGCTGCCCTGATCTGCTCCAGTGTACGCTCCAGATCCTCACATGCCTCCGCATGTACAGTAATGGAATCTGCTCCGCATTCTACAAAATCGCGGATATATCTTTCCGGTTCTGTTACCATCAAATGTACGTCGAAAAACATGTTGGATTCTTTCCGGATCGATTTGATCACCGGCATTCCAAAAGAAATGCTGGGAACAAAATCTCCATCCATAACATCAATATGCAGATATTCAACGCCTTCCTTTTCCAGAATTTTGATCTGTTCTCCCAGTCTGTTAAAATCTGCTGATAAGATCGACGGGCACAATCGGTATTCCATGACTCAGTATCTCCTTTTCTCTTTTAATTCCTGGTGCAGCTCCAGATAATCTTCATATCGGAGTCTGCTGATCTCATTGTTCTCAAGGGCTTCCTTAACAGCACAGCCCGGTTCATGTATGTGACGGCACCCCTGAAAGCGGCACTGTCCTTCATATCTTCGGAACTCCGGAAAGTAATCCTTCAGTTCCTGCTCCTCCATATTTTCAATATATAAGGAGGAAAATCCCGGCGTATCCACAAGGAATGTATCCTGTGCCACCGGTATGATCTGTGCATGGCGCGTGGTATGTTTTCCCCGTTTCAGCTTACGGCTGATCTCACCGGTTTCCATCTCCACTTCTTCCTGAAGGGAATTTGTAAGAGAAGATTTTCCCACGCCGGATGGGCCGGCAACCACAGTTGTCCTGCCCTGAAGCACTTTTTCGATCTCGTCGAGTCCTTCTCCCTTCAGGGCACTTGACAGGATCACCTGATAGCCGCAGCTCTGGTATGTTTCATAGAGAAATTCCAGCTCTTCCGTTGTTGCCAGATCTTTTTTGTTAAAACAGATGACTGCCGGAACACCTTCCCTCTCCATCATAATGAGGAAACGATCCAGAAGCATGAAGTTCGGCTTCGGATTATCCATGGCAAAGATCACCAGTGCCTGATCTACATTGGCCACAGCCGGACGGATCAGAGAATTCTTCCGCTTGTGGATCTCCGTCACACTTCCCTCCAATTCCTTTTCATCCAGAACTGTAATGTCCACATTGTCACCTACCAGAGGCTTGAATTTATCCTTACGGAAAATTCCCTTGGCTCTGCATTCATATGTATTACCGTCTTCTGCATATACGTAGTAGAATCCGGCAATACCTTTGATTATCTTTCCCTGCATGATCACTCAGCTTTCTTGAATGTAACCGTGTAGGTTCCAAGCTGCTGATAATCTCCGTCCCTCTCTTCATAGAGATAGATAGTTCCTGAGGTAACGCCCTCAGCACCTGAGATATCAAGCTGATACGGGAAGCTGATATTCTGTCCGTCGATGATGGTGGATGCCTTAGGCTCACCGTTTACGTCCTGGATCAGTTCCAGACGGATCGCGCCTCCATTGTAGCCGGACGGGGTATCCAGTGTCTGTGTACATTTCCAGCCTGTGTTTGCATTGACATCTGCTGTAGATGTAGTTGTGGATACTGTGCTGTCCGCAGATGCTGTGCTGTCTGTAGATGCTGTACTGTCTGTAGATGCTGTACTATCTGCAGATGCTGCGCTGTCTGTGGATGGAGCCTTGTCACCGGAGCTGATGGTAATGCTGATCGGCTGATCCGGGTCTGCTGCCGCATAGGCTTCCGGATCCTGTGCGATAACTGTACCTGCTGCTTCTGTACTCTGCTGTTCTGTTATCTGGATATCAATAAATTTACCTAAAGTAGTAAGCGCATCATCCTTGGTCATTCCTACAACACTCGGAACCTCAGCATTATCGCCATAATCAACCCCTCGACTGACTGTCAGTGTTACAGAAGAGCCTGCCTGCACAGAAGTACCTGCTGCCGGCTCGACATTGTAAACATATCCCGGATCTACCAGTGCATATCCGTTGTCATCTGTGTCGCTGTATTCTTTCTGGACATTTACCTGAAGTCCAAGATCTTCCAGAGTCTGCTGTGCATCGATTCCTGTACGTCCATCCAGATCTGGGATCGTAACCTGTGCTGTTCCGGTGCTTACCCAGTATTTCACAGTTGTATTGGCTTCAACCTGTGTTCCCGCAGCTGTCTCCTGACGGGAGATCCTGCCTTTTTCCTGATCGGATGCCTCCTCACCGGCCATCTGGACACCCAGATGTGCATCGTTTGCAAGTGTTTTAGCCTCTTCCTCTGTCTTGCCTACAAGATCAGGAACGGTTGCCAGACCGTCAGCTGCTGATTCCTGCTTCGCTTCTACCTTGCTGCTGTCTGCAGCTCCGCTGCTGCCGGTTCCAAACAGTCCTGCGGCACGTCCAAGCACTACCACAAGAACGATCAGAAGGACTGCACCTCCGATCAGTGCCGCAATCGTCAGGCCTCTTCCGGAACCATGATGCTTCTTTTTCTTTCCGGATCTATGCTCGGATCTCGGTCTGTATTCTTCCTCTGCATCATCGTAATCGTTATCGTCGTATTTTTCTTCCTCAAGTGCGGTGATCTCCGGTTTTGTGATCTGCTTCGGTGTATGTTTGATCTCACCAAGCTCTTCTTCTGAGATCACAACCGTCTTGGCATCGTTGTCAACTGTAGTAAGCTTTACAAAATCACCCTGAGGATCGATCAGAGAATGCTTCAGGTCTGCGATCACATCCTCCATACGGCTGTAACGACGATCTACACTTTTCTGTGTACATTTCAGAATGATCTGCTCCAGACTGTACGGAAGGTCCGGTGTATAAACACTTGGCGGGACCATCTCTTCCTGCAGATGCTTGATAGCGATCGCCACAGTGGTATCTCCGTCAAAAGGAACTCTTCCTGTGACCATCTCATACAGTGTGATTCCAAGAGAATAGATATCGCTCTTCTCATCGCTGTATCCGCCTCTCACCTGCTCAGGTGAGCTGTAATGTACAGATCCCATTACATTGGAGCTGATCGTATTGGAAGATGCAGCTCTGGCAATTCCAAAGTCTGTCACCTTTACTTTACCATCTGTGGAAATAATGATATTCTGAGGTTTCACATCTCTGTGAACGATACCATGGCTGTGTGCCGCCTCCAGACCCATAGAAACCTGGATTGCGATACTTGTAGCCTCTTTAATGGAAAGCTTTCCCTTCTTGGAGATGTATTCCTTCAGAGTGATACCCTCGATCAGTTCCATAACAATGTAATAAACACCGCCGTCATCTCCTACGTCAAATACATTGACGATATTCGGATGTGTAAGACCAGCTGCCGCCTGGGCCTCACTTCTGAATTTCTTTATAAACGTGGTGTCTTCCCGAAACTCCGGTTTCAGGACCTTCACGGCAACAAAACGGTTCAGCTTATGGTCCATAGCCTTATAGACATCTGCCATTCCGCCAGTTCCGATTTTTCCTACGATCTCATAGCGCTCGGCTATGATCATTCCCGTCTTCAACATGCTTCCACCTCATTCGTGAATGGCTCTACCAGTACGACTGCAATATTATCCTTACCACCATTCTGATTTGCTTCCCGAAGGAGCGCACTGCCCTTCTGATCAATATCTGCTTCCGGATCGGATATGATCTCCTGGATCTTCTCATCTTCAACCATATTGCTGAGACCGTCTGAACACATCAGGATCGTACATCCTTTTTCAAGTTTCAGATCAAAGAAATCCACATCCACCGTTTTCTCCGCGCCAAGTGCCCTTGTAATGATGTTCTTATCTGGATGATTCCGTGCTTCCGCTTCGCTGATCTCGCCCATTCTCACCATTTCCTGTACCAGGGAATGATCTCTGGTGACCTGGCGGATTCCGTCCTGGATCACATATAAACGGCTGTCACCCACATTGGCTACATAGGCATACTGATCTACAATAGTCGCCACCACCATAGTGGTTCCCATGCCCCGGAGGTTTTCGTCTTCCTGCGCACGGTTTCTGATCTCCGTGTTCGCAGCTTCGATCGCATGACGAATAACCTTCACAGGATTGTAATCCGCATCTTCACGGATTTCATCCACAAGGATCCGTACTGCATGTGAGGATGCATAGTCACCGGCGTTATGTCCGCCCATTCCGTCCGCGACTGTGAAAAGATTAGGCAGATTTCCAACCGGACCTTCAGATGCAAACACGTAATCCTGATTCATCTTCCGCTTCTGCCCTACATCAGTAGCTGAGTATATCCTCATGTCACTTCTCGCTTTCTGTTTTTTCCATGTAACTTTTTCTTAGCTGTCCACAGGCACCGTCGATATCGCTGCCCATTTCCCTTCTAATAGTAACATTAATTCCGTATTTTTCAAGTTTTATTTTGAAATTCTCCACAGCCTGTCGAGTAGACCTCACATAGGAGCGTTCCTTGATGGGATTGACCGGAATCAGATTTACATGGCAATTGATGCCTTTTATACGGCCTGCCAGCTGTCTCGCATCTTCTTCACTGTCGTTGACGCTGGCTACAAGACTGTACTCAAAGGTGATCCTTCGGCCTGTTTTGTCAAAATAATTTCTGCAGGCATCCAGAACCTCATCCATGGAATACTTATTCGCGATCGGCATCAGTTCCTGTCGTTTTTCATCATTTGGAGCATGAAGGGAAAGTGCCAGAGTGATCTGAAGCTTTTCTTCAGCCAGATCATACATCTTCGGCACGATCCCACAGGTAGAAACCGTCACATTTCTCTGACTGATCCCAAGACCGTTTTCGTCGGTAAGGATCCGGACAAAACGGACAAGATTGTCATAATTATCCATCGGCTCACCGGTTCCCATCACAACTACATTGGCCACACGTTCGCCGGTATCTGCCTGGATACGGTAAATCTGATCCAGCATCTCGGACGGTTTCAGGCATCTGGTCAGTCCTCCGATGGTAGATGCACAGAATCTGCATCCCATACGGCAGCCCACCTGAGAAGAAATGCACACAGAATTTCCGTGGTGATACCGCATGAGAACACTCTCGATCACATTTCCATCTTCCAGCTGGAACAGATATTTTCTGGTTCCGTCAATTTTTGAGATCCTTACATCTGCCTGGGTCAGTGCTGTGATCGGATAAGCCGAAAGCTTTTCCCTGAGGCTTTTGGAAAGATTTGTCATTTCATCCCAGGAGGTAACCAGCTGCTGGTGAAGCCATGCATAGATCTGTTTCGCCCGGAAAGGCTTTTCACCGATCTTTGTCATGAATTCCTTCAATTCCTCCATGGTCATGGATTTTACATCTGTCATTTTCTGTTATTTCCTTCTGAATCTGGCAATAAAGAATCCATCTGTCTTATGTATTCCCGGCAGAAGCTGCAGATAGCCAAGCTTCGTGGACTTACAGTGCAGTTCCTCCGGAATATACGGATCCAGGCTTTCCAGCCGGTACGGATAATTCTTTAAAAACCATAATACATTTTCTTCGTTTTCTTCCCGGGCAATGGTACATGTGCTGAAGATCAGCGTTCCATCCGGTTTCACATACTTTGCAGCCTTATCCAGGATCATTCTCTGGAGCATTACGATCTCTTCCTGTTTCTGCGGAGTTGCCCGGTATTTGATTTCCGGTTTCTTGCCGATAACTCCATAACCGGAGCACGGTACATCCGCGATCACAATATCCGCAGCCTGTTCGGAATCCGGATCATATACCGTTGCATCCTGAACTCTGGCTTCCACATTGATCACTCCGGTCCTGTGGATATTTTCTTTGATAAGATCTGCCTTATACTGGCTTACATCTCTGGCATCCACATTTCCGTAATCCCCCATTTTGTCTGCCGCATGGATGCTTTTTCCACCTGGTGCAGCGCACATGTCGATGATATGGTCACCTTTTTTCGGACTTGCAGCTTCCGCTACAAGCATAGAGCTTACATCCTGCACCAGGATCTTTCCCTGAAGGAAGGTCTCAAGTGTCAAAATATGATTGTAATCGGAAATCTTCAGTGCATAGGGAAGATAAGGAGCCTGTTCTACTGTCACTCCCTGAGACTTCAAACTGGTGACGATCTCTCTCAGAGACGCCTTATGAGTACGGCACCGTACTGTGATCGGTCTTTCTGTCAGAAAATCCTCCAGGATCTTCTCCGTAGTCTTCACTCCGTAGGCTGCTTTCCATTTTTCTACCAGATATTCCGGCATGGAATATTTCACAGAAAGATAACGGACTTCGTTTTCTTCCCTGGAAGGAAGCTCCAGATCACCGATCTCTCTTGCGATCGTACGGAGCACCCCGTTGACAAAGGGCTTTAGATTATAAAAGCCTTTTCGCTGTGCCAGCTTTACCGCTTCATTGCATACTGCACTGTCCGGAACACTGTCCATAAATTTCAGCTGATATACCGCACTTCTCAGGATCTCACGGATCTGCGGTTTCATCTTGTTTACAGAAACCTTGGAAAAAGAATCGATGACATAATCAATATAGATCCTGTATTCCAGGGTTCCCTCACATACTCTTGTAATAAAGCTACGTTCCTGTTTCGGAAGAAACTGATATTTGGAAAGCGCATTCCGGATCGCAATATGGCTGTGCTCACCCTCCTCCTCGATCTGTAACAGGATCTCAAGGATCAGTTCTCTGGTATTTACTCCGCTGCTAATCACGATCTCTACCTCCTGCAAGGATAATCAGTCTCAGAAGCTGCAGAATAGATGCCGCCAGAGCTGCTACATAGGTAAGCGCTGCCGCTGTAAGTACTTTTCTTGCACCCTTTTTTTCATCTGCACCTAAGATACCTGTACTTTCCAGCATTTTAAGCGCTCTGGAAGACGCATTGATCTCAACCGGAAGTGTCACCAGCTGAAACAGTACTGCCAGTGAAAACAAAACAATTCCCAGAGTTACCAGCGGATCAATGGAAAAGATCAGTCCTGCAATAAACAGCGGCCATGAAAGCTGGGAACCAATATTTGCGGCAGGTACAATGGCTGAACGGATATTCAGTGGTGCATAATTGATCGCATCCTGGATCGCATGGCCACATTCATGTGCTGCCACCCCCACAGCCGCCAGAGAATTTCTTCCATAAATATCTTCTGAAAGGGAAACCGTTTTCGTTCTCGGATCATAGTGATCCGTAAGACTTCCGCGGATCGGAACCACCTGTACGTCTGTGATCCCAGCCGCTCTCAGGATCCTCTGTGCAGCTTCCGCACCGGTGATACCTGAATGACTCCGGACCTTTTTATAGACTGCAAAGGTACTGCGCAGCTTCGCAGATGCCGCAAGAGAAAGAAGCATTCCGATCACGAGCAAAAGAATCGTGGGGTCCATTCCCCATCCGTAATAACCATATCCGTACATAACTCATCACTCCCTGGAATCTCTGAACATGTCTCCTGGTTTCAACTGATATCCCCGAAGGAACGCATCCGCTTCCATGCGTTTTTTGCCTTCCAGCTGCACTTCATGAAGCACGAGTACCTTCTGGCCGCATGCTACCTGGATTCCTCCTTTGTCAGCGGCTATCACAGTTCCCGGTGCTTCCTGTGCCTGTTTTTCCAGAACAGAGCTCTTCCAGACCTTCAATGTTTTTCCATTGATAAAGGTAAAAGCGCTTGGCCATGGATCAAGGCCTCTTACCAGACGCTCCAGTTCTTCCGCATTTTTGCTGAAATCCAGAAGCCCCATTTTTTTTGAGATCATGGCAGCATATGGTGTTGGACTCTCCTCCGGCTGTTTCTCGCGGGTTGCAGTTCCGTCAAAAATGGACGGTAAAGTCTGTACCAGAAGCTCTGCACCTGCCTGTGCGAGCTTATCAAACAAGCTTCCACCTGTCTCATCTTTGGCAAGCGGAACCACGATCCTGGAAATCATATCACCGGTATCCAGACCGGTTCCCATCTGCATAATAGTAACGCCGGATTCTTTTTCACCGTCGATCACCGCCTGCTGGATCGGTGCAGCTCCACGATATTTAGGAAGCAGAGACGCATGGATATTGATACATCCGAATCTCGGCATATCCAGGATGCTCTTTGGAATGATCTGCCCGAATGCCGCAACAATGATGATGTCCGGTGCAAGATTTTTCAGTTCTTCCACAAATTCAGGATCTCTTACCTTCACCGGCTGCAGTACCGGGATCCCGTGTTTCAGTGCTTCTTCTTTTACAGGAGTAGGCATCATAGTTTTGCCTCTGCCCTTCGGTTTGTCCGGCTGTGTGATCACAGCCTCCACTTCATATCCGTTCTCTGCCAGTGCTACAAGAGGCGCCACCGCAAAGTCCGGAGTTCCCATATAAATAATCTTCATAGTATCCCGCCTTTAGTCTTCTTCATCATAAGTTACCTTGTGAAGTTCTCCCTCCACAAGTTCTGTATACATTTTTCCATCCAGATGGTCAATCTCATGACAGAATGCTCTTGCCAGAAGGCCCTCTCCCTCGTAGATCTGTTCGTTCATATTTACATCAAGTGCTTTTACCTTCACATAGTTCGGACGTGTTACCTGTCCTGCCATTCCCGGAACGCTCAGGCATCCCTCGTCACCGGTCTGCTCGCCGCTTGTCTCAAGGATCTCCGGATTGATCAGCACGATCGGGCCCTCACCTACATCGATGACAACGATACGTTTCAGGATTCCTACCTGTGGTGCAGCGAGGCCAACACCCATTGCATCATACATGGTATCCAGCATATCTGTGATCAGTTCCCCGATCCTCGGTGTCATTTTGTCTACTGTCCGGGATTTTTTTGTCAGTACAGAATCCCCCTGTACACGGATTGTTCTAAGTGCCATTTTTCTTCTCCTTTAATTCATATCAAATTGAATGTATATTTTCCGGAATCCGGAATTTATCTCTATATATTTCTCCAGCTTCTCTCTGACTGCTGTGAGAAAGCAGATATCCCTGTGCTTCAGATGGATCACCTGACGATAAACATCCTTTACCTTACCTACCGATGCAGCTGCAGGTCCGATCATGTGAAGCTCTTCCTTCGGACTTACCCTGCGGATAAAAACTTCTATATAATACATGGCATTTTTCAGAAGTTCTTCATCCTGGCAGGCGCCAAAAACAGTCATCATATGGGCTGCCGGCGGATAGTCCAGAAGCATCCGATACCCCATTTCTTCTTTATAAAATTTCTTATAATCCTGAATAGCCGCAGCCTGGATACTGTAATGCTCCGGCTGATATGTCTGGATCACCGCCTGCCCCGGCCGATTCCCTCTGCCGGAACGTCCAACTGCCTGAGTCAGAAGCTGGAATGTACGCTCCCCGCAGTGATAGTCATCCATATTCAGCGAAAGATCTGCTGCAATCACTCCTACCAGAGTCACATTCGGAAAATCATGTCCCTTGACGATCATCTGGGTCCCCACCAGAATATCTGCCTCATGCTTTGCAAAAGAAGCCAGGATCTTCTCATAGCTGTCCTTGGTCCTTGTGGTATCAAAATCCATTCGAAGTACCCTGGCTTTCGGGAATTCTTTTTCAATGACCTTCTCGATCTGCTGGGTTCCTGCCTTAAATCCGCCAATGTGCGGTGAACCACAGGACGGACAGATTTCCGGTTTCACAGTCTCATAGCCGCAATAATGACAGATCAGACGATTGCCATTGTGTTCACTTAGAGATACATCACAGTGGGGACATTTCATAACGTGACCGCAGGCTCTGCAGGAAACAAAGCCCGCATATCCTCTCCGGTTCAGAAACAGCATGGCCTGTTCTCTTCTTTCAAGGACCTGCTCCAGATCCCTCTTCAGCTCCAGACTCAGTACCGAGCGGTTTCCTTTCTTTAATTCTTCCCGAAGATCCACGATTGATACCTGTGGAAGAGGCCTTTCCTCATAACGTGCGTTTAACTTTACCAGAAGATATTCTCCGTCACAGGCATGACTGTAGGCTTCTAATGACGGAGTGGCTGATCCCATGACCACACGGGCATGTTCCATTCGTGCCCTCTCAATGGCAGTCTCACGTGCATGGTACCTTGGCGTATTCTCACTTTTGTAGGTGGGTTCATGCTCTTCGTCGATAACGATCAGTCCCAGATCTGAAAACGGTGTGAACAGTGCGGATCTGGGTCCTACCATCACCTGGATCTCACCACGTTTTGCTCTTTTGAACTGATCATAACGTTCTCCCTGGGAAAGTCTGGAATTCAGAACCGAAACCTTATCTCCGAACATGGCATAAAAGCGCCTAACTGTCTGATAAGTAAGCGCGATCTCAGGGATCAGCACGATCGCCTGTTTTCCCTCCTCCAGTACCTTCTGGATCAGGCGCATATAAACCTGGGTCTTTCCACTTCCGGTCACTCCGAAAAGAAGTGCAGGCCTTGGGTCCGGCTCCTGCCATTCCCGAAAGATCTGCTCTGCCGCCAAAAGCTGTTCCTGGTTCAGACTCAGCTCCATGTTCTCCTTCACCAGGCCGAGCCCCTCGGGAATGCGATACATTTCCTGACTTTCAATAGTTATCAGACCTTTTTTTTCAAAAAAATCAAGGACGGAAATGCCGGCTCCAAGCTCTTTGGAGGCATAGGTATAATCCAGGCTCCCGGCCTCCAGGATTGCCCGAAGGAACCGCTCACGTGCTTTAAAGCGGCTGCCTTCCAGCTTGCCAAGAAGTGCCTGCCCCTCTTCCTTTTTCCCTGTAAAAAGGATCAGTCTTTTCTCTTTTGCACGGACCTTGTCTTTTACAGGCAGAACTGTTTTCAGTGCCTGGATCATGGTGGAGCCATAGGTCTCCTTCATCCAGGCCGCAAGTGCGATCAGCCGGGATTCTGTTGTCTCACTGTCTGTGGACACTCCCCGGATCTCCTTGAGCTTTGACGCATCATATTTTGCCGTTCCGGAGATCCCGGTCACATAGCCTTTCCGAAGGGTATTTCCCTTTCCGAAGGGCACTGTGACCACAACTCCGGGTTTTATTGCCTGTGCCAGTTCCTCAGGTACACGATACTGAAAATCCCGGTCCAGCTTCTCATGAGAAATATCAATGATCACATCTGCATAGATCATCCATTTACGCTTTCTGATCTTCTTCCAGGATCTCCCGGATCAGTACACGCTCATCCATGGGATATTTCTTTCCCTTGATCTCCTGGTAATCCTCATGGCCCTTTCCTGCAAGGACGATGATATCTCCCGGCTCACCATGATGGATCGCATAGGCGATCGCTTCTTTACGATCCGGGATCTCTACATATTTTCCGTCTGTTTTTGCCATTCCGATCTTGATATCATCGATGATGGCCTGCGGATCCTCATCTCGCGGATTATCTGAAGTGATGATGGTCAGATCTGCCATCTTTCCGGAAACCTCACCCATCTCATAACGGCGCAGCTTGGAACGGTTTCCGCCACAGCCAAACAGGCATACCAGTCTGTGCGGATCATATTCCTTCAGTGTTCCGAGAAGGCTCTCCAGCGCCATCGCATTATGTGCGTAATCGATCATCAGTGTAAATTCGTCAGATACCTTGATCATCTCAATACGGCCTTTGACTTTGGCTACCTTCAGAGCTTTGATGATATTCTCCTCAGATACCTTAAAATGACGGCAGATGGCAATGGCTGTCAGAGAATTGTAAATGCTGAATTTACCCGGAATATCGATCTCCACCGGAAAATCCATAAGCCCCTTCACATGGTAGGAAATTCCCAGATAGCCCTTTCTTCCAACGAGTCTGGCATCCTCTGCACGGAGATCTGCTTTTTCGGAAAATCCGTAGGTTTCAAGTTTGCAGGTGTGGCCTTCGATAATGCGGTCAAAGTGTTCATCGTCACGATTTACGATACCAACCTTACACTGCTTGAGAAGCATGGATTTGCAGTGCAGATAATCATCAAAATCCTTGTGCTCATTTGGTCCGATATGATCCGGTTCAATATTTGTGAAAATTCCAAAATCAAACACAAATCCCTGTGTCCTGTGAAGCATCAGTCCCTGTGAAGAAACCTCCATAACCACCGCATCGCAGCCTGCTTCTACCATATCATGAAAATATTTCTGTACCATATAGGATTCCGGTGTCGTGTTGGCTGCCGGGATATGTTCCTCTCCGATAACAGCCTCAATGGTGCCGATCAGACCAACCTTATATCCGGCATTCTCAAGGATGGATTTCACCATATAGGTTGTGGTTGTTTTTCCCTTGGTTCCGGTGATACCGATGGTTTTGAGTTTTTCTGCCGGATGTCCGAACCATGCTGCGGAAATAAAGGCCATAGCGTAGCGGGTATCCTCTACCTGGATCACTGTCACATCCTCCGGTGCCTCCACCGCTTCTTCAACAATAAGTGTCTTCGCACCCTTTGCCACAACATCAGGTACGAATTTATGTCCATCCACAACCGCACCTCTGATGCAGATAAAAAGGCTCCCTTCTTCTACTTTACGGGAATCATATACAACAGAAGAAACCTCCTGCTCTGTACTTCCCTGAAGGCATTTGTATTCAAGATGTTCCAATAAGGATAAAAGATTCATTTTTTCTCCTCCATTTTCCCTTTTTCCGGTCTGACGGACAGCACATCGGAAGCAGGAAATACACTGTTCTTGTTTTCTGTACATACCATATAGAATAGCACACCTCCCCCCTGTTTTCAACGTTTCTTTGAGGTACGGTCACCTTGCAAAATATCAGCTTGTTACTGTTCACTCCGCTCTCAGTAACATCAGCTTTTCCCATAAATATCCGCATATTTTTTCCGGAGCCAGATACCGCCCAGCACAGTCACCAAAGCTGTCACTGCCAGAAGAGTCCACAGCTCCCTCCTGGTATCATCTCCTGTCTTCGGATGTGTGGACGCAGCTCTTGCCATCTGTATCTGACCGGAAGCCGGATCCTGGTCATCACTCTGCAAATAAAGCCTTTCTTCCGGTGTAACGGTCACCCTTCCTTTTACCGTGACAGAAGCGGAGGCCTCCATCAATCGCTCTCCGGTTTCCTGACTTGTGACCGTCACCTGGTTAAAAAGCTTCTGATCCGCTGTTTTTCCCGGGATCTTCACCACAGCCTGAAGAGAAACTGCCTCTCCCGGCGGGATCTGTTGGATCATTGCCTTTGTACGGCTGCTGTTGAGCGTTACACCTTCCTGCTCCAGAAACTGTGCATGGATCCCTGCTACCTGAAAGCGCTCCGTTCCCACAACCGAATGAAGCGTTTTTTCACCGGTATTCACGATACAGATCTGATAGGTCACAGTCTCCCCCGGTGCAGCGGTTTCTTTGTCTGCAGTTTTCTTCACAGAAAGATCCGCCTTCAGTGCCTCCAGACCATTTATAACGGAGGCGTTCTTGCGGATCACCTCCTCCGGCCTGTCCTTCACTCTGGCCTCTGCTTCCACCTGGTGCTCCAAATCTTTTTCCTGTTCATCCAAAAGCGGCGCCTGTACATAAAAGCTCCGGCTCTCTCCGGCTTTTAATTCCGCAAATCCCGCCACGGCACCTTCTGTCAGAAGGCCTTCTGCATCTTCCCACAGCTGCCGGATCTTAGGGCAGGAAAAGCTGCTGGTCAGACGGATATCTGCAAGATCCAGTTTTCCGGTATTAGCGATCTCCACCTGATAACGGATGGTCTGCCCTGCTTTCATTTTTTTATTCTGTGCAATTACCGACAATTCCATATCAGCCTCAGCAGCCTCCACGTCCAGCATAGGCGAGATTCCCTCTGCGATCACCAGCTCTTCCCCGTTTTCTTCTGTCATGAGAAAGGTTCCCGCACCGGTACAGTCCTTCTGAAGCGGTTCCTCCTGAGTCACAGGATAACTGCTTTTCTCTGCCGGAAAACGGTATTCCTGCCGCAGAATCAGCGGGATCCGGAAAAAGATCTCATCCTGCCCGTTCTGCTCCACGTTCAGCACGCTTTCCAGCTTTGTGATCTCTGTAGCTTCACCGCTCTGACTCCTTACAGAAATCTGCTGTGCAGCCATATTTTTCGGGACAGAATCCGTTTCCGGAACAAAATACTCCGAAATATACGTGACCAGCGTCAGCTTTTGCGTCTCCTCAAACTCACCTTCCTCTTCATTCCCTACATTTTCCCCTCCGGTCGACGTTCCTTCCGGTGTGAGCGGACCCGTTTTCTCCTGCTCTTCATCCTCCGGCTGTACTGTTTCCCCGGATGCCAGCTGCTCCACGTGCTCATATCCTTCCTCCATTTCTATTCCGATTCCTTCCACAACCTTATCCACCGGCAATTCCTGTTCTGGCTCTTCTTCCTGCTGCCAATCATCCTCTGGCAGCTCCTGTTCTGACTCCTTTTCCTGCTGCAAGTCATTCTCTGGCAGCTCCTGTTCTATCTCTTCTTCCTGCTCCACCGATGGATCTTCAATCTTCTGAAGTTCATCGCCCCACTTCTCATTTTTCTCCTTATCCTCCGAAAACCTTCTCCCGGACAGCCATTCATTCAGGCCGCGAATCCGGATCCCAAGCTCCGCCTGTCCGGATTCTATGTCTTTCCAGAACACACTCTGATCGATAAACGGTGCCTGTCCCGGCAAAAAATCTGCTCCCAGAGTCAGCTCCGGTTCTATTGTTCCTCCCAGCATGGCTCCTGCCAGCACTGTCACAATTCCGGCTTTCTTCATCTGTTTCCATATTCTGTTTTTCATGGCTCTTCCTCATTTCTGCCTGATCTGGCATTTCTTATACACATGTTTTTTTTACAGAAACTTACTTTTCCACAGACAAAGGCATCCCTCCCCGGCAAATGATGCATGATCAATATTTTTTTCGATAAAATAAAATGGATTTCTGCATCGAAACGATGCGTGAACAGATCCCGCAGAATGCAGGATCAAGACTTTTTCAATGTATCACATTTTCAGACCATGCGCAACCGGATATAAAAATTATAAAGTTTGTTTAAACTTTCTTTATAAATTTTCCATTTCTTTTAGATTAACGACATATTTTAAACATATTTTCTCTATATAATAGGTGTTGGATAGATGAAAAACCACTCTCTATCTCCCCCCTCAAAAAATAGTAGGAATCAAACCGTCTGACTGGATCAGGCGGTTTTTCCTGTCTCGGAAAACACTCGATTTTCTATTGCATTTCCCACATAGGTCTTTTATAATAAAATATAATATTCGTGCATCGTTTTCGATGTACTCGTTACTGAATACAGTAACTGATTTCATTCCAATTTTTAAGAGAAACGAGGTATTTCCTATGAGCGAAAAAACCGTAGTAGTTGCATTAGGCCACCGGGCACTTGGCACCACACTTCCAGAGCAAAAAACAGCTACAAAACTCGCAGCGAAGGTAATCGCAGATCTGGTAGAGGAGGGAACCCGCGTAGTGATCTCCCACAGCAACGGTCCGCAGGTAGGGATGATCCACACCGCAATGAATGAATTCGGTAAGGCACATCCTGATTATACATTTGCACCAATGTCCGTATGTTCCGCCATGAGCCAGGGTTATATCGGCTATGACCTTCAGAACGCCATCCGTGCTGAGCTTATCTCCAGAGGGATCTACAAACCGGTCAGCACAGTTCTGACACAGGTTGTCATCGATCCATACGATGAAGCATTTGCAGAGCCGGAGAAGATCATTGGACGTGTTCTTAACGCAGAAGAGGCCGAGGCTGAAGAAGAAAAAGGAAACTTTGTCACAAAGGTGGGCGAGGGCCAGTACAGACGTATCCTTGCAGCACCGAAGCCACAGAAGATCGTAGAGATTGAAACCGTAAAGGTCCTCTCTGCAGCAGAGCAGATCGTCATTGCCGCAGGCGGTGGCGGAATCCCGGTTCTTGAGCAGGGAACTCAGCTGAATGGTGCCAGCGCCATCATCGAGAAAGACCTGGCAGCAGGACTTCTTGCAGAAGAACTGAACGCTGACACTCTGATGATCCTTACAAGCGTCGAGAAAGTAAGCCTTGACCATAATACGGATCACGAATCTTATCTGGATACTATTTCCACAGAAGATGCCAAGAAATATATTGCCGGCAAACAGTTTGCGGCAGGCTCCATGCTTCCTAAGATCGAAGCAGGTGTTTCCTTCGTGGAGAAGGGAACCGGACGCCGTACCATCATCACAGACATGGCCCATGCAAAAGACGGCTACCGTGAGAAGACCGGAACTATCATTAAATGATCATTTTACGGACTCAGAATACAAAGTGAACTATAAAACTTCACTTTACATAAAAATATCCCGCAGACGGCTGCTGGTCTTACCGGCAGCTCTGCGGGATATTTTTATATTGTCTGGCTGTCCGATCACTGTTCCACAGTTGATCGGACAGCTAGCATTTACATAGATTTTCGCTCAGCGATCTCAGCCATCTTCGCCTCATTCAGGCGGGTATCTCCATGGACACGGCTGTAGGAAAGATATCCGTTCATACGGTCGATCTTGGTCAGGTTTCTGGAACCGCAGACAGGGCATACATCCATCTCCAGTTCCTCATGACCACAATCGTCACAGTATGCAAGAGAAAGGTTCACTCCCTCATAATATCCCAGATCCATGGCTCTGCGGATCAGTGTACGGATAGCTTCCTTATTGTAGCCGATCGGATAACGTACATACTGAATCTTACCGCCATTGCAGAGCTCCCAGAAACGTCCCTCCAGATCCTGTTTCTCGATCGGAGTCACATCCTCTGTTACATGGCAGTGGAAGCTGTTGCTCACATATGGTCTGTCAGAAACGCCCTCAATGATTCCATACATCTTACGGAACTGCTCTACCTGCAGGCCACAAAGACTCTCTGCCGGTGTTCCGTAGATCGCATAAAGATAACCATCTTCCTTCTTGTACTGATTTACCTTGTCATTGATATATTTCAAGACCTCCAGAGCAAACGCCCCATCCTCGGCAATGGATTTGCCATTGTAAAGTTCCTGAAGCTCATTTAACGCTGTGATACCGAAGGAAGCTGTCATAGGCTTCAGGATCTTGCCAATCTTTTCATTCGGTTTCAGATGTCCGCCGTAGAAACCGCCTTCACAATATGCAAGCGGGTTGGTGGATGCACGCATCTGTCCCAGATATTCGTAAGTGCGAATATGCAGGTTACGGATCATTTCCAGATAGAAATCCAGAACCTCATAAAAATCTCTGCTCTCCGCTCTGGCTTTTGCAAGGATCATCGGAAGATGAAGGCTTACCGCACCAATGTTAAAACGTCCCACAAAAACAGGCGTATCATTCTCATCCGCCGGCTCCATACCGCCACGCTCATACCACGGACTTAAGAAAGCACGGCATCCCATCGGGCTGATGACCTTCTTGTATTTCCTGTACATACTGGAAATATAGCCTGCGCCGGACATAGACAGCCAGTCCGGATACATGGTTTTGGAGGAACACTCCACACCGGCCTCAAAAATATCCTCACAGCACTTTCCGGGACCATGGATCTCTTTGTCATAAAGAAATACGATCTTCGGGAAAAGTACCGGTTTCTTGTGTCCGGCCTTACCCTGTCCTCCCTGATGGACCTCAAGAAGGGAAATCGTACACATCTTCTCAAACTGCTCGGTTCCGAGACCAAGTGTCACCGTAACAAACGGATAATCACCTCTGGAAGAACCGACGGTATTCAGCTTGTACTCAATTCCCTGCCAGCCCTGGTCATAATCCCTGCGGACCTTATCAAGAGCATACTCAATAGCTCTCTCCTCACGGCCACTCCAGCTCTCATCCGAGTATTTCATAAATTCGGAAATATATTTATCATAGCTCTTCTTTGCATACGGTGCCAGGATCTTATCAACCTCCGGCACTGTAAAGCCACCATACTGCTGTGCTGCTGTACTGAGAATGATATCCCCCATAACATCAAAGGCTGTATCCAGAGTCTTCGGCTCGTTATACCAGACATTGCCCATCTCAAAACCGCCACTTAAAACAGCTGCCACATCGAACAGACAGCAATTCATGGTATCCAGACGTGCAGACTGGTCATGAATATAAATGTAGCCGTCCTTACATGCCTGAAGCTCATTACGGTTCATAAAAAACTTCCGATAGAGTTCCTTGTTCAGCTCATTAAAGATCAGGCTTCGTTTCGTGGCAACAAGGGCGCTGTCTGTATTGGCATTACTTTTATCACCGATATAACGGATCGCCTGACTCTTGGTATAGACATCATCCATCATATGGATAAAATCCAGCTTGTAATTCCGATAATCACGGTAGCTCTTGGCAACTGCCGGATTCACACGCTCCAGAGCCCCCTCCACGATATTGTGCATCTCCTGGATCTCAATCTCATTCTTTCCAAGGGAATCCGCATGCTCCTGGGCAAAACGGCAGATAAAATCCTTCTCCTCGTCTGAAAAAGTATAAAGAATACGCTCTGCGGATTTGTTCACGGCAGCCACGATCTTCTGCGGATTAAACTCCTCTCTTGTCCCGTCTTTCTTGATTACATATAACATTGCTCATCCCTCCCTGTGCTATATATAAGTCGCTATGCAAAATACTATATATAGTACCTATATCTTCTATATATTGTTTTTCATCTATATGTTGTGCTAGGCATGAGTATAACACAGCTGAGGAGAAAAGAAAAGGGATATTTCTGTATACACGAAAATACAGACACTTAGCACTGCCTGATCTCACTGCAGAAATATTCTCACAAATTTGTTCCGATCCAGTCTGCAAGAAAATCCCATAATTTCGGAAGCAGAATGGCCAGTGTCACTATAAACCATATGATCCAGCCTGCCCCGCTGCTTTTCTGATCTTTTTTTTGCTGTTTTTTTCCCTGATCTAAAACTTCTGCACGATTTCTGCCCACCGTTGTTTTATTCCTGGTATTAACTGCCGCAGCAGTCTTACGTCCGGCTGCTGCACCTGTATTCCGGCTTCTGGTTAGATTCCGATTCAAATCGGTATTGCGGCTTGCATTCGTATTCCGATTTATATTTGTATTCCGGTTTGCGTTCGTATTCCGGTTTACGTTTCCGTTATGTTGTGTTGTTTGATCAGCATCCTGTCCATACTGCCGCATCATATCCCGCACTTTGGCGGAAGCATGTTTATAATGTATCTCCCGGGGCTCATTCAAATGATATAACACCTCATCATTTCTGTAAGGCATCCCACATAATGAACACCTGCCATTTACAACCTTACCCCCACAAACCTGACACCTTTGACCTGCCATAAGCTCCCTCCATTCTATCCGTCAAAACGGATATTTATATTTCCGTCGTAAACATAAGCATTCTTTTTTCAGTATATCACACCAGGCATTTAATACCCAGCATTTTTCTACGATACCCCAAAAGACTTCCCCTCTCATTATATTGCCACTCCACCCATTTTCTGCTATAATACCCCACAGAGCAATAAGCCTAAAAATCATCAGGAGGAGCCGATAATGAATACAATCACAATCCCCGCAACCTATCATGCAGACCTGAACCTCCATGACACACAGATTGCGATCAAAACAGTAAAAGATTTCTTCCAGCAGACACTCTCCCAGAAGCTGAACCTTCTTCGAGTATCCGCTCCAACATTTGTAGCACCGGAATCCGGCCTTAATGACAACCTTAATGGTGTAGAGCGCCCGGTAAGCTTTGATATCAAGGCTATCGAAGGAAGCAACGCCGAGATCGTACACTCCCTTGCCAAATGGAAACGCTACGCACTGAAAAAATACGGATTTTCTCACGGAGAAGGTCTTTACACAGATATGGTAGCCATCCGCCGGGATGAAGATCTGGACAATATCCACTCTGTTTACGTAGACCAGTGGGACTGGGAAAAGATCATCTCCAAAGAAGAGCGTTCCATTGAAACTCTCAAGGAAACCGTACGCACCATTTACAGTGTCCTTCGTAAAACTGAGAAATACATGGCTGTACAGTATGACTACATCGAGGAGATCCTTCCGAAGGATATCTTTTTTATCACAACTCAGGAGCTTCTTGACATGTATCCGGACTGCACACCGAAGGAACGTGAATATCGGATCACCCGTGAAAAGGGCGCTGTCTTCCTTATGAAGGTCGGAAAAATGCTCACCAACGGCGAGCGCCACGACGGACGTGCCCCGGACTATGATGACTGGGAACTGAACGGTGATATCCTCGTATACTATCCGGTACTTGACATTGCCCTTGAGCTTTCCTCAATGGGAATCCGTGTTGATGAGGACGCACTTGACCGCCAGCTTACCGAAGCAGGCTGTGATGACCGAAGAGAGCTTCCATTCCATAAAGCAATCCTGAACAAAGAGCTTCCGTACACCATCGGTGGTGGTATCGGACAGTCCAGGATCTGTATGTTCTTCCTTCGTAAAGCACACATCGGAGAAGTACATGTCTCTCTCTGGCCGAAGGAGATCACAGATGCTGCAGAGACACACGGACTTCAGCTTCTCTAAAACAGCCTACAGATTTATTTATAATTTTCGCGGAAATGAGGTAATAACGTGAACATTCTGTTTTTTCTGATTCCCAAAAGCGAAGTAGCCTACATCTTTGAGGATGAAACTCTTCGCCAGACCCTCGAAAAAATGGAGCACCGCAAGTACTCCTGCATTCCTATCCTCACCATGGACGGCAAATATCTTGGCACTATCTCAGAGGGAGATCTCCTCTGGGGCATGCGCCGTGCAGATATTCACGACATCAAGGAAACAGAAGGAATCCCGATCATGGCGATCCCACGTCGCGCCACCTATAAACCAGTCCATGCAGATTCCAATATGGAAGATCTCCTGGATCGCGCCATTAATCAGAACTTCGTACCGGTGGTAGATGACCAGGGCTCCTTCATCGGGATCATAACCAGAAAATCTATCATCAAATACTGTTACAACGAAATAAAAGCCGCACAAAAAACTGCCGGTGAAGAAATCCACTGAGCAGCGGAAAGAAAAAAGATTTTTTTGCAACTAGCACTACAAAAAACGGATGCTTTATCTCCTGCAGCATTTCCACAGGAGGATCAAGCATCCGTTTTTAATATTCTTATATTTATAATGTCATTATAATGTCTTTGAAAGAAACTCTCGAAGTCTCTTATTCTTTGGATTTGCAAAGAATTCCTTAGGAGAATTTTCTTCCTGGATCTTTCCTTCATCAATGAAGAGGACTCTGGTTGCCACCTCGCGGGCAAAGCCCATCTCATGAGTTACCACAACCATGGTCATGCCGGATCTTGCAAGCTCCTGCATCAGTTCCAGGACCTCTCCTACCATCTCCGGATCAAGAGCAGATGTAGGCTCATCAAACAGCATCACGTCCGGGTTCATAGCAAGAGATCTTGCAATGGCGATACGCTGCTTCTGACCGCCGGAAAGCATGTCCGGATAGGAATCTGCCTTATCCGGAAGACCTACTCGCTCCAGAAGCTCCAGTGCCGTTTTTTCAGCCTCTTCCTTACTCATAAGATTCAGAGTCACAGGTGCGAGCATAATGTTCTCTTTTACTGTCTTATGTGGAAAAAGATTAAACTGCTGGAATACCATTCCGATCTTCTGACGATGACGGTTGATATCCACCTTGGAATCTGTGATGTCGGTTCCCTCAAAGAGGATTTTTCCCCCGGTCGGCTCCTCAAGGAGATTCAGGGAACGGAGGAATGTAGATTTACCACAGCCGGATGGTCCGATAATGGCTACTACTTCACCTCTGCGGATCTGTGTGGTGATCCCGTTGAGAACCTGATTGCCGCCATAGGCCTTTTCAAGTCCCTGTACATCCAGAAGCACTTCATTACTTACGCTCATTGGTTCTCAGCCTCCTTTCAAGTCTTCCTACCAGATAGGTAAGAAAACAAACGATCACAAGATAGATCGCAGCTACTACCAGCAGCGGGAACAGTGCACTGTAGGTCTGGCTTCGGATAATGTCTCCGCCACGGGTCAGATCCATAAGTCCGATATAACCACTGATGGATGTCTCCTTCAAAAGTACAATCAGCTCGTTTCCAAGGGCCGGCAGGATGTTCTTGACCGCCTGCGGAAGAATGATCTTGATCATAGTCTGTGTATAGTTAAGACCCAAGCTCCGTCCTGCCTCAAACTGTCCCTGATCAATAGACATGATACCGGAACGGACGATCTCAGCCACGTATGCAGCAGAGTTCATACCAAAGGCGATAATGGCAACAACTATCTTACCCGGATCTATGGTTGCAAAAATAACATAAAATACGATCAGCAGCTGTACCATCGTTGGTGTACCGCGGATCACAGTCAGATAAACACGACAGATCACATTAAGGATCTTAAGCTTACCTGTCTTATCATGTGTAGAACGGACAATAGCAATGACAAATCCCAGAAAAATACCAAGAAGTACAGCAAAAAAAGTAATGATGATGGTATTTTTCAGACCGGACAAAATGAACTGCCAGCGATTGTCGTCCAGAAAGTTAAACTGAAACTGTTCAATAAGACTCAAAATTTCCACCCTTTCCAAAACTACAGGTTCCGAAATCCGGAAAACATACCCGGATATCCGGAACCTGATCATTCGCTACTGAACCCTGCAACGAATATCTGTTTCTCAGCTTATCCGTTCAGAATCCTCTGATTTCTCTGTGCAAAATTATTTCTTTACAATAACAACCTGCTCTGCAGTTGTGTACGGATCAGTGAAATCAACGCTCTTTTTACGATCCTCTGTTACTGTCATTCCTGCAGCACCGAAATCAGCTTTTCCGGATTTAACAGAATTTACGATCGCATCAAACTCCATATCCTCGACCTTCAGCTCATATCCAAGCTTGTCGCAGACAGCCTGAGCGATATCAACATCAATACCTACGATCTTATCTCCGTCATAGTATTCGTATGGCTGGAAGGTTGCGTTTGTTGCCATGGTAAGAGTTCCCTTGGAGTGATCTGCATCCTTAGGAGTCTCATACGGTGTCTTACCTGCATCATCACCGATGTAGTTATCTCTGATGGAATCCAGAGTTCCGTCATCCTTCAGCTCCTTCAGCGCTTCGTTGAACTCTTTGGTAAGGTCTGCATTATCTTTGGAAAGACAGATTGCATACTCCTCTTTATCAAAAATATCCTCAACGATCTCAAGATCATCGTTTTTCTCAACAAATTTCTTAGCAGGCTCGCTGTCGATCACTACGCAGTCAATCTTACCCTGTTTCAGAGCCATAACAGCGTCATTACCTTTGTTGTATCTCTCTACTGTTGCGTCTTTAACCTCTGTAGCGTCTGCATCACCGGTTGTTCCAAGCTGAACACCGATCTTCTTACCCTCCAGATCATCTGCGCTCTTGATCTCATCTGCTGCAAAAACAGCGGATGTCATAGAAACTGTCATAGCTGCTGCAAGTGCAAGTGCCATAAATTTTCTCTTCATTTTTTCTTCCTCCTGAATTCTATGTACTTTACGTTAACTGTCTCTCTGCTTCTGTCAGTCCAATGTTACTGTTCACTTCGTGACCAGCAACACGCTCCGCGATGCACAGAAATCATGCTTTGCATGATTTCGCGCCGAGATTCTCGGGTTTTCTGTGAACTTTGTTCACAAAAAACACCTCGCGGAATATTACCAGTGAACAGTAACAGCACAATCCGTAATGTACAGCATAATTATACATCTCCATGCATATTACTTTGTTTTATGATACCATGTTTCTGACAAAATGCAAGCATATAAAACCCATAAATCCGAAAATCCACCTGTAATTTATGGGAATTTCACAGGGAAAATTCACTTTTCGATAACAATTGTCCAATATACTATACTATTAAAGGCAACAAATGGAAAAAACCTGCGTGTTTTTTTCATGTGGGTCTTGTGCTCCAACAGAAAAAACAAGTATAATATTCAGAAACAAGAGGAGGCTACTATTATGAAATTCACGAAAATGCACGGCATTGGAAACGATTATGTATATGTAAACTGTTTTGAGGAGACTGTTAAGGATCCGGCCGCAGTGGCAAAATTTGTCAGCGACCGTCATTTTGGCATTGGTTCCGATGGTCTGATCCTGATCCGCCCGTCTGAGATTGCAGACTGCGAGATGGATATGTACAATCTGGACGGCTCTCAGGGTGCCATGTGCGGAAACGGTATCCGTTGCGTTGCCAAATATGTCTACGACCACGGCATCGTGGACAAAACTTCTTTAAGCATCGCCACAAGAAGCGGTATCAAATATGTGGATCTTACTATCCGCGACGGCAAGGCCTCCATGGTAAAAGTCAACATGGGCTCCCCGATCCTCACTGCAAAAGAGATCCCGGTGGTTGCCGAAACCGAGCAGGTGATCGACGCTCCCATCACCGTCGACGGAAAAGAATATCACATGACCGCAGTTTCCATGGGTAATCCTCATGCCATCATCTACGTAGACGATGTGAACAGCCTTGACCTGGAAAAGATCGGCCCGTCCTTTGAAAATCACGTATGCTTCCCGGACAGAGTCAACACTGAGTTTGTTCAGGTGATCGATCGCCACACCGTAAAGATGCGTGTATGGGAGCGTGGCTCCGGAGAAACTCTTGCCTGCGGCACAGGCGCCTGCGCAGTTACGGTAGCTTCCATCCTCAATGACAAGGTTGACGGCAGCAAACCGGTTACTGTACAGCTTCTTGGCGGAGACTTAAACATCTCCTGGGAAAGAGATGAAAACCTTGTATATATGACAGGACCTGCAACTACGGTGTTTGACGGAGAGATCGATCTTGGATTTTTAGGTGAATAAATGAAAAAGGAGGGAGCTTTTCGAAGCTCCCTCCTGCGTATTATATTTCCGCATATCCCCTCTTCAAATAAATACCAGAACCCTCTCCACGATAAACACCGCCGCACATGCCAGCAGGGCTACTGTGATCAGGCTTTTTTCCTTATATGCAGCAATAAGTGCTACCAGGAAACCTGCTGCACCGGAGATGATGCTGTCTGTGGCCTTCAGGATGGCCGGGAAGGTCATGGCTGCCAGACAGGCATATGGCACATAATACAGAAAGGACTTGATAAACGGGCTTCTGATCTCGTTTTTTGCAAGAGCAAGGGGTAGCATACGGATGAGATAGGTGACAATTGCCATCACCAGGATATAAAGATATACATTATGACTCATGAACGGCTTCCCCTTTCTCTTCCAGCGGGCAGAAATAAGCCGCCAGGCCCGCTACCAGAAGTGTTGTGATAATGATCATAAATCCGGATGATACCTGTTTTAACACCGGTGTCACCGCAAAAACAGTACTGACTGCCATGGATGCCACAACCACCCCAAGAACCGGTCTGCTCTTTTTGGACGGCGGGATGATGATGGCCAGGAACATTCCGTAAATGGCAACGCTCAACGCACTAAGCATAAAATCCGGCAAAAGCCTTCCGGAGATTCCTCCTGCCAGAGTTCCAAGAGTCCATCCGGGAATTGCCACGCACATGGCTCCGTAATTATAAAATACACTGACCTTTCCCTCCTGAGCCGCACTGATCCCGAAAATTTCATCGGTGATACCAAAAGCAGCGATGTATTTCAGGATACCGGACTCCTCACGCCGGAATTTCTGGGACAGGGAAAATGACATCAGACAGTATCTCAGGTTGATGATCAGCTGCGTCATTGCCATCTCCCACATGGAGCCTCCCGCAAAAATAATGTCCAGTCCCGCAAACTGACCGGCCGATGTCAGGTTGGTCAGGGAGATCAGAACTGCCTGCCAGATACTCAAGCCGCCGGCAACAGCCATCATGCCAAAGGTAAAGGATACCGCAAAATATCCAAGAGCGATGGGAACCCCATCCTTCATACCTTTTCTGAAACTTTCTCTTTTCATCGATTTCCTCCATTGTATGTACATTCCGTTATAAACGCAGCTGTGCCTACTTCTCCGATCTGTACAGCACTCATCAGAATCTCGCCACAGCTCGTTGTACATGTAAATAAGAGCGTGCCCGGAAACGTTTTTCCTGTTTCCTGACACGCTCTTTTATTGTAGCATTGCCCTGTCAAAACTTCAATACGTGAATACGTCATTCCTGTTTGTCATTTTCCGGAATATGTCCTTACGCTTCTTCAACTCCATCCGGATCTACCAGACGATCCAGAACCTTGAAGCCATTGTTACGAAGAACGCTCTCTGCAACAAGGAGATCCTCACAGTGCATGATCGCTACCGGGACTTTCAAACCTCTGTGGAAAAAGGTGTAAATGTAATGAAGGTTTACGTTGCTGTCGCCCATGACGCTGAGAAGCTTGTCAAGACCGCCGATCTCATCCTGAAGATCTACCAGGATGGCCTGAGTAATACGGGTCATATATCCGTTTTCTGCCATGATCTGGTCTGCTTTTTCCGGATCATCACATACCATACGGAAGTTTGCGAACTCCGGTGCATCGAAACAGCCGAAGCCGTAGATGTCGATCTGATTCTCAGCAAGGATCTTTGTGACTTTCTGAAGACTTCCCGGAGTGTTTTCTACGAAGACGATGTTCTGTTTTACCATGATGTGATTTCCTCTTTTCCTGATTATTTTTTCTTGTTATTGTTTTTCTTATTATTCTTTTTTTATTCTAGCATGAAATTAATTGGAAGTGAATCCCTTTCCGGGAGGGAGCATTTCGCATGCGGTTTTCCCTTTCCAGGAGGGGCATTTCGCATGCGGCTGTGCTTTTCCTTTCCAGGGGGAGCATTTCGCATGCGGCTGTGCTTTTCCTTTCCAGGGGGAGCATTTCGCATGCGGCTGTGCTTTTCCTTTCCAGGGGGAGCATTTCGCATGCGGC